>Ga0182027_10006350_pt1 | contig 17735 bp, 13 predicted proteins | sample 712E1DmetaG_FD_121300 | JGI IMG/M metagenome (GOLD analysis project Ga0182027, IMG submission 121300) | Permafrost microbial communities from Stordalen Mire, Sweden - 712E1D metaG (Illumina Assembly) | ecosystem: Environmental > Terrestrial > Soil > Wetlands > Permafrost | place: Sweden... | reverse complement strand
GCGCGGACGGAAGGGTACCTACCAGGCAGTCTTTGAAGAGATTCGTAAAGCCGGCTTCGTTCGCGCCCGGGTCGATGGGACCGTACATTCCCTCGACGACGAGATCAATCTCGATCGTTATAAACAACACGATATCGATGCAGTGGTTGACCGGCTTGTGATTTCAAAAGATGGCGTCGATGAAGATAAAAAATCCGCCCGTACTCGCCTGACTGACTCGGTCGAAACGGCATTGAAATTTGGCGAAGGTTACTTGACGATTGCCAGCCTTGAGGACCGGGGATCGGCGGCCGCACCTCGCAAATCGGAGAAAAACCCCGATTCGCGAATTTCGGGTAACGATTTGCATTTCTCTGAAAATCTTTCCTGTCCGGTGCATGGAATTAGCATACCGGAGATTGAGCCGCGCACGTTTTCGTTTAACACGCCGCATGGCGCCTGCCCGGATTGCCAGGGGTTGGGCAACAAACTTGAAATTGATCCGGAACTATTAATTCCCGATAAAGACCTTTCATTTAATGAGGGCGCAATCGTTGCTATGGAATGGAGCGGGCCAAAGGAGGAAGGCGGCTATTACTGGCAATCTCTTGAAGCCGCCGCGCGGTTCTTTGGCGTTGACCTCGATAAGCCGGTCAAGGATTTATCGAAAGAGCAGCTTGATATTATCCTCTACGGTACGCGCGGTAAGGAAATTCCGATCAAATACAGGAGTGCCAAGGGACATGAGTTCACCTTTGCGCGCGATTTTGAAGGCGTGGTGGGCAACCTGGAACGTCGCTACCGTGAAACCAACTCGGAATACATCCGTGAACGCATCACGGAATACATGTCTGATAAGCCTTGTCCAACCTGTAAAGGTCAGCGTCTGCGTCCCGAAGCCATCGCCGTGACGGTGGCGGGTGCAAATATTATAGAAGTGACCTCCTGGCCCATCCTGCGTACGCTGGAATGGACCAACGACCTGAATGGTAAAAAGTCCGCACTGACCAGTCGTCAGAAGGCCATCGCCGAACGCGTTATTAAAGAGATCAAGTCGCGCCTGGGCTTCCTCGTGGATGTGGGGCTCGATTACCTCAACCTCAACCGTTCGGCGGGTTCTCTCTCAGGTGGAGAGGCGCAGCGTATACGGCTGGCGACCCAGGTTGGCTCGCGCTTGGTGGGTGTTTTATATGTTCTCGATGAACCTTCGATCGGTCTGCACCCGCGCGATAATACGCGTTTGCTGAATACACTCAAAGGCTTGCGCGACCTCGGGAATTCCGTTCTGGTGGTCGAGCACGACGATGAAACCATCCGCGAAGCCGATTGGATCGTTGATCTCGGACCTGCGGCCGGTGAACACGGCGGACAAATCGTTGCCGAAGGAACGCTGAAGACGATATTGGCAAATACCCGCTCGTTGACGGGACAATATTTATCGGGTCGCAAGCAGATCCCCATTCCGAAAAAGAGGCGGGCAGGAAACGGGAAGAGCCTGAAGATTGTTGAAGCCCGCGCAAACAATCTAAAAAACCTGACTGTCCAGATCCCGCTCGGGGAGCTGGTCTGCATCACGGGCGTTTCTGGAAGCGGCAAATCGACATTGATGAGCGAGGTGCTTTACAACGCCTTGGCCGCCAAATTAATGGGCGCTAAGACACAGGCCGGTGAACATAAACGCATCGAAGGTGTCGAGCATCTGGACAAGATCATTAATATTGACCAGTCGCCGATCGGCCGCACACCGCGTTCGAACCCGGGTACGTATACGGGCATGTTCGACGAGATACGCAAATTGTTCGCAGAGCTGCCCGAAAGTAAGGTTCGGGGTTATAGACCGGGACGTTTCTCCTTCAACGTCCACGGCGGACGCTGTGAGGCATGTCAGGGACAGGGCGAGTTGCGGATTGAAATGCAATTCCTCCCGGATGTCTATGTGCCTTGCGATGTATGCCATGGAAAGCGTTTCAACCGTGAAACGCTTCAGGTGGAATTCAAGGGTTACAGCATCGCCGACGTTCTGGACATGACGGTTGATCATGCGCTCGGCGAGTTCTCGGCATTTCCGAACATGATGAACAAATTGACCTTATTGCAGGAGGTCGGTCTGGGATATGTCCGCATCGGACAGCCGGGAACGACCCTGAGCGGTGGTGAGGCACAGCGCGTTAAACTGGCAAAGGAACTTTCGCGTCGCGCCACCGGCCGTACTTTATACGTGCTTGATGAACCCTCGGTCGGACTGCATGCCGCGGATGTGCATAAGCTTATCGAAGTGCTCCAGCGGCTCGTCGATGCGGGCAATTCTGTGCTGATCATCGAACATAATCTGGATATTATCAAAGTTGCCGATTGGTTGATCGATCTGGGCCCCGAGGGCGGAGATCGCGGCGGCGAGCTTGTAGCCGAGGGAACTCCTGAACAGGTGATCAGGATCAAACCTTCCTATACAGGCCAGTTCCTGAAAGAGCATCTGGAACATTTTATTAAGGCAGGGAATAAAAAATAGCAGCCCGGGCATTTCTCATTCCTTTTCTATCCCTTCTCATATCTTCTCCTCTGCTTTTCCCACAAATGTTCAAAGTTCAGGTAGAATCCTTTTAGCGCGCCACTCAATTTTAAGCGCGCTGTAGAGGCCCATCGAATGGACAATAAAGGTTCCACAGGAAATGTCATTTCTTCCTACCGCAAAAAACGGCAGCAAAGCAACGTTATTTTTGTTTACGGCGTTGCCGGCTTGCTTGTATTGTCGGGACTGGCCCTGCTCATTATTTGGTTGACCGGTCCCAGCAAGCCGCTGAACGGACTGTTCGCCACTATCACACCGACACCGACATTGACTTTCACGGCCACCATCACACCCAGCCCCACGGATACCCCCACCATAACATCAACAGCGACCCTCACTCCTACGCTTACCCCTTCGTCTCCCTTTAGCTACACCGTCCAGGAAGGTGATAACCTTCAGGCTATTTCAACAAAGTTCGGTTTGGGTGATGATGGTATCCCGTTGCTGCTCCTGCTTAACCCTTATGATGCAAAGGCTGGCACGGGGATTGATCCGACCACTTCGATTGTTTACCCGGGTCAGCTGATAACAATCCCCAATCCAGGGATGCCTTTGCCTACTGCGACACTGATTCCTCCGAACATACCTCACGGGACGAAGGTGACTTATGTAGTGAAAGCCGGCGATTCGCTGGCTGGCATCGCCTCCAAATTTAACAGCACGGTGGATGATATCGTAAAGACCAATAATCTGACCGATCCGAATAACATAAAAGTTGGCGAATCGTTACAGATCTCCGTCAACCTTGTCACACCCACCGCCACACGTCCACCCACCAGCACACCTCGCACACCCATACCGACCATCACGCCGACCCCTTAGTAATACGAAGCCTGCTTTCTTTATATATATAGTGAGCAGGCTTTTTTTGCTAGACAAATCGACCTGCATCATGTACAATACCGCTCCGCATGTTCAGTAAGACACATAATGCAGGAATGAAGGAAATTTTCTGGAGGAACGACTTTGGCTAACATTAAGTCTCAGATCAAACGCAATCGTCAGAACGAGAAGCGCCGCCTGCGCAATCGTACAAACCGTGGCGCCGCTCGCACTGCCGTTAAAGATGCCCGCACGGCCCTCGCTGGCAAGACGGATTCACAAACTTCTGTTATGTTTGCGATCAGCATGCTCGATAAGGCGGCTAACAAGGGCGCCATACATCCCCGTAACGCAGCTCGCCGTAAAGGTCGCTTGATGAAACAGCTCAATGCGTTGGGTGTTCAATCTCCGGCTCCAGTAATGGAACCCGCCAAGCCGGTTATCGAGAAGGCTGTTGAGAAGAAACCTGCCAAACCTGCCAAACCTGCTAAGGCGGAGAAGGAAACAAAGCCCGCTAAGGAATCTAAACCGAAGGCGGAGAAGAAAACTACTGAAAAGAAACCCGCCGCTAAAAAGACGGCGGCCAAGAAATAATCACAGATTATGGAAAGCGGGAGCGATAACGCTCCCGCTTTTGTTATAATCCCCCTCAATCATGTTTGAAAAAGAACAACAAGTCATCGAAGCCAGGATCCGTTCTTTTTGCGCGCGCAGCGATATTCCCCTCGCTGAGCTCAAGTGGTCACCCATTCCCTTCTCCGGTGAATGGGGATTGTCTACTTCATTTTTTGCGACTGCCGCCCTGGAAGCGCGTTCAGGCAAAAAGGGTCCGGTGCCCCAACGCGCTCAGGAGATCGCAGAACAGGTTAAGGACGCCGTCGTGAACGGCGAGTCGCAGGACCTGATTGGAAATGTGCAGGGGATCAGCCGCATCGAAGCGGTCAAAGGTTATCTCAATCTCTATTTTTTAACCTCTGAATACGCGCGTCGCGTGGTCGATGAAGTGCTGGCATTGGGCGGGAATTTTGGTAGGGGCGCGGCGAAGAACGAAAAGGTGATGGTGGAATATGCGCAGCCGAACACACATCACTCGTTCCATATCGGTCACTCGCGAACAACCCTGTTAGGCGAATCGCTCGCACGCATCGTCGAATTCGCCGGCTTCGAGACCATTCGCGCATCCTATCCCGGCGATATCGGCCTCGGTGTGATAACCGTCCTCTGGGCTTACGATAAATTTTACAAGGGGCAGGAACCCAAAGGCATCCATGAGCGTGGTCAATGGCTCCTGAACATCTACGTCGAGGCCACGGCGATGCTCGAACCGAAAGACGGTGAGACAGCCGAGGAAAAAACGAAACGCGAATCGTACGAGGCGGAACGCCGTGAGATGTATCGGAAATGGGATGTGGGTGATAAGTACGTTCGCGACTTGTGGCTCAAAACACGCGAATGGAGTCTCGAGGAATTGCGTGATATCCTGGCCATGCTGGACGTGAAGATAGATGTATGGTTCTACGAGAGCGAAGTGGACGAGCCGTCCAAGCTCATTGTGGATGAATTGATCCAAAAGGGCATCGCGTCAGACGAACGCCCCCAGGGTCCGGTGATCATCAAGATCGACGAGAAACTCGGGCTCACAAAAGAAAGATACCGGACGGCGGTCATCCTGCGCAGCGACGGCACCACGCTTTACCTTACCAAAGATCTGGCTTTGGCCAAGATCAAATTCGAGCAGTATCACGTCGATCGTTCGGTTTACGTGGTGGACTTCCGCCAGAACCTGCATTTTCAGCAGGCATTCAAGATACTGGAATTGTGGGGTTTCCCGCAGGCGCTCAAATGTTTTCACCTCGCTTATGGTTATGTCACCTTGCCGGAAGGCAGTATGTCGGCCCGGCATGGACGTGTGGTATTGTTTAAAGACGTGGCTGATGAAGCCGTCAAACGTGTGCTGGCGGTCGAGTCGGAAAAGGCGCCCGATCTCTCCCAGGAGGAACGCACACAGGTTGCTAAACAGATTGGCTTGGGCGCTCTGGCCTATTCGATCCTCTCCGTTGACAACGACAAGGATATTGTGTTCGAGATGGATACGGCCTTGTCTTTTGACGGCCGTACTGGCCCTTATATTCAAAATGCGCATGTGCGCGCCAACAGCATCCTGAAGAAAGCACAGGTTGAAAACCTGCTAGTAAAGGGTGTCTCATCCGGGTCGGATGCCGCATTCAACCTGCCGGCTGCATCCTTCGACTACGAGTTAAGTTCGAATGAAATACAGTTGATCGAATTAATCTCGCGCTTCCCCGACAGGGTCCAACAGGCCGCCGATGAATATCGTCCGCAGGTGATGGCCGCTTATGCATATGACCTGGCGAATGTTTTTCATTCGTTCTACCATGCTGTGCCTGTCATTCAGGCGGAGAAAGCCGAAATTCGGGCTGCGCGTCTGCGTCTGGTTGCTGCAGCCAGGCAGACCATTGCCAATGCGCTGCGTTTGCTGGATATTCAAGCGCCGGAGGTCATGTAAAAAACAGGCTGAACGTTATCTACACGTTTGGCCTGTTTTATTTTAGATTTATCCTCGGTTAGTCCACAATGCCGCTCCGGGTCAAACGAAAAGACTCAAATCCCAAGCCGGGCCTTTTTGGACAGTGTCCTCGGAGTGACATACAAAGGAGGATCCCATGCCTGTCAAGACCATCATCATGGGCGCGGCTGGACGTGACTTCCATAACTTCAACACGTTCTTTCGCGGCAATAAGGACTATGAAGTCGTAGCTTTCACTGCAACACAGATCCCCGATATTGAAGGCCGTCTCTACCCACCCGAATTGGCGGGAGCACTTTACCCCAAGGGCATCCCGATCCGCGCCGAAGAGGAACTATCAGATTTGATCAAGAAGCACGGCGTGGAACAAGTCATCTTTGCCTACTCGGATGTGCCGCATGAAGTCGTGATGCACAAAGCCTCCCTGGTAAACTCCCTGGGACCGGACTTCCGGCTGATGGGTCCGAAATACACCCAGGTCAAGTCCACCAAACCGGTCGTCTCGGTCTGCGCAGTACGGACCGGGTCGGGTAAAAGTCAAACGACGCGTCGGGTATCTCTTATCCTCCGCGACTTTGGCTATAAAGTGGCTGCCATCCGCCATCCCATGCCTTATGGCAACCTTGTTCGCCAGGAAGTCCAGCGCTTCGCGGATTATGACGACCTCGACGAGCATGAGACCACCATCGAGGAGCGCGAGGAATACGAACCCCATATTGACAACGGCGTGATCGTCTATGCCGGTGTGGATTACGAAAAGATTATCCGCGCGGCCGAAAAGGAAGTGGATATCGTCCTGTGGGACGGCGGTAATAACGACTTCTCCTTTTATGTGCCTGACCTGCAGATTGTGGTCGCTGACCCGCACCGCCCCGGTCATGAGTCCATGTATTACCCGGGCGAGACCAACGTGCGTATGGCCGATATATTCGTGATCAATAAAGTGGATACCGCCGATGCAGAGAATGTGATCAAGGTGCGCGAGAACCTGCGCCGGCTCAACCCCCGGGCGATTCAGATCGAGGCTGCTTCACCGCTCTTTGTGGACGACCCCGAAGCGATCCGCGGCAAACGCGTACTGGTCATCGAAGACGGCCCAACCCTGACCCACGGCGAGATGGCGTACGGTGCCGGATACGTCGCTGCACGCCGCTTTGGTGCGGCTGAGATCGTTGACCCGCGACCGTTCGCGGTGAAATCCATCGCAGCCACTTATGTCAAATATCCCAAGACGGGACCGATCCTGCCCGCCATGGGCTATGGCGAAGCACAGATGAAAGATCTGGAAGAGACCATCAATAAGTCCGACGTGGACCTGGTCATCGTCGGCACACCGATCGATCTGACACGTGTCATCAAGATCAAGAAGCCCTTCCAGCGCGTGCGTTATGAGCTCCAGGAGATTGGCCAGCCGACCTTGCAGGAATTGCTGTTGAAAAAATTTGGAAAGAAGAAATAAAATCAGTAATAAAACAACGCCCCCGAAGGGATCAGGGTGACTGTCATAAGCTTTGGCGATAAATAAGAATAAGAAGTCGGGCCGAACGGCCCGACTTCTTATTCTTTCCAATCACTGACTTCGTCTTCCAGCGTTTTAACCAATTTGGAATATTTGTCATGTGAGTCATCGCTGGTGCCTTCAAATGCGATAACGTTTAATTGCACGGCCGCTTTCTGTTCATCTTCCTCTGAGAGCGATTGTTCGAGCAGGGGGTGTATCAGACTCTTCAGCAACTCCATGTGCCGGTGCATGACTCCGGAAAACTCGCTCGTGGCCCAGATCACTTCCGTACGACTTTCCTTGTCCCCTTTTAACCATCGTCTCGACGCATCGGATAGGATTTTGGAGATCTCTCGACATTTTTCATACCCTTCGTGCATCGTTCCAACCGGGCCCGAGTTGGGGGGAAAGCCGTAATCTTCGAGAGCCTTCAATAAGACTTCTTCTTTCTTGAAATACACCCCTTCAAGATATTCATTAATAAAATCGGCGGCAAATATGAAGAATCCCGGCCGGCCGGCCTTGCTTTGGCTGGCCACGGATAATCCACTGCCAAGGACGTCCAGGAAGCGTTCAACCAGCTCCTGATCAGAGTGAAGTATCTTTATTATTCTCAAGGTTGCCCCGGATTGCAGAGTATTTGCGGCGAGGAATATGGCTCATAGGAAGATTTCTATTCCCATATGTTTAGCTGCACGTTAAAGTATATCATGTACCCCGCAAATGGATTGCCGCGGGAAGCTGGGTATCCAAAATTATGGTGACTTGCTTATCAAGCTTAGGAAATCCTTCCGGCGCGTGCGCTGTGAATTGCAGGCGGTCGGTCTGTCCATGGGCTGATCAATGGTATGGATGGAGGAAATAGCAAAAGCAGTTATTCGATATTCAGGCTCGGGTGATAAAATTCACTCCACTCCCTTTTCTTTTGGAGGGACCAAATAAAAATATATTGTATCTGTACTGATTTTTTGTAATCCCAAAAAGGAAACCCTATTATGACCACTCTCGCCCTTACCGTTTCAACTCGTTACTATCCGCGTGCTTCTTCTCGGCTGCGAGACCTCGGCCTGATCGTCATAGGCAGTTTGCTTCTCGCTGTCCTGGCACAGGTTAGCTTTCCCTTGCCCTTTACACCAGTTCCTTTGACCGGACAGACGTTTGGCGTGTTGCTCGTCGGCGCAGCGCTGGGCTCAAAGCGCGGATTGGCATCCATGCTTCTCTACATCATGGAAGGCGGACTGGGGCTGCCCTTCTTCGCAGGCGGCGCAAGCGGATGGCATGTGCTCGTCGGCTCGACGGCTGGATATCTGGTTGGCTTCGTCGTTGCGGCTTATGTCATCGGTCTGCTCGCCGAACGTGGATTGGAAAGAGCTATCCGGACCTCATTAATTCCGTTCTTTGTTGGTACTCTGGTTATCTATCTCTTTGGCGTTGCATGGCTGGCAATTTTACTTGGCAGTTTCAGCAAAGCCATTGTCGTAGGTCTCTTGCCTTTCCTGATCGGCGATGTCATTAAACTGATTCTGGCGGCGTTGGCTTTGCCTGCTGCTTGGAGGACGGTCAAGTAACCCACCAGGAGAATATAACTATGTCTCTACGTTGGGAATTTATCCGGGAAGGTATGGCTGTTCGTAACTACTATTTCACTTATGGATCGCATCTAGCGTGATCTTCTTCGGATGGATGCGGCAGATCACACGCTGCTCGCGCACTTGTTGCTCGCACGGATAAACATAACCGTAATACTTCGGGTGTTGGGTATATTCCCGTGTGACTTTGTCCAATTGCTCTACCGCCCCTTCCAATACTAATTCAACTTCGCCGCGGATCTCAAGATAGCGGCCCGTATTTTCTAGGTCGACGATCAGCAGGCTGACCTTGGGATTCCTCGTCATGTTCCTGCCTTTCTGTCGTTCGAGTGTTGTGTTGACGCAGGCGCATTCACCGTCGTACTCGCACCACACCAGGCCGGACTGCGGCTGTCCGTCGGGCATCAACGTGGTCAGCACACCGGTGATAGGCAAGGTTAAAAGGTCGAGGTGCGAGGCCGGGATTTCAAGAGGCATGTTCGGTCTCCTTCTTTGTAGCATCTACTACGGTGATGTGTGTGGGGAGTATCTTGCAAAGTAACGGTATTTCTTTTTCCTTCAACTCTACTGGTACGCAGGTTCCAAAATATGGCCTTCTGCCCGTGTATATTTCGCACAGGTCATCGAGATGCTTCATGGCGCCATCTTCGGTCATCTCTATCATCTTGCCGCGCACTTCGATGGAACGCAGCGGCTGGCGCGGGTCATAGCACAACAACGTCACTTTGGGATTGAGCCGCATATTTTTCTCTTTGCGAAAGCCGCGCATGGTATTGACCATCATATAGGTGCCATCGAAGTTGCACCATACGACAGTTGTTTGTGGCTGGCCGTCCGGCATGATGGTGGTCAATGCCGCTACGCGCGGCCCGTTCAGCAGGTCACGGTGTGATTCTGGAATTTCTATGCTCATTTTTACCTCTGCCTGCATTTTACGGGGTCGGTCCTGGTAGATATAGTGATGAAAGTAATGTTCGCTTATAAGCTTATAATGGAGCCATGTTCATTGATGAAGCAGAGATCCTCGTACGTTCAGGCAAGGGCGGCGATGGCATGGTGCATTTCCATCGCGAGAAGTACGTTCCACGCGGAGGACCCGACGGCGGCGACGGCGGCAAGGGCGGTGACGTCATCCTCGAGGTCAGGCTGTCGCTCAACACGTTGCAGTCATTTCGCCATGTCTCACGCTACATTGCCGCGAACGGCAAGAACGGCGGTCCGAATGACATGTCCGGTAAGTCTGCCGAAGACCTTATTGTCCCTGTCCCGGCCGGGACGGTGGTTTACGATGCATTAACCGGCGACATGCTCGGAGACCTCACTACTGACCACCAGCGGCTGCTCGTCTGCAAAAGTGGGCGCGGCGGACGCGGCAACACACACTTTAAAAGTCCCACGCATCAGGCGCCTCGCACCGCTGAACGGGGTGAGCCGGGGGAAGAAAAACGGCTCAGGTTGGAATTAAAATTGATCGCCGACATAGGACTGATCGGTGTCCCGAATGCCGGTAAGTCCACCTTGTTGTCGGTGCTTACCAATGCAAAGCCGAAAATAGCCTCCTATCCTTTCACGACACTTGAACCCAATCTCGGCGTTGCCGAAGTGGACGAGGATACTTCTGTTGTTTTGGCCGACATCCCGGGTTTGATCGAAGGCGCCAGCGAAGGGATCGGTCTTGGCCATGATTTTTTGCGCCACATTCAGCGTACGCGCGTTCTCATTCACCTGCTCGACGGTCTCTCTCCTGACCCGGTTGCAGATTACAGCCAGATCATGACCGAACTGTCGCTCTTCGACCCGAACCTGGCCAAAAAGCCCCAGATCGTGGCCTTGAACAAGATTGATCAGCCTGAAGTCCAGGCGCGACTCGCCGAGATTAAAAAGGCGATGAAAAATAAAAAGGTCGAGTTCATGACCATCTCGGCGCTTGCGCGTACGAATATCCGCGAGTTGTTGTTGAAGGCAGTGGAGAAGTTATCGGAGACTCCCTCGTTGGAAGAAGCTCCGCCGCCGTTACCGGTCTATCGTCCGAAAGAAGACCCCCGTGATTTTAAGGTCGCGCGCGATGGTGATCATGCATGGCGGCTTACCGGAACCTCTATTGAGCGTGCCGCTTCTATGACGTTTTGGGAACATGACGGCTCGGTGCGCCGCTTCCAGAAGATCATGGAGGCGTTGGGCGTGGACGAGGCTCTTCGCAAAGCGGGTATTAAAGATGGCGATGTGGTCGCTATTGGCGAATTTGAACTGGACTGGCAGGAATGATTAAAGCCTAAGCCATCTTGAGACGGTACCCTACGCCCGGTTCGGTAATGACGTGCTTCGGCCGGGCGGGGTCTTTTTCTACCTTGCGCCGTAAATTGCTCACGTTGACTCGTAACAGGTGATTTTCGTCTTCATAGGCGATCCCCCATACTGTTCGTAACAACTGGCTGTGTGTAAGCACTTTGCCGGCATGTTGGACAAGTGCCCGCAGGATATCGTATTCCGTGGGTGTCAGGGAGATCTCTCGACCATCTACGGAAACCGTACGGCTTGACAGGTCGACCGTTAGGTCGTCGCTTGTAAAAACTACCTGGCTGTCTGGTTGAGCCGATCGTCGCAGAGCCACACGGATACGCGCCATCAGCTCACCCGCGCCGAAGGGCTTGGTCAGATAATCATCGGCCCCGGCATCCAGGGCTGCTATTTTATCGCTCTCCTGCTCGCGTACCGATACGACGATGATGGGGATTTGCGTCCACTCTCGCAAGCGGCGGGTGACCTCCACTCCGTCTATATCCGGAAGACCAAGGTCCAAAATAAGAAGGTCGGGCCTCTCGGCCGCGACGGCCCGCAACGCCTCCTCACCATCAGAGGCCTGTACCACATCATATTGTCCGCTTAATGAAGCGGACAAAAAACGCCGGATGGATCGCTCATCATCGACGATCAGAATTCGAGTCTTTCCCTCGCTCATTTTCCCTCCGTGATCGGCAGGCCTATCGTGAAACACGCACCTCCCTCGATGCGATTCTCTGCCCAGATCCGTCCGCCATGTGCCTCCACGATCCCCTTGCAAATTGCTAACCCAAGCCCTGTGCCGGTGACCTGTTGAGGATGCTGCACGCGATAGAACTTATCGAAGATGCGTTCCAGGTCGTCTTCGGGAATGCCGACACCGCGATCCAGGACTGCAATATGGACCTCGCTGCCATGCACGGAGGCCTGTACCTCCAACGGTGAACCTGCCGGAGAATATTTAAGCGCGTTATCCAATAAATTGTGGATCACATGGACGATCAATACAAAATCCACGGTGATCACAGGGATCTCATCGGGTACATGGATATCGACCTTCCGTCCCGCCAACCGGTCTTCCATTTGACCGACCGCCGTACCGATGACGTCTTCCACATCACAGGCCTCGCGCTTAACTTTAAGTGCGCCTCCTTCCAGCCGGGTCATATCCAGCAAATTTCCCACCAAACGGTTAAGTCGGTCGGCTTCCTCCCGGGCTGTTTCCACCAGGCTGTGATGGGCATTCTTATCCAGGCTGTCGCCTTGTTCCTCCAGAGTGGTCAGTGCGCCGGTGATCGAAACCAGCGGTGTACGTAGATCGTGCGATATCGAATTAAGCAGGGCATTCTGAAGTTTTTCGGCAGCCTGCAGGAGTTTGATTTGTCGGGTCTGGTCCGCAAGGTTGACGCGCTCTATCGCTTGGGCCGCCTGGCTGGCAATGGCTTCCAGCAGGCGTCGCTGTTCCGGCGATAAAGTCTGACCTTCTTGCGGTGGTTTAATGCATAATACCCCGATAACGTGCTGGGAGGTCTTCAGCGGGACATAGCGTGCACTGGCCGCCGGCAGTGTATCGGTACCGCGTCCCGCAGGTTCGCCGTGTTGATAGACCCATAATGCAAGACTCAACTCGGTTTCATCGGAAGCGGCCGATGGGTCCTCAGAATAAGGGTGAAGCGTGGATGTGCCTTCAGGCAAAAAAATGATGATATCTCGCCCGAAGTCCGCTTCGATATGCGTCCGGATCGCATTGATCACGGCACTCAAACCTTCGGCTGCGGCAAGGTCGCGGCTCAGGGCATACAGCACAGCCATGTCGGCTTCGCGCCGCTGGGCTGATTCGGCCTGTTCCCGTGCTTGCACGGTGAGCGCGCTGATGACGATACCGACCAGGAATAGACCGGTGAAGGTCAGGAGATATTCGGTATCGGAGACATTGAAGTTAAATTTGGGCGGGACAAAGAAAAAGTCAAAAGCCAGCACCCCTAAAATGGAAACCAGCATCGCCGGTCCGCGCCCAAGGTAGACTGCCGCGATAACCACAGCGAGAAGATAAATCATCACAAGGTTTGTCGGTGAAATATGCTGACCGAAAAAGTAGCTCAAACCTGTAGCCGTAGCAACCAGCAATAGGCTCAGGATATAGCGTGGAAAATGGCTGTGCATTTGGAGCGGGTTTTCTTCCGGTGGCAGGTGCGCAGGTTCTGAGGTGGGGATCACATAAATGTCAAGGTCGCCGCTCATTTGAATGAGATTGCTTACCAGCGAGCCGCGCAGGCGTTCATACCAGGCTGGACGCAGGGGTTTGCCGGCTACGATCTTCGTAACATTGTTTTTGTGTGCGAATTCCACGATCGTCTGGACCAGGGCATTCATGGAACCGGTGGACAGCAGGGTAAAGGAGCGCGCTCCGAGTTCCTCTGCCAGGCGCAGGGAACGCGCAACCATGTCGCGTTTCTGCTGTGGCAGCGTGCTGTCGCGCGGTGTTTCAACATAGACCGCCATCCACTCCGCGTTAAGCTCATCAGCCAGCCGGCGCGCAGAGCGGATAAGACGCTCACCGAGCGGGTTGGGGCTGATGCATACCATTAACCGTTCGGCTGCCGCCCATGGTCCCTCGATGGCCCGCGTTTCCATATAGGAGCGCATCTGGTCATCGACGCGCGCCGCCGCCCGGCGCATGGTCATCTCGCGCAGGGCGGTCAGGTTACCTTGTCGAAAAAAATCCTGGATGGCCCGCGCCGCCTGGTCAGGCACATAGACTTTCCCATCCCGCAGGCGGGTGAGCAATTCATCGGGCGGCAGGTCAACCAGTTCCAGCTCGCTGGCCTCGTCGATGACACGATCGGGGATCGTTTCATGCACCATGACGCCGGTGATTTGCGCCACTACATCGTTGAGACTTTCAAGGTGTTGGATGTTGAGCGTCGTGTAAATATCGATCCCCGCAGTGAGCAGTTCCTCCACATCCAGGTATCGTTTGGGATGGCGCGAACCGGGTGCATTGGTATGAGCCAGCTCATCTACCAGCACGAGAGCCGGATGGCGGGTAAGAATGGCATCCACATCCATCTCGGTCAGTGTCACATTGTGATATTCGATGGATTTGCGTGGCAGGGTCTCCAACCCTGCCACCAATCTCTCCGTTTCGGCGCGCTTGTGGGTTTCGATGTACCCTATGGCTACATCCACGCCCTCTCGTTTACGCTGATGTGCAGCTTCGAGCATGGCGTACGTTTTGCCCACCCCTGCGGCGTAACCAAGAAAAATCTTAAGATGCCCGCGTCGCGCAGACTCCTCCTCCGCTTGCACATGGGCGAGAAGTTGATCGGGGTCCGGGCGGCGCGGTCCTGAATTCATCCGGGATTATTTTATCCCATCTAGCGCTAAATTCAATGAAAGAAAATTGACGGTCGGTTCACCCAGGATACCTAACTGCCGGCCAGTTGTATATTGATCCACGAGACTGCGAACGGCCTGCTCGCTCATGCCGCGTGATTTGGCCACCCGAGGTATTTGGTACAGCGCAGCGGCTACGCTGATGTTTGGATCAAGTCCGCTTCCGGAGGCCGTTACCAGGTCAACCGGGATCGGCGTGGTGTTACTCGGATCAGCTTTTTTAAGCGCGTCTATTCGCGCTTGTACAGCTTTCAGCAAAGCCGGATTCAATGGCCCGTAGTTGGAGCCGGAGGAACCGGTGAGGGTATCCGCGTTGAAGGCGTTATACGGAAAGTCGCCCGTGTCTGAAAGTCGGCCCCAGAAATATTTTGGATCGTCAAAATTTTGGCCGATTAATTTAGAGCCGACAGCTTTACCGTTGATGACGATCAGGCTGCCGTTGGCCTGTGACGGGAAGAAAGCCTGTGCGATCCCGGTCACAACCAGGGGATAGATTACGCCGGTGATCAGTGTGAAAAGCACGAGCAATACAATGGCTGGTCTGAGTTGTTTGAGCATTTTATCCTCAATTATGTGTAGCTTTCATTTTATTTTTAGCGGTCATGCTTGCTTCGAACTCCCTCAAGTTTATCCTTTCGAGCGCCTGCCCGATTTGAGAGGCAAAATTCCGGAAGAGACGACTATCCTCTGAAGGAAGTTCCAGGTCACCGCGCCACATCTCGACCGCACCGACCAGGTTCCAGGCGCTCAAGATGGGCAAGGTAATATCAGGTTTTCTGTCTATGGCGCCATCACGGGGCTCGGAAGCAGCTGTTTCCGCTGGCTGTCCTTTTGGCTGGATGGAGACCCTGACCAGGGAGGTGAGATACCTTTGCTGAAGAAAGCGTGCGACGGCGTTAGCAACAGCCTCTTGTGTTTGCAAACCTGCGAGGGTATTGATAAGTTCATACATAAAGATCGCCTCGCGCTCGCTGTTCTGCGCCTTGGTCAGGCTGGCTTGAATACGGCCTACCACCACGATCGCCACAGCCAGGAAAATTCCCAGCACCAGCCAGCCCTCCAGCCTGCCTACTGCAAATGTATAAAACGGCGGAATAAAGTAGAAATCGAATAACAGGGCTGCCGCCAGGGCTGCTGCTACTCCGGGACCTTGTCCCCAGCGGGCCGCGCTCCACACCACGGGTACCATATACAGAAGGGCGATCACAGCTTCACCAAGCTTATCGAGCCCGATCAGAAGCAATAGAACTGTGGTGGCGGCAACGGTCAGTACTGCGTAGAGCGAATTTTCATAAAGTTTTGTTGATAATGAGAAGCGATTTCTTTTCATTCGGTGCCTCTTGTGAGACCGGCTATTTCACCGGTGCAAAAATTGAACCTGCCATTCGGGATGCTAGGTCAGATGCAGCGTGACCAGTAGCATATCGATCAGTTTGATTCCGATGAAGGGCGCGATCAATCCGCCGACGCCGTAGATCAACAGGTTATCGCGCAGCAGCCGCTCTGCCCCAACTGGGCGGTAAGGTACGCCGCGCAAGGCGAGTGGGATCAGTGCAATGATGATCAGCGCGTTGAAAATGACAGCTGACAATATGGCGCTCTGCGGCGTAGCAAGCTGCATGATGTTGAGCGCATTCAACACCGGGTAGGTTGTGGCAAACGCCGCGGGTATGATCGCGAAATATTTGGATACATCGTTGGCAATGCTGAAGGTCGTGAGCGCGCCGCGCGTCATCAATAATTGCTTGCCGATCTCAACGATCTCGATCAGCTTGGTTGGGTTGCTGTCCAGGTCCACCATATTGGCAGCTTCGCGTGCCGGTTGTGTGCCTGTGTTCATGGCCACGGCCACGTCAGCCTGTGCTAGCGCCGGGGCATCGTTGGTTCCATCTCCGGTCATGGCCACAAGCCGCCCGCCGGTCTGGTTTTCACGGATCAATTTGAGTTTGGCTTCAGGCGTTGCCTGTGCCAGGAAATCGTCCACGCCTGCTTCGGCGGCAATGGCAGCCGCCGTCAGCGGATTGTCGCCTGTGATCATGATGGTCTTGATGCCCATCTTGCGCAAATGCGCGAACCGCTCTTTGATCCCGCCTTTGACAATATCTTTAAGATGGATCACGCCGAGCGCCTCGCCGTTGCGCGACACCACCAGTGGGGTGCCGCCATTGCGTGCAATGGCTTCAATGGTCGAATTCAGATCGCTTGGAATGATCTTCCCTGCCTGGCGTATCAAAGCCAGCATCGTGTCCGGGGCACCTTTTCGTATGGAAGTGCCATCAAGATCCACACCGCTCATGCGCGTTTGTGCTGTGAAGGGAATGAAGCGCGCACCTTCCGGAGCTTCATCGCTGGCGCCTACGGTTTGACCGCGCAGGCCGTATTTTTCTTTCGCCAGCACCACAATACTGCGGCCTTCCGGCGTTTCATCTGCAAGTGAAGATAGCTGTGCAGATTCAGCCAATTCCTGCGGTGTAACCCTGCCGACCGGTATGAACTCGACAGCCTGACGGTTGCCCAGTGTGATGGTGCCGGTCTTGTCCAGCAGAAGCACATCTACATCGCCTGCCGCTTCGACTGCCCGGCCGGATATGGCGATTACGTTGCGTTGGATCATGCGGTCCATGCCTGCGATGCCGATCGCCGATAACAACCCACCGATCGTGGTAGGGATCAGGCAAACGAGCAATGCGATAAGCACAGTGATGGTAATAGGTTTGCCAAGTCCGGCCACATCGACGCTGTAGATCGAATACGGCAGGAGCGTTACACACACGATCAGGAAAATGATCGTGAACCCGGCCAACAGGATGTTCAGTGCAATTTCATTCGGTGTCTTCTGCCTCTTGGCGCCTTCCACCAGGCTGATCATCCGGTCCAGGAATCCCTCACCCGGATCGCTCGTCACACGTACGATAAGCCAGTCCGAGAGCACACGTGTCCCACCGGTGACCGCGCTGCGGTCGCCGCCGGCTTCCCGGATGACCGGTGCCGATTCGCCGGTCACGGCGCTTTCGTCCACCGAGGCAATACCTTCGATGATCTCGCCGTCCG
>Ga0182027_10006348_pt1 | contig 17738 bp, 10 predicted proteins | sample 712E1DmetaG_FD_121300 | JGI IMG/M metagenome (GOLD analysis project Ga0182027, IMG submission 121300) | Permafrost microbial communities from Stordalen Mire, Sweden - 712E1D metaG (Illumina Assembly) | ecosystem: Environmental > Terrestrial > Soil > Wetlands > Permafrost | place: Sweden... | reverse complement strand
GGACGCAGGATATGCGACAGCCTGGAACTTCTCGACAAACCTTGTCACGGGCAATGTGACGATCTACGCAAAATGGACCATTAACCAGTACACGGTGACATTTAATTCGGAGGGCGGCAGCGCGGTGGCGTCTCAGTCTGTAAACTACGGATCAATGGCGACTGCTCCGCCAGACCCAACGCTCACGGGTTATACATTTGCCGGGTGGTACGCTGACGTGGGACTTACGACTGCCTGGAACTTCTCGGCAAACCTGGTCACGGGCGACGTGACAGTCTATGCAAAATGGACCATAAATCAATACACCGTGACTTTTAATGCACAAGGCGGCAGCGCAGTACCTTCACAAACAGTGAATTACGGATCGACAGTGACAGCTCCGGCGGACCCGACGCTTTCAGGATACGCTTTGGTGGATTGGACCACAGACCAGGCAGGCACAACCCCCTGGACCTTCTCCACCGACGTGGTTGCGACAGACATGACCCTCTACGCTCAGTGGACGCCGAGTCCGTAATAGGAACCTGCGGTCATACCCCGAAGTACCGGGGTCACAAAAAGAGAAAAGTGTCTTGCGCGCGGCTGCGCAAGCGGGCAGATTGAGCGGATAGGTAATAATACATTCAAGCAGGTTCAAGCGGCCGAGCGTCGAAGAAGCCTCTCTTCGCTTTCATCAATCCAGGCAGGCGCAATAAAATCGTTAATCGACACCCCGGCTCCGGCGTGCGTGAAAAACTCCATAGCCGCTCTTTTGGTGCAGCGTATTGGTTGGAGTGGTTTTCTGCGACCGAGGGCGATTCGCTCGAGACAAGACCCAAGAACGCTGCCATGACTGTCAAAAAGGCTTTATCATGCCACTAACGAAAATTGCCCTACGTCAAAGATTCTTTCCCCTGTTACGCAAATTACTTGTCTATTCCGATCCGGTTTCTTCCGCCGTTCTTCGCCTCGTACAGAGCCGCGTCGGCCCGTCTCACCAATTCCTGTGACGTACGGACATTCTCGCCACTGGCCGCCACGCCGATGCTCACGGTTATGGTCTTTCCGTCAAAAACGCTCTGTGCAATTCTCGCCCGCAGCCTTTCGGCAAGCACCGCTGCGCTCGCCGCATCGGTAAGGGGCATTATCACGGTGAACTCCTCCCCGCCGTACCGGCAGCAGATGTCCGACTCCCGCGCCTCCTCCCGGACAATCCTGCCGAACTCGCCGAGAACATCGTCGCCCGTCTGGTGCCCGAAGGTGTCGTTGATGTTTTTGAAATTGTCAATGTCGATCATCATGAGAGAGACCGTGGTATTGTAGCGGATAAACCGCTGCAGTTCGACATCGAGTTTCTGGAAGCAGCACGAATGGTTAAAGAGCCCGGTAAGACCGTCGTGGACAGAAAGCCGTACAAGGTCGGCGATGAAGGCCTCGTCGGTGAGCGTGGGAGATTGAAGCTCGGCGGTAAGATTCGAAAGGTAATCGAGCGATGCCACGGCTATGCGAATATTCCTCTTGAGGATACTTGACATTTCGTACTTGTGGCGGAGAACGTTATTCCACATTTCCCGTGCCGCGGGAGGCGAAAAGAACCGGTGCGTGATGGTATAGAGGAGATCCGAATAGTACTTCTCTCCGCGGGTCTTTTGAACGCTTTCGAGGGTTGCATTTTCCGATTCAGAAAGCGGCCTGTCGCCGGCAAGAGCGGACACAAGATCCAAAGACAGCGGAGTGTAGAATAGCAGTTCGTCGAGCTCGTCCTCGCTGCTTGGGTGCAGCTGGGGTTTGGTATCTGCGGGAAGGTTCATAATATCCTTCAAGGTTGCAACTCGCCGGATGACGACAATTCCGCTCCCCGGCTTTCCGACACGCATTCGGCGCCGCATCCCTCCCTTTTGAAATGTCGCACCGCAATGCCACACACAACGTATTATCAGCAATGTTCGTGCCTCCTATCAATTATGTCAAGCGAACGACGAAAAGCGAAGGAGGCGACCGGAAATCGCAATCCGGGTATGCAGTCTCCCCAAAGCGGCCATTTCCGACTCCCAAAATCGAAAGGATCTTTTGCATATATGGGAATGGGGGTCGCAGCGGGTTAGGCGATTGGCAATAAAATTCTTGGTTATAGGACACATGGAACGGGAGTTGCACGTAATCAAAGAAGTGCCCTGAGAACTCTCAGCGGAAGGGAGGATATGGAGTGGAGAATTGACGCAGTGAGAAAGGGTGGTTGGGGTCCGGCGCGTTCCGTTGATGAACAAGGAGGAAAATATGATTTCGACAAAGAGAATCTTGCTGGCAGTAATCGTGATGGCTGCATCCACATTGGTGCAGGCCGGGGAAGTGAACTGCGACACGGGAATGATGAAGATGATGAAACCAACTCACGAGTTCGGGTATGTGAGCGCCGGCTCCGCATGGCTCACGCTGGGAAAAGTCAATAGTTTCCTTAATGGTCAGGGCCTTAGCGGTTTCCCCGAGCAGGCCTGGTCTCTCTCTTTCGGCCGTTACAAGGACTTTCGCCGGCTCGTGATGGAGAGTGACCTCACGCTCAGAATCTGGGGCGACAATTTGAACGCCGGCCTGCGTACCTCGCTTTTTGCGGGTGATATCACCTGGAACAACGGGTTTAATGTGTTGCCGCCGGAGTGGGTCGGTAGCTTGTATCCGTATCTCGGCCTCGGCATAGGGCTAAATAACCTGTATTTTCGCGACAATTCCAAGACGCTTGCCGAGCTTCGTACGACAACAGAACCCAATTCCAATGTCTGGGAACTTACACCGCTGCTCAACCTGGGACTTGGTTCAAATTTCCTTTTCGCAAACAATGACCGATCAAAGGGACTGGTCGTGGGGCTCGGAGCGGGGTATCTGGTTGACCTTTACTACACCAAGAGATGGATGTCGGATGGAATTTACATAAGCGACCTACCGTCCATATCGCAAACGGGCCCCTACGTACGCCTTGTGCTGGGCGCATGGGGCAAGCATCACCACCATCACATGGAGGGGCATGAGGAGTAACGGATTCCGAAGGAAAGTTGTGAGATCATCACCGGCAAGGGTTCATCCTCCTCGATTTGCATGGGTGACGTGGGGAGGATGAACCGTACAGGAGCGAGGCTCCCGCGGTTGCAGCATGCATACGGTGCAGCGCGTGTCAAGGCCGCCGGTGCACCGCAACTCGCCCCGAAAGGGTCCCGAAAGTGCCGCTCACCGTTGCGCAATATACGCCCGGCGAAAGCGCCCCGGTGCCAACGGTAAAGGAACGCGCAGTACCGCGCTGGGACAAGACGAGTTTGCCGCTTGTTGAAACGAGATTCAAAATATAGGCCTGCTCGGAAGGAAGCACAATGGAAAGACCACCGCCGCGGTCTACAAGGCTCGCACGCGCAAGATTGGCGCCCGAAACAGGCGACTCGGTTTGCGCGGTCGGGTCCCACTGGTACACCCGGACATAATCGACAATGAGACTGTCCGGGAACACCGTGGTGTTGTTCATGTTCCCGTCAAAATTGCCGCCAACCGCAAGATTGAGAATGAAATAATACTGTTTATCGAGCGGGAGGTTCGCGTTCTGGGCCTTGGTGAGCGTGCCGAAATTGACATTGTCGAAATACCACCGGATCGAATCGGTGCTCCATTCCGCTGCATAGACATGGAAACTGTCGTGAACGTTCCCGGTTGGCAACGTATACTGGTTAAACACGTCGAAATTGGTATAGTGGAAAGACCCCGATGTCCAGTTGGGCAATCGCCCCTTTCCTTCCATTATATCCAACTCCCCGCATTGCGGCCACCCCCCGCCCACGCCGAGCATCCAGAATGCGGGCCACATACCTTGGGTAAGCGGAAGGCGCATCCGCGCTTCCATGCGGCCGTACTCGAAGCTTTTCTTGCCCGAACTCACGATCTTGCCGGACGTTATTTCACTGGCACTTCTTGCCTCGAGAATGAGATGGCCGTTCTTGACAAATACGTTCGACCCGGACTGGTCGTGTCCGCTGGTGTAATGTTCCTGCTCGGCGTTGGGCGGATTGTCTGTTGCCTGCACCGACCAGTTGCTCTCGTTGAGCGCAGTGGAATCAAATTCGTCGGACCAGTAAACCTTCCATCCGCCGGCCGCTATTGCATTCGACAAGACGACGAGCACCACTGGTACGGCGCGAACTGCTGCGTTTACAATCGATCCAGCCTTTAACATCGTGAATTCCAATCTATCCCCCACAATTCTTAAGCGATTAAAGGTAACTTTCGTTCCTCTTTTCCTCAGGCGACTACAATGCCTGTCTTTATTCTAAATATACTGGAAATATGTGGAATTGAAGGGTTTTTCTGTCACAGATCATAAGTTGTTCTGCGAACGTTTCATGGTGTATCTCTTTGATTTATATACATAAAATTTGAATTAATATCAGCGAACATAATTTTTTTGCGAACAGGAATCGTCAAAGAATCTTTCAATACTTGATTCTGCCCTGCCCCCGCGCATTCGCACACTTCTTTGACGCCGGGGCAATATTATTTTAGGTGGATCGTGAGGAACCGCGTTTAGGCTTGGAAAGTCGATGATCGGCACAAGGCAAAATTGCCGGGCGCCTTGCGTCTGTTGCAATAAACAGGAGGTCTCATGAGCTTTGCTTTCTTGGCGCTGGCTGCTATTGCCGGGATTGGAACGACAGCCGGAATTGCGTATTTCATAGCACGGTCAAGGGAAAGAACAGCGTTCGAGCGCGGCGCAAGCCATGCGGCTGGCCAGCTCGCGGTGTTGGAAGATCTCCAGACCCGCATGGCCTCCACCCAGACCCAGCTTGAGCAGGAACGCACGAAATCGTCGGAGCTCATCGCGCGCGCGGCCGCCTTTGAAATTTCCGCAAACCGCGTTCCGGTGATCGAAAAGGAGTTGGCGGCCGCGCAACAGTCGCTGTCGCAAAAGCAAAGCGACATCGCGCGGCTCGAAACCGTGGTGAATGAGGAGCATAAACAAGCGGAAGAAAAACTCGCGCTTCTTAACGAGGCAAAGGAACAGATGAAATGTGATTTCCAGAACCTCGCCAATAAGATTCTTGAGGAAAAGACCGCGAAATTCACTGAGCAGAACAAAACGAACCTTGACGCCCTGATGTCTCCCTTTCGCGACCAACTGTCCGAGTTCAAGAAACGCGTGGAAGACGTTTACGACAAGGAATCAAAAGACCGCGTTTCCTTGTATGTAGAGATAGGCAGACTCAAGGAACTGAACCAGAAGATCAGCGAAGACGCAATAAACCTCACCAACGCCCTCAAGGGCGACAACAAGGCGCAGGGAAACTGGGGAGAACTTGCCCTGGAACGGGTACTCGAGATGTCGGGCCTTCAGAAAGGCCGGGAGTACGAAACGCAGGTCCATACCCACGACGAGGACGGCAGCGGCTACAGGCCCGACGTTGTAATCCATCTCCCGGAAGGAAAACACGTCATCATCGATTCCAAAGTATCCCTTGTCGGGTACGAAAGATACTGCAGCGCAGATACCGAAGAGGACCGCAAAGCCGGCCTCAAAGACCATATCGCATCGATACGCAGACACGTTGCCGAGCTCAGCTCAAAAGACTACGACCGGCTTCTCGAAATCCGGTCCCTCGACTATGTGCTTCTGTTCATCCACGTGGAAGCCGCGTTTCTCACCGCGATCAAGGAAGAAAAGAACCTCTTTAGCGACGCATTCGACAAGAACATTATCCTCGTGTGCCCCTCCACCCTGCTTGTGACCCTGCGAACCATCGCCAATATCTGGCGGTATGAATATCAGAACCAGAACGCCCAGACCATTGCGAAAAAGGCTGCAGATTTGTATGATAAGTTTGTTTCGTTTGTGGAAAAGCTTGAAGAAGTTCAGGGATTCATACGGAAAGCATCGGAGGAATGCGACTGCGCGATTAAGCTTTTGTCAACTGGAAGGGGCAATCTCATCCGGAGGGTGGAGGATTTCAAGGCACTCGGCGTGAAAGGCAAAAAGGATCTGCCCCCGCAGCTTATCGACATGTCGGAATCGTCCGAGGAAGACGGCGAACCCCGCTGCGGGTAGCCCCAGGTCCGCGGGCAAACGCGAGACTGCCCGCAGCACGGTGATCAACGGGTTTTGGCGCACACGGAAATCTGTGGACTGATGCCCGTTCCGAAGGTTATCTTCCTTGCGAGATTAGCGCACCATTTTCAAACAACGGAAAGGACCCTGCGTATGCAATCTAAAGGATCGACCGCTTCCGGCACAGTCAAAACCGCCGATAAGATTTTCCCGGGAATCTGGCGAAACACCTGGACCCATGGCGACGAAACCGATTATGAGATATTTGAAATACGAAACAAGAATGAATACCACATCTTGAAGAAGCAAAAGGTAAACGGCCGGTATGCGCACGATCAGCATCGTTTTTACATAGAGATTCTGGAAAACAGTGAAGAAGCAGTGTCCTTCACAAAAATATGGGTGGGCGAAGACAAACCGCCAATTATCAACAAGAACATGAAAAGGACGGGGGCGAACAGAATAGAGGGTATGGAAAGCGACAGCGCAAAAGTTGTCTACACCAGAGAGGAATAGTCGAATGGGCGGTTGCCTCTTCGATCATGGCGGCGCGTTCCAACCTTTCTTCAAGATTTCGCTTGGCTACCGGCGACTGCAGGGCGTGTCGCAGAAGCCAGCTCCCAGGATTCTTCCCGGACGTTAAGCACTTTTCCCGGATGCACGAATAATCCTTATTCGATTGGCTGCAGATTTCTTCATGATATATTTTTTGCATCCTCGGAGAGGTGCCAAAGCGGTTGATTGGGCAAGCGCCTATAACAATCAACGAGCCGCAGGCTCGAATTCCTCTCCCAACGGAGCGGTCTCAACTCCAAAAGGTTTTCGAGACCCTTGCCGAAATGGTTACGACCTTTGACATTTCTGATTTTGCGGAGAGGTGCCTGAGCGGTTGAAAGGGGCGGTCTCGAAAACCGTTGCGCCCTTCAGTGGGTGCCCAGGGTTCGAATCCCTGCCTCTCCGCCATAACAGGCCTCGATCACTTTTGGGTGGTCGGGGCCTATTATTTTGGCCAAGAGGGTTTAATGCCAGAACTTTTGAAAGATCCCACACAAAACTGCGATGTCTTTCCTTTCCTATGGAATAATATCTACTAGTCAACCTCGAACCCGGGTTCGAGGATTACACTCGCTCTGGGATTCAAAAGCTGAATGTCAATGAGGCTTGGGCAAAGCCAGTCCCTGCCTACGCCTGGTTGAGGAAACAGAGATATACGCCCACCTTGCCAAAGACACAACAAGCGCGGCAGTGGAGAGTTGCACCGCTGATTGCGTTCACAGGCCAAGACGCCTATTTGATATCAATCTGATGAAGGCCGTCTGTTGTCTTGAGAAAGTATTGTCCAGTTTTCAACCCGGAAAGAGTACAGAAAACGCAGAATAACACCCTGTGTTTCTGGAGCGGGTCGGGACCATAATACTCTTCTACTTTCAAGGTATCCGAGTTCTGTTTGAGCTTGTACTGATAATTGCCCGCAATGCCACCTGAACAAAAGAAGAACTTTGCGGTATCATTGACAACCTGATAATTTTGAATCTTTGTTTGGTCCATCCGTGAAATCCCCGGGTCAATCTTGAACTTGAAACTCACTTGTTTTGCCTGCCTTCTAGCCACCATGGCTTGTGACGCAGTTCGTCTCTGACTTGCCGTAGGAACAATATGCGGTTGGTTTGCTACCATCAGCTCCCGATTGGTTGGTCTAGCATTGACGCCGCCAGCACCTCCGCTGAAACTGGCAGGCGTTGCAGGGGTGTCTCTGTTTACTGGAGATTGACAATACGTGTTTCTCACAACCGACGGATTCACATTCGTGACTGCACTGTTGTAGTAGAAGTCATTCTCTTTCCAGTAGCCGCCTTCATAGCCGGACCCCGTGTAGCCGTGGCCATAATCGATTCCTCCGTAGAACCCCACATCCTTTGCCCAGTATCCGGGGTGCCAGAAATACTCACTGTCCGAGCAGCTCCAATAGCCCGGGGTCCACATCCAACCTGGTTCCGGGGCTAACTCCCACTGTCCGGGAACCCAATGATATCCATCCCTGCCGTATGCCCAGTAACCCGGTTCCCATAGATAACCAGGCCCCGGACAATTGGGTTGATCGTAAGCTTGGAGAATAGGGGGTGCGGTGCGGTTCGATATGCTCTCCACACACCCAACCAAAATCAGGGCAAAGGCTGCAAATATCGCGGCCAGGTTTGAACCGAACCGGATAAACATCTTGGATGCCATGGCTTATACCTTTCTGGAAAGTACCAACTTCTAAGATAGTATGGCCGACTCTTGTTTTGCAAGTTTGAATTGTGGATGGTGTTTTTTGCCCGGTACGTCCAGAAATTACTGTTGACCAATATTATCAAAGACATTGAGGAAACCCGCAGCGAACCTCCGGGGAATGCGATTACAGCCGGATGTACCCCCCAATGAGCACCCTGCAATGCGTTCGCTGTGGGATTCAAGACTTCGATATGACAATTGATTTTATTGCTAGCAGTTCCCATTCTTGCATGGTGTCACTCGGTATCCATTCGTCCAGATATGTTACAAATAGAACTGCGTTCTGCTTCCCGGATGCGGAATGTCTGTTTCCCTGTCCTTCGTAGTCTTGAAGGACAGGGGCGTTTTCCGCAATATCAATACCATGAAATCCGACGAGCCGTTATCTCATAGTAAAAAAATCCGGGCGTTGTCGGCCCAACGCTTGTCGCCAATGGGCGTGTGCTTCAGTGCAAGCATAAAAGATATTCAGATGTCAGGCGCAGGTTCGTTCGACAATGCAAAAGACACAAAAAAAAGGCGCGAAGCGCTATTACCTTACGTTTGGGAACGAAAGTGACAACAACCCGTAATCGCTTGTATTACGCTCCTCTATGCCGAAATACTGGCATCGTTTTTGCGATCAGCTATTTAATAGGCGGCTTCATGCGATCGCGATGAAAGAAGCGGGTGTCTGGAAAATTCCTATCACTGCAAGGGCTACAAATGGAAGGCTCCTGGCATGACATAAACGACCCTGGATTTTTCGAGCCTGCGGAGGATTCCGAGCCGGAAAACCAGGAATATGCGACGGATAACCTGCAGCAAATGCAGGATGCCGACACGCAGGAGGTAAAACTTTCCGATCCACAATTTGTTGAATCCGATGATGGATTTGATTTCAACAGAAAATGCCGCGTACGGGTGAAAGTGGAGTATCTCAAGGAAACCGCGCGTAAAAAGGTGACATTCAGCCTGTTCTCAACCTATAACGGCGAAATTCAGGACATGCAATGCAATGCGGAAGGCTTTGAGTCCGGCGGCGTTGCCGAAGCGGAATTAACTCTTTATTACAACGACGCACATTATGCCGATTACAGCAACGACCCGAGCAAGACCCTCGATTATTTTTTCAAAGCTTCGCATTCCAGAGGCAACGAGGTTGAAAGTCCGCCTCTGACCATGCCCCGTGCGGATAAGGGGCCGATTTGGATCAGGGTCGATTTAACGCCTGATGATGCAATAAATGAAACAAGGGTACTGCATTTTTTTTCCAAAGCAACCGAGTACGATCAAAAACAGCCGATAAAAGATTTTATTGAAGATGATGATGTTTCCGTCCTGGTCAAGTTTAGTGATGTGCCGACGTCCGATACTATCGCTTATTCTCTTGAAGCAATAGGCGATGACGGTCAAACTCAACTGATTTTTGAAAATACACGGTACTCTGATATTCAAAGCACGGAACAATTAACGTAAGGTGAACATTTTTTTTAACGTACCCATTTCAGAAAGAACCCTATGGCTCCTTTTGGTCAAAAACCATTGGTGAGCGGAAATGAAAAACCCGCATCGGTACTTATTTCCGACAAGGTTGAAGATTCAACGTCAATGGATTTGGAAACTCCTACGCCGGAAGAATCAGAATGGCTCAAGAGTCATGGCGTCGACCTTCCAAAGGTATCTGCTGATTCTGCAGACCCTCGTTTGCACAGTGATTATGTGGACAATCTGCTGAATGCGGTGGGGTTCGGCATTTATCTGGGCGGTTATTATTTGTTTCTTGACGGATTTGAAATGCCGGTATTTGTCCCGCACTCTCATTTTAATTTTAATGCTTCCGGCATTAATGCAGTCGATCTTGCAATTTACCCCGATTACTACCAGGCTGTCGATCATCTCCCCGTTGGGCCCCCGGCGCCCGGGTTACCTTTTCCAAATGCCTATTACAGGGGCGCCGGCGGCAAGGTAATTGCGCCTACCCTTTTTACCCAGGGAACTACACCCCGGGTTATTCAAACCGCCCTCGAAGCAACGAGACTTCTTGGAAAAACCGTTTCGGACCAACTTACAATCATCGGACTGCAAATAGTCGGGGCAATGCTATTAAGAGGCATAGTTGGAATAATCACACGGATTTCTTCAGGAGAAGGTACTCTGTCCTTATCACCCGCCGCAAAAACCGCACGCGGTCTGGTAAAGGATATTGGCGCAAAAGGTAAGCCGGTTATTGCAAATATGGGTGGAGCGGGTGCGGCTCATGAACCCCAACTTGCAATAAACATTAACAACCAGGCGGTTGCGCGAAAAAATATTCCGTACCACGTGGAGGCGGATGCTTCGGATATCGGATTGCTTTTTGATAAAGAAACCCTTGACCAGGTTGTCGGGCATCATATGGCGCCGGGCACCATAAATTGGAACCGGGCGATTCCGGGTATCAAAAACACATTAAAATCAGGGGGGACTTTCAGGTTCGACTGGCGGGGATCGACAAAAGAAGCCGCAGAGGTCGTACGGATGCTACAGGAAGCGGGCTTCAAAGACATTAAGAATTTTTCCGATGCCTTGGTAACTGCTGTTAAAGGCTGATACGGATCCGGCATACTCTTTGGCATTCTGCTGTGGAGCAGCGAGCCAAGTTGGCACATGTGTTCTTCGAGTCTTTGCTTCAGACAATCACCCAATTGCCTGGTTCCTCAAAGTCAATCGCCTCTTCGTTCTTCAGGGTATTCAGTAGTCCCGGATGCAACGGACGGAAACGCCGACCGTTGGGGACAAACAGAAAGACGAAAGACTTCCGGAGCTCGAACTAAGTGTCTCGCAATTTGCCGTTAGGTTACCCGAGCATTGGGTGGAACTCCACCAATTTCCTCCATAGCCAACGCCGAATCCACCGGTCATGTCCCCTGGAAGCGCCGTGAATCCCGACGAATTAGTTGCATTGGTATTGGGCGAAGCCCAATGCGCTGTTCCCGCCTCTTTCATTTTCCCGCCTGCGCTGTCGGGACCCCCAAGGTTATTTGTAAGATTGGTCCAGTCGTTGTCGTTGGCAACGTGCCATCCCAAAGGCGCGAGCTTTCCGGTTCCAACGGCAAACCAGTCATAGAGAGCGCCGTAAGGGGTTTTGTAGGAAGAAATGGAGTCGTTGTACCAACAATATGCAGGAGTAGCAAGACTTGTCCAGTCCAAATAGTAAGACAAAGTTGGAATCACCGAGCCGTCGTTGTACTTGGTTGTTTTCAAGTTCTCAACCATCCACACCTGATTACCAATTTTCACTTCATGATAAACATTCCCGTCCGCGTCCTGGATTTGCCATTTTGCCCACAGGGTTTGCGCGGACGTGATCGTCGTGGCAAAGTTGAAAACACTCGTTAGCGCCGAGTCGGCATACCATCCCGCAAACACGTACGACGTCTTAGTTGGCGCAGGGTTCGGGGGAGTGGCTGTTGATCCGTAATTGACGTTCTGCACCGCCACCGCGCTGCCGCCGTTTGAATTGAACGAAACGGCGTACGAATTGATTGTCCATTTCGCGTACAGGATGACACTTGTCGAGCCAATCTGAAACGTATTGCCGGGCGTCCTGTCGGTGCCGGTGCCCGCGGCATTGGTGTTCCATCCGGCAAAGGAATATCCCGTTTTGACGAGGCTTCCGGTATTGTCGAGGATCGTCACGATTGCACCACTGATGTATGAGCCATTGTCCGCAGGCGCCGTTCCTCCCGTATTCCCGTTCCCGTTATAGGTCACCGTATACACCGGCGCCCACTTTGCATACAGTGTGATGGATGCCACGATGGGCGCGGTAAATGAGAATGGCGAGGTGAGCGTCTGATCGGAATACCATCCTGCAAACACATTGCCCGTCTTTGTGGGAGCCGCAGGAGCGGTAGCAAGGCTGTTGTAGGCAACGAGCTGGCTGTCCACCACGCTGCCGCCGTTGGTGTTGAACTTGACGGAAAGGATCGCAATGGTCCATTTCGCGTACAGCGTCACATTGGCGTTGCCTATTGTGAACGTGGCGCCTGCCGCGTACGGCGTGCCCGATCCGTCTGCGGCGGTGTTCCAGCCCGCAAAGGTGTAGCCCGTCCTTGCCAGCGAGCCGGTGTTTGACTTTACCGTCACGGTTGAACCTTGCTGATATGCTCCCGCGTCAACAGGCGCAACACCGCCGGTGCTGCTGTTACCGTTATAGGTGACGGTGTACGTGGGGTTCTGTGTCCACACGGCATACAGTGTGACATTGGCATTGCCCATTGCAAACGTTGTGCCTGCGGCATACGATGTGCCGGTCCCATCCGCCGCGGTGTTCCAGCCTGCAAAGGTGAAACCCGTCTTTACCAGGTTGCCGCTGTTGGTCTTGGTTGTTACCGTTGTTCCCTGCTGGTACGCGCCCGCGTCGGTGGGAACCGTGCCGCCGGTGCTATTATTGTCATTGTAGGTAACGGTATAGGTGGGGTTTTGGGTCCAGACCGCATACAGCACGACATTGGCATTACCCATTGTGAAGGTCGAGCCTGCGGCATACGATGTACCGGTCCCATCCGCCGCGGTGTTCCACCCCGCAAAGGTGTAGCCGGTTTTGGCCAGGTTGCCGCTGTTGGTCTTGACCGTCACGGTTGTTCCCTGCTGGTAGGTTCCCGCGTCGGTGGGTACGGCTCCGCCCGTGGTATTGTTGCCATTGTAGGTCACAGTGTAGGTCTGTAATTGCGTCCAAAGTGCATAGAGGACGACGTTTGATGTCCCCACACTGAACGTGGCTGCAGGTGCATAGGCTTTGCCGCTTCCGTCTGCCGCGGTGTTCCAACCCGAGAACGAATACCCGGTACGCACAAGATTGCCGGTATTGCCTTTTACCGTAACCGTTGCGTTTTGCTCATAGGCGTTTGCATCCAGAGGCACTGATCCGCTTGTATTGCCGTTGCCCATGTAGGTGACCGTATAGGTGGGGTTCTGCGTCCAGTTCGCGTACAACGAGACATTGGCATTACCCATTGTCAATGTTGCGCCAGCCGCGAAGGGGGTGCCGCTGCCGTCCGCCGCCGTGTTCCATCCCGCAAAGGTGTAGCCGGTCTTCACGAGATTGCCTGTGTTGCCTTTTATGGTCACGCTCGCGCCCTGTTGGTATGCATTAGCGTCTGTTGGGGCGGATCCGCCGGTGTTGCCGTTGCCATTGTACGTTACCGTGAAGGTGGGGTTCTGCGTCCATATTGCGTAGAGGATTACGTTGGCCGCACCGATATTGAATGATGTCCCGGCCGCGTAGGTAAGGCCGCTGCCATCAGCCGCAGTATTCCATCCCGCAAAAGTATACCCCGTTTTTGCAAGGTTGCCGCCATTGGCCTTTACCGTCACGCTTGCGCCCTGTTCATATGAATTTCCATCAAGGGGCACATTGCCCGACGTGTTGTTGTTGCCATTGTAGGTTACGGTGTAGGTTGGGTCCTGAGTCCATACCGCGTACAAGACAACGTTTGCATTACCGATGCTAAAGGAGGCGCCACCGGCATATTCAGCCCCGGTTCCATCTGCCGCTGTGTTCCATCCTGCAAATGTGTAGTCTGCCCTCACCAGGCTGCCTGTATTTGCTTTGACGGTAACGGTTGAGCCCTGTTCGTAAGCATTGGGGTCGGTGGGCACTGCGCCGCCGGTGCTGTTGTTTCCGTTGTAGGTTACGGTGTAGGTTGGGTTCTGTGTCCATTTGGCGTAAAGCGTTACGTTGGAAGTCGCGATTGCAAACGTCTCTCCACCTGCGTACGAGGTGCCGGTTCCGTCCGCGGCTGTGTTCCAGCCTGCAAATGTGTAACCGGTTCGGACAAGTGCTCCCGTATTTGCGCGGACGGTAACGGTTGCGTTCTGTTCGTAGGAGTTGGGATCTGTGGGAGCCGAGCCGCTTGTGTTGTTGTTGCCATTATAGACAACCGTGTAGGTTGGATTTTGCGTCCATTTTGCATACAACGTCACATTCCCGGCCGTCATGGTGAAGACGTCTCCGGCGGAATACGACACGCCGCTTCCATCCGCCGCAGTGTTCCATCCCGCAAAAGTGTAGCCGGTTCTTACCAGACCGCCTGTATTGCCCTTGATTGTTACACCTGCCCCTTGTTGATACGCACCTGAGTCCGCGGGCGGCGTGCCCGAGGAATTTCCATTGCCGTCGTATGCCAGTGAAAAAGTCCGGACAGGCATTGGGTAGATCACGATGGTTGCCGTTGCCTTGTAGTTGGGCGCGCCGGGGATAATCGCGGTTGCCGTTATGGTGCGCGTACCCGGAGTGCGGAAGGCGATGTTAAGCCACAGCGAGTCGTTTGGCGAATTGAAATTGCCCAGCGCGATAAGGGTGTCGGTATCCGACGCGCTTCGTCCAATGAACACCGATACCGTTGTGATGTACTGGTACAGATACGGAGTCACCTTGACATGCACGGTGTTGCCTGTGGTATCGGATACCGTGGTTGCGGAAATCTGCCCCTTGGAATTCGCCAGCCTTATCGAAATGGTTGCATTTGAAGCAGTGAATGGGCTGGTTGCGGGGCCGCAGGAAAGCAGAAATGTGAACGCGACTGCGACAGAGGCGGCGGCAACAGGAGCGAATACCCGGTACGGAAGTTTGTACCAATGCGCATCCTGAACAGTGTGAACCGTTGCCAGGCCCAACAATTTCCGGGTCCAGATAGTGCCCGCCTTATAAAATGCCAGGGCCAGATTCAGAACGAGAGAAGTTCCAGGAAACACAGTGTTTACCTCACTTATTGTAAGGACGCCTCGTCGGATCAAGGCTCTTAAAACCAATCATTAAAGCAATCATTGTGCCTTTTCGAAAAAGATTGAGGAATTTGGCCGGTGAAGTCGAGCGCGTCTGCGCTTGAGCGTAGTATAGTGCACCACGCCCCATAGGGCGTGGTACATCTCAGGGGGAAAAGCCATAGGCACATCTCGCAGGCTTTGCTTGCTGCACAAAATCAATTCTCGAATTTGCGAAAGACTTGCTATTTTCCCTGACAAGTGGGTACCTGAGAGGCGGCAAGATCAACGAGGTTTGCCGCCGACACGGCATCAGCGAGCAGACCTTTTTCAACTGACGTAACAAATTCTCGGGTATTGGCATTCCAGAAATCATGCGACGCGCGAGCTAGAATCCGAGAACGGGCGTCTCAAGCGGATAATTGCGGAAGGTGAAAGAAAAAGACGTTAGGGTCGCGACAAAAGGGTGCTCAAAGCTTAGACCGAGGCCACTAAAGAGGATCTCGAACGACTCATCATTCTTGCCAAAAGTAAAGACATTCCTCCTGGAGCTGTTCAGGCGCTCGTCAGTAGACTTTAGAGAGTCGGGGCCTGAAAATCACGTGTGTATCAAAAATGACAAGCAATTTTAGGCATTCACAAAAAAAGGACCTACAACTTGCGTTGTAAGTCCTTGATTCTAAATGGCGCCTCCCAGAATTGAACTGGGGACACAAGGATTTTCAGTCCTCTGCTCTACCGACTGAGCTAAAGCGCCACACTAATTTCCTAAACGGACATAAAAGATATATAACTTTACGGGCAAAATCAAGGGTTGCGAGCATGGTTTGCCGATTTTTCGGACAAGCATGGACCCTGCGGTGTGCTGCGGCAGCAGCCGATGTCTTTTGAAATCTTCTGGGGAAACCGGCGTCCCTTGCCTTAGATCACGCTCCCCTGATCTGCCTCATATCGCCATGGCGCGATGCAATGGAAACCGATCAACCGCATAAAAAAAAGCAGGAATCCCGATCCACCGGGGTTCCTGCTCTTCCTTCACTCCTATACGTCAAGCTCAGGCGCGCCGCGCTACTTTAAATTCACCAGCTGAGACGGGTTGTCGCCCCCCTTGAAGGTCATGTCTTTGGAAACTTCCTGCGTTCCCTTGACAAACCTCATGCTGTGAGAGCCCGCGGTCACGTTGAGCTTGGTAATGTTCGTCTTTCCGATAAGTTTCCCGTCCATGTAGACATCCGCAACAGGAGGAATCGAGGCGATGAACACGGTCGCGGGTTCGCCGCTCGGCGCAGCAGCAGCTGGAGCAGGTTCCGCAGCAGGCGCCGGAGCGGGCGCGGGCGCGGGCGCGGCCTTGGGCGTCGGCGTCGGAGCGGGTTCTGCGGCCTCAGGCTCGGGAGCCGGTGCCGGAACAGGCGCAGGTTTGGCGGTAACTTCTCTTTCGAGCCTAAACGACTCGCTCTTGTTGCCGCCTGTAAATTCGAGGGTCTTGGCCGCATCCTTGTAGCCGGGCTTGGACACTACAATGGTGACTTCGCCGATGACACTGGGATTCTTCCAGGTAAATGGTGTCGTGCCGATCACGTTCTCGTCGGCCTTGATGGTCGCGCCGGACGGTGTTGACGTAATAACGATCTTCCCCGAAGCTGCGCCCGGCGCTGCTTCGGCGGCTTGAGCCTTTTTCGGTGTCTCGGCCGGAGGCTTACGCGCTGGGGCCTTGCCCACAGCCTGTTTCTTTGCCGGTTTCTCCACTGGTTCCTCAGCCGCGACCGGCGCGGGAGCAGGCGGCTGCGGTTTTGCGACGGGCGCCGGTACGGGTGCCGGCGCGGGCTGCACAGGGGCGGCTGCCGGCGGCGGGGTCACGGGCTTCTCGGGTACGGGCTGGCTCACCGCAGGCGCGGGAGTGGGCGCCACGGCTTCTTTTTGCCCGTTCTTTACAAGAGGAATAATTATGAAATACGCGCCCACGGCAAGCAAGGCCACCACGAGGATCGTGATGATTATGGGCATGGGCGAGCGTTTTTTGGGTTCGAGATCGTCGGTGTCTCGCGTAAAATCGTCGTACGGCCTGGCCGGCTTCTCGTCGAGCGGCGGCTTGGCTTTTGCCTTCGGCGCGGCGAATTCCTTCTTGGCAAATGTCTCTTCCTCATCCATGCGCCGTGTTGCGGGAGCCGGTTCCAGCGGTTCTATCCGGGGCGGCGTGTAATCGGCGTCCCGGTGCCGTGCCGTGGGCATGGGTTCCTGGACAGGCGCGAATTCCTGCTCGGGCCGTCTCGCCGGCTGCGCGGGTCGGGGCGGCTGGACAGGCGGCGGCGTAAACGGTTCCGCGTACTGCTGGGGCTGCGGACGAACCACCTGCGGCGGAGGCCCGTAGCTGTCCTGTGATACTTCGGTCTCAAATGATTTATACGCAGCTTCGAATTCTTCTTCCTTGAAAGGCGGCTGCTGGGGTACGAACTGCTGCTGCGGGGCAAACTGCTGCGCCGGCGGCTGACGATATCCCTTGTCGGCTTCGGGCTCAGTGCCTCCCACGCCGGGCGACATCGCGGTGCTTATCTCGGAGCGGAAATCCTCGAATTCCGATTTCGGCTTCTGGGGCGGAGGCGCCTGCTGGTAGTTCTGCAGGTCGGCAAGGTTGTAGCGCGTTGTTTGCAGGATGATGTCCTCGGAACTCTTGAGAAGCTCGGTC
>Ga0182027_10006347_pt1 | contig 17739 bp, 6 predicted proteins | sample 712E1DmetaG_FD_121300 | JGI IMG/M metagenome (GOLD analysis project Ga0182027, IMG submission 121300) | Permafrost microbial communities from Stordalen Mire, Sweden - 712E1D metaG (Illumina Assembly) | ecosystem: Environmental > Terrestrial > Soil > Wetlands > Permafrost | place: Sweden... | reverse complement strand
TGGGCATCATTGGTTTTGCCTTGGTGGCCATCATCGGGGTTTTGCCGGCCGGGATGAATGTGCAGCGGGAGACGCATCAGGACACCGCCATCGGCCAGGACGGCGACTTTTTCCTGCAAGCCATTTGCAATGGCGGCCCCCCTCTTGGCCCCGGCACCAGCACCAGCCTGGATTTCCTGACCAATTATGTGGAGTCCATTGCCGTCGGGGCGAACACTTACAACAACAACAGGTTGACCAACGGCCAGGTGATTCTCGGCTTGTTGACCACCCCGACCACCCTGGGAAATGTGACCGCCCGAATCCGCAGCCTGACCGGCGCGGCCACGGAACAAAACGGCTCCAATGCGGCGACCGCCTTCCGTTATTATATGAACGTGGAGGTCGAGCCGTTTATCACGCCTTCACCCCCTTCGATTGATTTCAATTACAACAACAACGAATCCAACTACCTTGCCAGCTATCTCTACGAAGTCCGCCTCAAGTTTAGCTGGCCCGTCCTCAACGCCCTGACGGGCAGGGTGGGGCCGGGCCGCCAAACCTATCGCAGTTTGGTTTCCGGTTACCTGCTGCCTTACACCAACAGCGCGCCGACTCTTTGGTTTTTCCAGCCCAACACCTATACCAACCTGTGAAAACCCAAGCCGCAAACTGCAATCCGGAGATTATTTTCCGCCGCGAAAAGGCACAAAAGGCACAGAAAGGGAAATTCTCTTCTTGCGCATTTTGCGCCTTTTCGCGGCAAATCCGCAATCCGCAATCCGCAATCCGCAATCGCCGCGCCCTGACCGTCCTGGAAATGCTGGTCTCCATCACCCTGCTCGTCTTCATCGTGGTCGGCCTGACGGCCATGTTTGTCCAGACCCAGCGCGCCTTCAAAGCCGGAGTCAAGCAAACGGCCATGACCGATGCCGGCCATACCATCCTGGACATGGTGGCGGCCGATCTGTCCCAAGTTACCGACGCCCACGACACGAGCATCACGAACCTGTATTGGGGTTGGGCGGCGAATACCAGCACCCAGTTTCAGGATAACCCGGCCAATGTCTATCGCATCAACCAACTGCAACAGATCTTCACGCTCGTTCATACCAACGCCGAGTGGGTGGCGGTGGGTTACGCCGTCAGCAATTACGCCTCGGGCGCCGGGACCTTGTACCGCTTTTTATCCCTCACCAACGCCCCGCTGACCAGCAACACGTTTGTCACCATTTTCGCCCACTTCCAAAACTTTGACCCCGCCTATTTCCACCCTGTCGCCGATGGTGTGGTTCATCTGAAAATCCGCGCGTTTGATCAACTCGGAAACGAGAGCTTTTTCGAGCAGGGCCAGGATTTCGCCACCAACGGCGACTTTTCCTATCCCGTGCCGGGCTACACCAACTATTTGGCGGGGACGAATGTGGTGGTGCCGCCCGCCGGTTTGCCCACCACCATCCAACTGGAAGTCGGCGTCCTGGAGCCGGAAGCCTTTCAGCAACTGCGGGCCTTGCCTGCGAACAGCGCGGCCCAAAAATTGTATTTGGGCAACGCCGGCGGCAAGATCCAAATCTACCGCCAGAACATACCCATTGCCGGGGCCACCCGATGAAGACGCGCGCCAACCAGCCGATCCGCCACCCAACGTCAACCGTCGGGGAACTGTTAATCCGCAATCCGCAATCCGCAATCCGCCCTGTCCTCCGTAGCTTTAGCGGAGGAGGAAACCCGCCATCCTTCGCCCAGCCTACAGAGGGCAGGCAATCCGCAATCCGCAATCCGCAATCCGCAATCCGCAATCGAGGAATCCGCAATGCCCCCGGCATTGCCCTGGTCATCACCTTGCTCATGCTCTCGGTCATCACCTTCCTGGCGGTGGCCTTTCTCGTTCTCACCCGGACCCACCGCGACCAGGTCAACGCCTCGCTCGACGTGGCCATGTCGCAGGACATGAGCCGGGCGGCCCTGGCCCGCGCCCAATCGCAGATCATTGCGCGGATGAAGGCGCACACCAACATCCTGAACTATGACTACATGGTATCGCAGAACTTTATCAATCCCAGTGGCTTCAACAAAACGACGCCGGGATACGATCCCACCAACGTCAATTACGACTTCGATACCAGCCACGCCCCGATGAGCAACGCCAGCCCGCGGGACTGGGCACAAAACATCGCCAATCTCTGGCTCGACCCGCGCCCGCCGGTATTCGTCAGGGGCAGGACGAACACCGATTTTCGCTTCTGGCTTGACCTCAATCGCAATGGAAAATTTGAAACCAACGGCTATCAGCCGTTCATCAAGGACAACGGCCAGCCGCTTGTCGTCAACAACGTCCCCGTCACCAACTATTTCAATGGCGAACCGGAATGGATTGGAGTGCTGCAATACCCGGAATGGCCCCATTCGCCCACCAACCGTTTTATAGGGCGCTACATCTACATGGTGCTGCCTATCGGCAAGACGCTGGATTTCAACTACATTCACAATTATTCCAAAAGAGATATTGTGAGCCCCACTCTCTCTGCGAACATGCAGCCGGCAACCGATGGCTCCTCCTTCGACGGATATGTGCGCAACCAGGGCGTGGGTTCGTGGGAGTTGAATCTTGCGGGCTTTTTGTGGGGATTGGATACGAACTGCTATGCGACCAATTCCGGTCCATACAGTTTTGTCCCTTTCACTGCCGCAAACAGCGGCTATGCTTTTAACGATGCCTACTCCTTCCTCCGTTATCGCTGCGCCGCCAACTATGGCAATCCTTATCCATTGAGTCTCAGCAGTTTCTTCGCTCCTTACTCGCCTAATTACGTCCAGGATGGCATTGATGAATATGGCATCCTGAGCCTCTTCAAGGGTAGCTATCCACTCCCCACAGTTCCCTGGCCCGGCGGCTATACCACCAATAATTTCTACAACATCCAGGACGTGTTCGACACCAACAAAACCTCGCCGGGCTTTGTCAGCCGCCTGCTCACGGCCGGGTCCCGCATCAATTCCTACGACCGCTATATGTTTCAGCGCCTGCTTGCCGGCATCGGCACCGGCTCCGCCCCCGAACTGCAAACCTGGGTCTATGCCGATGGCATCACCACCAATCCCGCCCTCCAGCTTCCGACGCTTCTGCGCACCAAGGTCAACATCAACTACGACAACACCCATGAAATTACCAACGGCCTCAACACCTCGCCGACGAACTTGATCCCTTGGACAGCCGAGACAAACGGCAACCCCTTTGGCTTTACCACCAACGGCGCGCTGGGCTTTTTCACCAACGCCGCCGAGATCCTGCTCCGCTCCCAGAATTTTCGCATCACCAATTACGACGCCAACGGCTTCGTGATTCTGACTAACCCGGTTTCCTACCTCCACTTTGGCGTGACCAACATCCCGATTTACAGTTCCACCAATCCGAGCATCCGTTACACCGAACAAATTCATCGCATGCTCCAACTCGCCGCCAACATCTACGACGCCACCAGGGGCAACAGCTACGTGCCAGGCGTATCGCTTCCCTACCCGTCGGTCTTCCGTCCGCTTTTCCTCGCCACCAACTACGGCGGGACCAACCAGGCGCTCTTTATCGTTGGCTACACGAACGTTACCACAGACGCCTACACCAACATTCTTTTCATGTCCCTCCACGGCCTCAAGCTTCCGTCCGATACAAAAATCGCATACAACGACAATGTATGGGGCGTCCCCTGGGTGATCGGCGCCGTCAAGGGACTGCCCGCCTTCAACCGATTCGTTGCCGATACCACCTGGATATTGACGCGCAAGCTCCTGTTCCAGCGAGTTCCAGCCATTGGCAATCCCTATTTTGGGAATCCAAACGTGCCTCCGAAGTACACGAATCAATTCCTGATCATGTCCGTTTCCAACTCCTTTGGCATCGAGGCATGGAATGCCTACCAGTCAAATATTACGGCTCCATGCAGGGTGATGGCCAGCATGTACGTGTCCATCCTGCTTACGAACAACTCGCGCTTAAACCCCGGTTGGTTTGCTACCAGCTTCACTAACGTCGCCAATACTTTCATTCTCCCCTGGAGCGGTGTTGGCCAGGTCAACGCGAGACGCACGACCAATGGAATGCTGGCTTTTTTGCTGACCAATGTGGCCTCCCGGACTCCGGCCTATTTCTCCGAATCGGCTGGAACGTTTCTCCCGGTGCATGGCTCTACAAATTCCGCTGGATTTGGATACGACATCGGCACTTTCCGGCCCGGCGATCTGGCACAAACCAACTGGCCGCTCTACAACTGGACCCTCGCCGTCACCAACCAGGTCATGTATGCCCTCGTTGACCCTTTTACCTCGAATGCCTTTGATTTCGTGAATCTGGGGCCGTTCGGCACAAACTACGTCCTCACCAATCTCATGTACTCAGGACTCATGGCAAGCTCACCCGTTGCCAACATGGGAGGGTCCACCACCCTCTCCAGCACCTATTGGAATTCAGCCCCAGCCGGCCCCGGCCTTCCCTCCATAGGAGTGCTCAACCAAATCTCCAATGGCGTGCTTCTTGATTCATTCTTCGCGTCGGAACTTAACCCGCCCACCAACAATCAGAGCACCCTCAATTCAAACCTTTTTTTTAGCTGTTCCAATTATATGTCCCCCACTTTTCCTCCGCAAACGACCAATTCGCTCTACGCCCAGACTCTGCTGGTGAATGATCCGCTGGTTCATTACACGGTGGGCGATCTGACCGTGCCGGCGGGGGATGGAAGCCAGATCCTCACTTACAATGACCGGTATGAACCGTGGCCCTATAATAGTACAGACGCGCAGGGACAGACCGTCGGGGCCAACATGACCTTTAAGGACCCGGAAGTTTTCAGTTCCGATTCCTGGAATTTTCCCACCAATGAATTCCCCAGCATCGGCTGGCTGGGCCGCGTCCATCGCGGCACTCCCTGGCAGACGATTTTCCTAAAGGCCGACCCGGACCCGGTTAGTTCCGGGGTGCATCAGAATCAGCAAGAGTGGATTACAAGTTGGGTCAGCACCCCCGATACTTACCCGACCAACGATTACGTCCTGCTTGACCTGTTCACCGCCGCGCCCAACGACAACGCCGCCCGCGGCCTGCTTTCGGTCAACCAGACCAGTGATGCCCCCTGGTATGCCGTCTTGGCGGGAGTAACCGTGAACACCAACATCACCAACCCACACATGGCTGCCCCGGCGCCCGGCCCCATCATGGTGTATGATCCAACCAACATCGCCCCCCTGCTGGATGGCCCCGGCGGCATCAACCCCACGCGCAGCCTGGAACCTGACCAAGTTTTCCACAGCCTGGCCAGCGTTTTTAAGTCGCCCATGCTGACGATTCGTTCCCCATTCCTTCCGGCAGGGGTCGGGGCTTATACGGACGACCAGGTGGAGGCCATTCCGCAGCAGGTGGCGGGGTTGCTCAAGCTGGGCCAGCCGCAGTTTGTCATCTACGCCTTCGGCCAGGCCCTCAAGCCCAGGGACATTTATTTCGGCCCTGACCGCAATTTCAACCTCGTCACCAATTACCAGATCACCGGCGAGTTTGTCACCCGCGCCGTTTGCCATGTCGTGGGCGACCCCGCCGCCGCCAGCGTCAAAATCCAGGTGGACAACTTTAACATCCTTCCCGCCGACTAATTTATGAACCGTATTGCTTCAATCTTGGGTGGCAGGGCGCGCACTCCGTGCGCGCCGCGGCGGATAGGGAACTGCCCGCCCTGCCATGCGTGGCTAACGCAGATATTTCATAGTCTGGTAGGGCGAAGCTGCTGCTTCGCCCTGATTCAAGGCGGCTCCCGATTCGGAATCGGGACGCCCTACCATTCAGGGTGTGGCAACTCCCGGCAGAGATATGAAATATCCCGGTTAACCCATGGCTCGTATTTTGCATTTTACATTGTGGCAATTAGGGTTACATTATCTAACGGAGGTGTGCCATGCGTCTAAAACCTGGAACCTGGATGTTGTTGAGCCTGTTGTTTTTTGCGGCGGGCCTTTGCCTCTGGCAGGCCGGAGACCGCCTCGCCGCCTCGCGCCGCGCTCCATCGGTTTCGTCGGCTTTATCGGTCGGATCGGTCGGATCGGTCGGATCCGCCGGATCGGTCGGATCCGGTTCGCCGGCCTCATCGGCGCCGGCTCCGGCGGCGGCGGCGCGGGCTTATCGCCTGAGCAACACGCCGCAAAGCGCGGCGGAATTGGCGCGCAACCCCCGCGCCATTCTCCTGCGCAACGCGCTGATTGACACCACCCGCTCCGTGGCGCTGGCCATTCCGGAATCGCTGCGTTCGCACGGCGCGCCCGGCAGTTATCTGGCGCAATCGGATCGTCCGTTGAACCAGGAGTTTTATGCGGCGTTGAAGCGGGACGGGGCGGAGTTTGTTTCCTACATTCCCAACAACACGGCGCTGGTGCGGGCCACGGCGGAAGCGGCGCAGACGATGGCGGCGGACCGGGTGTTCCGGGCGGTGCTGCCTTATGAGCCGTATTACAAGCTGGACGGATCGTTGTTGGAGGCGGCGGTCAACGGGGGATCGGCGGCCAATCATGAGTTGCGGGTGACGGTGTATGCCGGCCAGGACGCCGCGGCGGCGCAGGCTCTGGCGGCGCTGGGGGCCAACGTGACGGGCCGGGAGCCGGCGCCGTTTGGCGCCACCACTTTCCTGGTGACCGCGCAGGCGAACCAGTTGGCGGCGGTGGCGCAGTTGCCGCAGACGCAGGAGATCGAGTCTTTTTCGCCGCGCCACATGCTGAATGATTTGACGCGGTTGCGCCTGGCCATCTCGGCCGACACCACCGTGTCGACCAACTATCTGCAACTGACGGGGACCAACATCTGGGTGGTGCTGGATGACACGGGGGTGGATGCGACGCACCCGGATTTTGCGCCCGTCAGCAGCCGGCTGCAGGGCCTGACGAACGACCCGGACGGGCACGGCACCCATGTGGCGGGGACGATTGCGGGCGGGGGCAATCAATCGTCCACTGTGACCAACTTCGTTCCCGGATCGGTCACGCCGGCGACGAACCTGCAGTTCCGCGGGATGGCCCCACAGGCCGGCTTGTATGTGCAGGGGGTGGACATGGCCACCGGGCCGTTTATCTCCGATTCCTATTTGCAGTCCAACGCGTCGTATGTATTGACAGCGATGGCGGCGTCCAACACGGCGCTGTTGACCAACTTCTTCATCAATAATCTGAGCTGGGGTTATCAGAGCGCGGCCTACGACCTGCCGGCGGCCAGCTACGACGCGGCGACGCGCAACTCCCAGCCCGGGGCGCCGGGGGAGCATGGGATGCTTTTCGTGGTGGCGGCGGGCAACGGGGCCGGGGTGCCCGGTTCCATCACCTCGCCGGGCACGGCCAAGAATGTGATCACGGTGGGGGCGCTGGACAGTCCGCGTTTCATCACCAATTCGGCGACCATTGACGGCACGATGGAACCGGTTTTTGAGCACGATACCTTGCGAAGCAATGTGGTGGCCGATTTTTCCAGCGCGGGGAATGTGGCCGATGCCCTGGACGCGGGCGGGCGCTTCAAGCCGGACGTCGTGGCGCCGGGGGTTTTCCTCGTCTCGACGCGGGCGGCCGATTACGCGGACCCGACGGCGCAGTCGGTGCTCATCTACAACGAGTTTCCGGGGCAAAGCGTGTCGCCGGGGCAGTCCATGATTTATGCGATCAACATCATGAGCGGGACGACCAACCTGATCATCCAGGTGCTGCCCAACGAGCTGTCGCCCGTTCCCTTTTCCGCCAGCCTGAGCAACCTGCTCATCTATTATGACACCAATGATCCGCCAGCCTCGAATACGCTGGTGACGGCGACCAACGAGGCGGGCTTGCCGGTGGTAACCAATCTGTTGGCGACCAATCTGGCGGTGGGCACGGGATACCTCGAAATTTACAGCCCGGTCAGCCTGCCCTGGCCGGTGGCGTATGATTTGAGGGTTTATGGAATGCAGACCAACACCGACTATACGAATTACTACACGGTGTTGAGCAACCAGTTGAACACCAATTTGTTCCCGAATTACCGGTTCGAGTCGGGCACGAGCATGTCGGCGGGGGCGGTGTCGGGGATGCTGGCGCTGGTGCAGCAGTACTTGATGGAGAGCAATGGGCTGGACCCCAGCCCGGCGCTGCTGAAGGCGCTGTTGATCAACGGTTCGCGTCCGTTGAACCGGCAGTCGGATTTGAACCCGGCGCCGGGGATCAACCTGGAGGGATATGGCCTGCCCAATCTGTCCAATTCCATTCCGACCAACCTGAGCAACGGCGGCGGCTCCAATACGGCCGCCGGCTCCCTGGTGATTTATGACCAGAGTCCGACCAACGCGTTGCAGACCGGAGAGTGGCACAATTACAGTGTCAGCCTGGCCGGCAACGCGACCAACTCGCCGTTGCGCGTGACGCTGGTCTGGACCGATCCGCCGGGCAATCCGGCGGCGGGGTTCGCGCTGGTCAATAATCTGGATTTGGTGGTGTCGAACACGATCACGAGCAATGTCTATTTTGGGAACAATTTCAATGCGGGCGACATTTATACCGAACCAAGCCCCGGCACCAGCACCGGCCCCAGGGACATTTTCAACAACGTGGAGAATGTGTATCTGGACGCCACCTTCGGGTTGGATTCGAGTTACACCGTGTCGGTGCAGGCCACGCGAGTGGATGTCAACGCGGCTACCACGCAAACCAACCTTAACTTCATCGGGCAGGACTACGCGCTGGTCATCTCCGACGACGACCCAACCACGGTCTTGACGGTGACCGACCTGGGGCCGACCAACGCCGCCACCAATGCGCTGCGGCTGATCCCGAACGTCAACAATGGGATCGTGATTCTGACCAATCGGGTGGGGGCCAACGGGCTGACCAACGGCGAGTATCAGGGGAGCCTTTATCTCAACCCTCCTCTAGGCACCAACCTAATCAGCACCAACGGGAGCGCGTTGCAGTGGCAGTTCTTCGTCTTCCCCAACATCAACTACGGATTCACGAACACCACCTTTACCAACGGTCCCGGCGGCTCCAACAACGCCGTCGCCTATACCAACGCCATCTTCGCCACCTTTCTGCCGCTGACACTGACCATTCCCAATTCGTCGCCGGTCAACCTGTCCTATCCGGCGGCCAACAACGCGGACCTGGATTTGTATGTCTCGACCAACCCGGCGCTGACCAACCTGGACCCGGCGGCGCTGGCCGGGGCCGCCAAATCGGTGGGGCAGGGCGGCAGCGAGACGGTGTTGTTCACGAACATCTCCGCGATTCCGAACTTCTATATTGGAGTCAAGTCCGAGACCCAGCAGGGGGGTGAATTCGCGTTTTTCGCGGCGGTGACCACCAACTTCGACAATTCGAGCGCCGGCATCTATGGCGGCGGGAACGGCGACTCCCCGATCATCGTTTCGGCCTTCGCGCTGCCGGTGCCGATTCCCGACAGCGACGATGGCGAGGGGTTGGTGGGGGCCTACGCGATTGCGTTTGTGCCCAGCCCGATGACGGTGCGCAAAGTGATGGTGGATGCGGGGGTGGAACACGGCAACCCGGCCGATCTGTACGGAACGCTTTTGCACCGTGGGCAGACGGCGGCGCTGAACCATTACACCGGGGCGCCGGGCGGGTACACCAACACTTACGACGACCTGCCGGACGGCACGCCCGGCGATTATCCCATCATCGCGTCGGACGGGCCGGGGACCTTGCTGAACTTTGTCGGCCAGCCGGGCGCGGGACAGTGGATTTTGAACGAAAGAGACAACGTCCTCAGCCAGACCGGGATGGTGACCACGCTCACCCTGCTCCTCTGGCCGCAGCCGACGACTTCCGGCATGCCCGGCGGGTCGGTTTCCACCAACTACATCAAACTGGCGGCGCAGGGCACGTATTATGGGTACGTGGATGTGCCGGATGACGCGACCAACCTGAACATCGCGCTGACCAATTTGTTGCTGGAGACCGCCAACGAGCAGTTCGGAATATACTTGACAAACCGGGAGGTGCCCCGGCCCGGCGATTACGGGACCAACCCGGTCAATCCGCCCGGCGGCTCGTTGAACCTGAGCACGAACCCCGTGTTGAATTCGCTCGCCGATCCCGCCGTGACAAACGCGCCGCCGTTGGGCGGAGGCCGGTGGTATTACGACATCACTAACGAGAGCGGCACGGCCTTGAGCAACCTGGAGGTGGTCGTCACGATTTTGGAAAGCGTGACGCCGAATTTGAACGTGACGGTGTTCAGCAGCAACACCCCGACGCCGCTGGGGACGGACGACCACACGCTCTCCCAGATTTGCGTCACCAACGGGATGCTCTCCAGCAACCAGACGCTGGCGTCGTTGCAGGTGGGGGTGCGCCTGGACGATCCCGGGGCGGACAACCTGGTGTTGCATCTGATCAGCCCGCAAGGGACCAGCTCGCTGCTCTTTGAAAACCGCGGCGGGCCGCAGGCCACCAACCTGGGCGTGACCACCACCAACGGCAACTATATTTATTTGACATTTGCCGACAACGCGGACCTGGCGCCGGAGTTGATCAAGTTCTTCCCGCCGCCCTTCGGCCAGTTGCCAGTTAATGAGAATGTCTTTGTGAGCAGCTTTGAGGCAACCGCGGGCGATTACGGCCCGAAGGGGGCGATGGGCGCGAATCTGGATGGCTGGGCGGTGGTGAGCAACCAGGTCGCGGTGGTGGCCGGCAGCGGCCCCTACCTGGACTACGACGGGCTGAATTATCTGGCGCTGGCCGGCGGCGTGATGACCGTCACGATGCCGACCGTGGTGGGCCAGGTTTATACGCTGACGAATGTCTATCGCGGGCCGGGGCTGGTGGACTGGTGGCCCCTGGAAGGCGACGCCGACGATCTCGTCGGCACCAATAACGGAATCATCACGCCCTTCTTGACCAATGTGTACGGTGTCGTGGGGCAGGGGTTCCAATTCGACGGCGCTGCTTCACAAATAAACTTCGGCACGAACACGGGGAATTTCGGCACCAATGATTTCACCATTGATTATTGGATGAATACCACTTCGACCAATGCAGAAACGGCATTTTTAAACAAAAGAGCGACGTGCGATGCAGCGAACAGCTTCTGGGAAACTCGAATCGGCATCTCGGGGTATCCATTGGGCACTCTTGGCTTTTGGCTTGCGGCTGGAGGCGCCACGCCCACTTATTCCCTGTCTTCCAGCCGCCCGATGAATGACGGCCAATGGCACCACATCGCGTGGGTCAGACACTCCGCCGGTTTCGGGAGCAGCGCGCTTCTGCTCTATGTGGACGGCGCGCTCGATAATTCATCCAACTATCCTGTTACGGTGGACCTTGCCAATCAGACGCCTATGATTCTGGGTCAGGATGTCTGCCAGTGCTGCGACGGCACTGTCCCCTACAGCGGCGCGGCGGATGAATTGGACTTATGGAACCGCGCGCTGACCGATGTGGAAATCGCCGCCATTTACCAGGCGGGCACCAATCACATCGGCAAGGCCACCCCCACTTCCATCTTCCCCAACTGCGAAATCCTGATCGTGGGCAGCACCAACACCATCACCAATACCCTCATCGCCACCAACGCTGCCAGCACCAACTGGCTGACCAACACCCTTTTCTTCACCGCCCTCGACTCCATCACCACGATCATACTCCAGGGCAATCCTTTGGGCATGTTGCTCGACGATTTCGTCATGCAGACCCCGGTCAATCTCAATTACGTCCAGCCCGAGGAGCCGCTGGCCCCCTTCAACGGCCAGAATCCCTATGGCTGCTGGACGCTGGATGTGTGGGACACGCGCAGCGATTCCTCCGCCCTGACCAACGGCGTCTTGCTCAGTTGGAATTTGCAGATAACCGTCTCCTCCACCAACGTCAACCTCATCGTGCTGACCAACGGCCTCTCGTACACCAACGGATTTGTCGCGGCCAACGGCACCACCTATTTCGGTTTCGATGTTCCCGTCGGCGTCAATTTTGACACCAACACTCTGTGGAGCTTGACCACCAATTTAAGCCTGCTTTTCAACCAGACCGCGCTGCCCACCGGCAACCAGTTGGGCGATTACACCTTGTTGACCAACGTCCCCGGCGGCTCCAACGGCGTTTATGTGCTGACCAACAACGCCCCGGCGCCTTCGCTGCTGCCCGGAGCGCGTTACTTCTTGGGCGTGCAGAACACCAACGGCGTGCCGGCCAACTTTGCCATTGAGGTGGACGCCCAGGCAACGACCAGCAACCCGGAAATCATCGCCCTGAGCAACGCCACCCCCTACACCAGAACGACCGCCATCTTGCCCCATAAATACTCCTTCGCCGTGCCGGACGACGCCATCCTCGCCTCCTTCGAAATCATCAACCCGAGAAACGAATTGGATCTCTACGCCCGGCACGCTCTGCCCCTGCCCAGCCCCACCATGTACGATTACCATGCCTCGTATGAGGGCACCAACGACGAAGCCATCGTCGTCACCACCAACTCCGTCCCTGTTCCGCTGACGCCCGGCACTTGGTATCTGACCGTTTACAACACCAACATCGGCTACACCTACCAAATAGTAGCCACCTACATCACCTCCAACGGCATCACCATCACCCCCTTGACCAACTTCCTCAACGGCGTCTTTGCCACCAACGGCACGAACGGACCCGGCCCTGACCTGACCAATTTCTACTCCTACACCGTCACCAATCCCGCCGCCACCGGCGTGCAGTTTGTGGTCACCAACTTGAGCGGCAATGTGGATTTGATCGCGCGCAACGGGTACCTGCCCACGCCCCAGCAAATGACCGACGGGAGCTTCAACCCGGGGACCAACGCGGAACTGATCACCATCGTGACCAACGCCGCGCTGCCCTCGCTCGTCAACACCACCTGGTATCTGGGAGTGCCGAACAACACCGCCGCGCCGGTCAACTTTACCATCTCCGCCGTCACACTCACCAATGGGACGCCTCTGTACACTTTCCCGGCGGTGTTGCCGACGGGTATGGTCGTGAGCGCCGGCGGATTCTCCCTGCAATGGTCGGCCGTGGCCGGCGCGCAATATGAAGTGTACAGGTCCTCCGATTTGAGCCACTGGACCAAAGCCGCCACCATCACGACAGGCGGCTCGACCGGCGCCTACACCGACCCGAACCTCCAGCAGCCCGCCCGCTTCTACATAGTCTTCCGGACGCAATAGCGGGACTCAGGCAGGTTTGATCACCGAGACGACGAGCGCGCCGGGGGTGAGATACTTGCGGGCGGCATCGCGGACCTGGGCGGCGGTCACGGCTTCGTACGCGGCGTCTTCGGCGTCGAAATGCTCATAGCCCAGGCCGTAAAGCTCGTTCAGGGCCACGCTCATGGCGTACCCTCCCAATTCCTGGCGCGAGATCTTTCGCTGGCCGATGACTTTGGCCTTGGCGCGGCGAAGTTCTTCTTCCGTCAGGCCGCCGGCGCGAAGGAGTTCGGCTTCGGCCAGCAGTTCTTTTTCCACTTCGCCCAGCTTTTCCGGGGCGGTTCCGACGTAGAAGGCGAAGTAGCCCGGGGCCAGGCCGAGGAAATTTTGCGCGCCGACGTAGTAGGCAAGACCCAGCTTTTCACGGATGCGGAGGAAAAGCCTCGAGCCGAGGTCGCTGCATCCTTCCTGCAACAGTTCCAGCGGGTAGCGGTCGCCCCCCAGGAGGGTCGCGCCGGGGAAGCCGATGACCAGAACGGCCTGGGCTTTGTCGCGGGTGTCGGTGACGCGCTTGATTTCAGCCAAGCCGGCGGTCTTGGGCAGCGCCGGGATGACGGGGGCGGTTCTTTGCCAGCGGCCCAGGAATTTTTGGATGGCGGCCTTGGCCTGCGCGGCGCGAATGTCGCCAAAGACAGCGAGGACGCAATTGTTGGGGACAACCAGCCTTTTGTGGAACGCGGCCAAACCGGCCAGTGTGGCGGCTTGCACGCTTTCCTGGGTGCCGGAGGAATCCAAGCCGTAGCCGGCGGGGCCAAAGAGGGCGCGGCGCATGGCCTGGCCGCACGATTGCAAAAGATGGTCGCGCTGCGCGCGGATGAATTCCAACTGGATGCGGCGCTCGCGCTCGAACGGCTCGGAGGGAAAAGCAGGACGCAACAAAACATCGGCGAAGACATCGAGGCCGGTTTTCAAATCGCCGCTCAGGACTTCCAGGGTCAGCCCAAAGCTGTTGTTGCCGCCAAAGGAATCAATGCTCCCCCCGATGGATTCCACTTCGAGGGCAATTTGTTCGGCGGACCGGCGGGCCGTGCCCTGGAGCCACATTTTGGTCATCAACTGGGTCAGGCCGTGATTTTCCAGCGTCTCGGCCAGCACGCCGCCCAGGAAGACGGCGCGGATTTCCACGAAGGGCAGCCGATGATCTTCCTTGAGGAGGAGGCGCAGGCCGTTGGGCAGGACGATTTTTTGGATGGGATGTTCGGAAATGGCGGCCACATCCCCGGCGGACTTGGGCGCGGCGCCGGCGGGCAGCAGGGCGTAAAGGGTGCGGCCGGACGGCGTCAAGTATTCGCGCGCCACGCGCCGCAAATCGGCGGGAGTCACGCGCTTGACGGCGGCAAGGTAGCGTTCGGAAAAATTGAGGTCGTTGGCGGCCAGCCAGTTTGCGCCCAAATCCTGGGCCTGGCCCTGCATTGTTTTGCGGGTTGAAAGGGCGCCGGCGATAAATTGCTTGACGACTTTGGCCAGTTCGGCGGCGGGAACGAGTTGGTTCTGCGCGCGTTGGACTTCCGCCAGAAGCGCCTCGCGCGCGGGAATGAATTTGTGGGCGTCCACGACGGCGCTCAGGCCGAACAAACCCTGGTCGCCCGGGGTGTAAGTCCAGGCGTCGGCGGCGGTGACAAGGCCCTTCTTCTCGCGCACTTCGCGAAAGAGGCGGGAGCTGCGGCCGTGTCCCAGGAGCGCGGCTAGGATGTCCAGGGCGGGCAGGTCGGGATGGCGGACATCAGGAATGTGCCAGGCGAAGTGAAAATGGGCCAGTTCGACGGGGGCTTCCTCGATGATATCGCGCGGGGCGGTTTGGCGCGGTTCGGAGGGCAGGACCATGGGGGCGATGGCCCTGGCTTTGGTGTGGGCGAAGGCTTGCTGAATTTGTTCCAGGACCGCCGCGGGCTGGATGTCGCCGACGACCACCAGGAACATGTTGTTGGGGACGTAGCGTTCGCGGTAGTAGGCGCGGATGTCATCGGGCTTGAGTTCGTTGAAAATCTCCAGGTAGCCGATGATGGTGAAACGGCAGGGGTTGCGGGTGTAGGCGGATTCAAACAACCGCTGGCCGGAGCGGCGGCCGGGATCGTCGCGGTTCATGTCCATTTCGCGGCGGATGACATCCAGTTCCTTGGCCAGCTCGGCTTCAGGCAGGCTGGCGTTTTGCATGATGTCGCACAGGATATCAATGGCGACTTTGGCGCCCGTATTGGGGACGTTGACATGAAAGACCGTGCGGTCGAAGGAGGTATAGGCGTTCATGGAGCCGCCGGCGTCCTGGACTTCCTGGTCAATGCGGCAGCCGGGACGGGTGGTGGTGCCTTTGAAAAGCATGTGTTCCAGTACATGGGAAAGGCCGGCGCCGAGCCATTTGCCTTCCATCATGCTGCCGGTTTGGCACCAAGCCTGGGCCGAGACGACCGGCGCGCTGTGGTCCTCGCCGAGGATGACCACCAAACCGTTGTGCAGTGTGTGCAGACGGACGCCGGGCGGGCATGGGGGAATTGCGGATTGCGGATTGCGGTGTGCGGATTGGCGCCCTGGATTGCGCCGCGCCGCCGGAGGCAAAGTTGGTGTGCGCTTTTTCATTTCATCCATTGGGTCCCATGAGTCCCATGCGTCCCATTCATGTCCGCGGAACAGGTTGAAGATTTCAGGCGTTTTGTCATCCGTGGTTCCTGGGGTGTTTCCCGCAACTACACTTTGACGGCCTTGCGATGAGCGGCGGATCGGGCCGAAGGGAGGAACGGCTTGCGGAAAGCGTCCTCAAAGGTGTAGCCGCATTTGAAATCCTCGCGCTTGGCGGTGTCGGCTTTGCCCTCGCAATGGTGCGCGATCAAGTTGGTGACGATCTGGCCAAAATCTTCGCATCCGTGGACACCCCATTCGGCCAGAACAGTCGCCGCCATCGGCCCGTAGGTTTCCAGGGCGTAACGGCGCAGCCCATCCAGCAACTCGGCGCCGCTGACATCGCGGGCCTGGTTCCTGGCACGCCCTCCGGCGCGGCGGACGAAATCCAGGGCGTCACGGACGAAAAAGTAGGCCTCGGCGTCAAAGCGCGGGTCGGCGGCGACGATCTTTTGGACGGATTGCTTGAAATTCAGGGATTGCATATCAGCTTTTTTGCGCGAGCGGGACGGCGGCGGCGGGATGCGCGGTGCGCCAGGTTTTCACCCCCCATCCGGTCAGCAGCAGAACGACAAGGAGGCAGAGCGCCATTTGTTCCTGTTTGGTGAGAGAATTCACACTAGTAATATACCCGGTTCCGCGGATTTCCAAAGAAAATTGGTTCCTCCGGTCAGGGAATCTTTGCCGAAATCCACTTCCCAGCGGATCCTGCCAAGCACCTTGGCGTCTCTTTTCGTTGCCATCATCTTCCTTTCGTCGTCATTTGCCGGCATTTTGGTCGTCATCCATCGCCACTTCAAGCCCCAAAAAAGCCCGAAGAATCCCGACAACTCCCAAAACTGGGGTTTTGTGGTATTTGTTGCAAATAGTTGTAAATGGGGATCTTATCCTCTGTGAAAGATGGTCGGGGCGGTGAGATTTGAACTCACGACCTTCTGAACCCCATTCAGAATTGCTTACCTATAGAAATTATTCTTGAACTTGTTCAGTGGCAACTGTTGCCAAGTACCCCAGCCGCCGACGTCCGACTTATCCGCCTGACGTCTGAATCCAATTCAGACTGCAATCCAAAGCCCTGCTCCCACACGAAAAATCCGCACGGCCGTCCTTGCCCTGCCATTCTCGGAGTTCCTTGTGGCAAGTGGGGCGTTTGGACACGCCCTTTGGTCGGTAATAATCAAATCCCATACACCAAGATTTTTGCATTAGTTGACCAACAAAGCAAGCCAAGTTTTATGGGCCGCACGGGGGGGCGCCGCTTTTCGGAAAGGACTTCAGCGAAAAGCCTGTCGATCGCGGAGGACGCGGTTTCCGGGCCGGTTCAATCCGGCAGAGCCTGGTGATTGCAATTAATTCGTGGCCGTTAGAGTTGGCTCAAATCGCCTGGCCTCATCCCAATTCCTACGCATGGCCTCGATGCGACCCAAAAGCAGCCCGACTGAACATGCGTAACAGGTTGTTGATCTATTCTGCACACCAGCCAGAATTCCCAATGAAATCAAGGATTTCAAGTGCATAAATCACCTCAATAAATGGCTTGCAGTACTGGCACAGTACAAGTTTGCTTGTAAACATCATGCAATCGTCCATATCGAAGAAAAAGGCAATCGAGGTTGCCCTCCACGGGCACGCGTGGAAAGTCTACCCGATGAAGTGTCGCAACAAGACACTTTACCGTGTCGTCCACCGAGTGAATGGCGAACGTCGCCCCAAAAATTTTAGTTCACTGGCTGATGCCAAAGCTGACGCCAAGAATATCATCAAGGAAATTTACACTCAAGGTGACAGCAAAATCCACCTGGCCGCCGATGAAAAGCTCGGTTGGCAGGCTGCCATGAACGTTTTGAAGCGAGCGGGCATCCGGTCAAGCCTTGAGACGATTTGCCGCCAGTATGCCGATCTGTGCGCCGCCGCAGGCGGGGCCGGA
>Ga0182027_10006346_pt1 | contig 17740 bp, 14 predicted proteins | sample 712E1DmetaG_FD_121300 | JGI IMG/M metagenome (GOLD analysis project Ga0182027, IMG submission 121300) | Permafrost microbial communities from Stordalen Mire, Sweden - 712E1D metaG (Illumina Assembly) | ecosystem: Environmental > Terrestrial > Soil > Wetlands > Permafrost | place: Sweden... | reverse complement strand
TGCTCAAATCAGCCGGTAGAAACTGGCATAGATACTTCCAATCGTTCCCGATTAAGTTTTTGTCCATGCCAGAAGCATACATAAGTTGCAACAAATGTCAATTCCTTATTCTAGCGCCTATGCCTCCAACCCCTCCCCCCTCGTCTGTATTGTCCGGGGCGGATGTCACGCCTGAAACCCTGGAGGTACCATTACCGCAACACTGTGAGGAGATCCAATGCCCTTGGTGAAACCTGTGTTTACAGACGGACGCGGCAGGGAGCGGTCGACCCGCTCCCCGCCGTATTTATAACCAGCTGTGCTCTTGCTATCGTGGGAGCACAGGATGCGACCCTGTTTGCTGGGGTCTGATGCCCGTATAAATTGCGGGCTTTATAAAGTGAAGCCCTGTCTCCGCTCCGCATTCTGCCGGCTGGCAACACCGCGGGGATGAGGCTCCGGCGCAAGGCAGAGGCGCCAAACTGTCGTGAGGTAATCGTGAAAGTTGAAACCTGAAAACGAAAACATCATTCAGCCGCGCTTGCTGAACATTCGACAGGCTGCGGCATACCTTAACTGCAGCGTGAAAACGCTGCGCAGATTGGTCATGGAAAAGGGGGTTGCCTACTGTCAAAGAGTTTACAAAGCTCCCTTGTTCTTTGACATTAGCGACCTGGACGCATATATTCAAAGCATACGTATCGCTGCAGGGTGAATATGCGCGTTTCGGCAGGAAGTTTGTACCGGCGCCGCGGCTCCCCGTTCTGGTGGATGAAATTCTACCTGAACGGGAAGCCCGTCCGGGAATCAACGGAAGAGACGAGTGAACGAGCCGCCGGCAAGGCATTGAGAAAGCGGATCACTGCCTTGGAGGCTGGGCAAGCCAGCATTGAGTTCCGCGGTTTGAGGGTTGCCGATCTCGTTCCCCTGATCGAGCGAGATTATGCCGACCGCCAACAGCGTTCGTGGGCCCGAGTTGAGTACGCATGGCGCTGTCACCTGGAGCCCTTCTTCGCGCAGAGGCGCATTGAGGAGCTTGGCTCCGATGACCGGGATGATTACGTCGATAAAAGACAAGACGAAGAAGCGTCCAATTCCACGATCAGCAGGGAACTTTCCTACCTGAACCGCATGCTTGAACTCGGGCGTCAGACCACGCCCAGGAAAGTCACCAATCCTTTCAAGTTCAAGCGCCTGACCGAAGGCAATCCCCGCCAAGGATTCGTCACCCCGGAACAGCTCCAGAAGTTTACGAAGGCCTGCCACATCTCCAAGAACAGCTCGAGGGACCAGCGCCATTACGCCGCCCTGGCGATTCTGGGCTACCACCTGGGTTGGCGCAGCAAGGAGCTGCGTGACATCAAGGTTCGCCAGGTGGAACCCGAGACGAAGAGCATCCGTCTTTACCGTAGCCAGTCGAAGAACAAAGCCGGCAGGCTGATGAAACTGCCAGCCGAGTGCTGGGAGATCGTCGCGCGCTATATGCAGGGCAAGAACCCAGACGACTATCTCATCACCCGCTCGAATGGCTTCCCCATCCTCAGTATGAAAGATGGCTGGCGTGAGATTGCGAAGCGCGCTGGACTACCGGGGATGCTATTTCATGACCTGCGCAGAACCGCCGCCAGGAACATGCTCAGGACCGGAGTGAGCGCCAGCGTGGTCATGGAAATCCTCGGATGGAAGTGCTTTGCGATGCTCCGAGATACGACATTGTCTCGGAAGCAGACCTCGCTATAGCGGCGGAAAAGCTTGATGAAGTCAAAGGCGATGGGCACAATCTTGGGCACACTGAACTTTTCGAGGGTCTTTCAGGCATCCAGAACTGGAAGCCTAAGTACAAATGAAAGAATAAGTTATCTGAATAAGGAAGTGTATATGGACTGGTGTCCGTCCAAGACTTCAAATCCTGCGGGTCTGCCTATGGTGGACCGGTCGGTTCGATTCCGACACACTTCCGCCAGCCTTATCGCCGAAGGTTGCGATAAGCTACCGGGTGATCCTGGATGAGTTTACGAAAGCCGAAACCTTTCCGAGCCAGCAAGGAAGTCAAGCGCCGAGCGCGCACCGAGATTGGATCGCCTCCGCCCACCCAAAGGCATAAAAGCCTCAAGCACAAGCCCCCCAAGCACAAGAAAACAGAATTGCAGACAGCCGAAGAGAGCACGTAATCGCCCTGTCCATGAGTGACCGTACAAGACGGAGGGCTAATATTGCCCCAGTGAATCTCGGAGCTGCTGCCACGCTCCCGGCGGAGTTTTAAGGAACAGGTCTGCGACCAGGGGGTCGAATTGCCGACCTCGCTCGCGGCAGACCTCCGCATAAACCTCTGATAATCCCACCGCTTTCCTGTAAGTCCGGTCGGAGGTCATAGCATCCAGCGTATCAGCCAGCGTGAACAGGCGCGCTCCGAGCGGAATTTCCTCTCCCGCCACTCCATTGGGGTATCCCTTTCCATCGTATCGTTCATGATGATGCCGCACCACAGTCGCGGAGGGTCTGAGGAAGGGGATTCGGTTTAATATTTGGTCTCCGGCCAAAACATGCCCGCGCATTTGCCGCCATTCCTCTTCCGTGAGCTTCCCCGGTTTAAGCAGGATGGAGTCGGCCACCGCAATTTTGCCGATGTCGTGCAGGAGCGCAGCGTGACCAAGGGGAGGCAAGAGTGCCGGCGGGTAGCTGACCAGGCGAGCCAGATGGAACGTGTAAACACGTACCCGCAAGGAATGTGCGCAGGTTTCGTGCTCGCGCGCGTCCAGGGCGAGGACAAGAGCCTCGAGTGTGGTTTGGTAGTTTTCCTCCAATTCACGCAAGGCGCGCATCAAATCCCCCGTGCGTCGCGCAATGCTGACTTCCAGCGAGGCGCGGTAAGCGCGTGATTCGCGCTCTATCTGGAGCAGACGCAAGGTGCGTGCAATAGACTGCTCCAAGGCCTCAATGGTAAAGGGCGTTAAGAGGAAATCTGACGCCCCCAGGTGCAAGGCCTCGATGATTTGCTCGCTGTGGACTTGGCCGGTGGCCAGGATGAATCCCACATCCCATTGCGACTGCCGCGCCAGGGACAAGAGCTCCATGCCGGAACGTCCATGCATCCAGATGTCACACAGAATGATGTCAAAATTTCCGCTTTCAACCGCTTCCAGCGCGGTCGTGGCGTTTTCGGCAACATCCACACGGGCAGCCTTTGGGGCGATGGCCGACTTCAGGAATTCACATACAGCCGGGTCATCGTCAACCACTAGGACTTTGGGTAGGACAGGGTCAAACATGGGATGGGTCCATCTGCATAAAACTCCCTCAAGGTGAGAATCGGACTTCCTTCGCGGGACTTTAGAGGGGCAAGGGGTGAATCGCGCCAATAATCTTTTCCTAATCTCCCGGCCCTTTCAGCCGATGTGAAAGATGGTTAATGAGAGGGGACATTGGAGAGGATTGATGAATTGCGGAAGCGTGAACCATCCCGAGGGGAGAAAGCATGCGCATTCTGGTTGTAGAGGACGACAAAGCCGTCGCCAGCTTTGTAAGGAAAGGTCTGGAATCGGAACAATACGCGGTGGATGTGACGGGGAATGGGGAGGATGCGCAGTCGTTATTTGGTGAGGCTGACTTTGACTTGGTCATCCTGGATTTGGTGCTTCCCAAGATCGATGGGCTGGAGGTGCTGAAGCACATCCGCAGGCGAAAACCCTCCCCTCCTGTGCTGATTCTTTCCGGTCGCGCGCGGGTGGAGGATCGGGTGAAAGGGCTGGACCTCGGGGCGGACGATTACCTCACCAAGCCGTTCTCGTTTAGCGAGCTTTCCGCACGAGTTCGGGCCTTACTTAGACGACCTCCGGATCCTCTTGGTATCGTGTTGCGAGTCGAGCAGTTAGAACTGGATCGGGCGGAAAGGGTGGTCAGGCGGGCGGGCCGCCGGATCGACCTGACACCACGCGAATTTGCCTTACTCGAATATCTCATGCGGAATGCAGGGCGGTGCGTGACGCGCGTCATGATTATCGAGCATATCTGGAATTTTTCCTTCGACAGCATGACGAACATCGTGGATGTCTATATCAACTACTTGCGCAAGAAGGTGGATCGGGATTTTGAACACAAACTTATCCACACGGTTCGGAACGTTGGCTATGAATTGGGAACAGGGGAGACAAAGGAATGAAAAACCGCGAACCATCAATGGTACCTTTCGAGGGAGAAGCGAGGCCTTGGCAAGTCGAGGATGCACTTCCTGCCTGCTCCGCCCGCAGACCGATCCCTCGGCAAAGCGAGAGGAGTGACTCCCGGCGCGACTCTCGGCCGGACAATGATCGTACGCGCGTCTTTCTCCATCAATTGAGCCAGATATTGACGTCTTTGCACGGCACACTTGAATTGGCCCTCCTCGTTGAATCCGACGCGCAAGAGTACCGGAGGGTCATCCAGCAGTCACTTGTGCAGGCTGAGAGCCTGGTCCAATTGTTTAAATCGTACCGGGAATTGGCCGATGGGGAGACAACCCACCACGCGGATAAGGAGGAGCAATAACCAGGCTTCCAGGCAGGCTATGGCAATTATGAAAAGACGATGAAGAAAGCTCTCTTACCTGAACGATCCCACATTCTACTCGCCCTTTGATCCTAGAGAAGTTTAATACACGGTTAATGGCTCTCTAATGATTTTACTTCCATAATTAATGTCCTTGGAGTATTAGATGAACCCGTCGGATTGCAGACTCGCACCTGAGGCTTGCAGCGCCGCTATTGTAGCAAGCGCGAATGCAGAGTTTCGCAAGCGCATTCTCAAATGGCTGGGAGCGCGAAGTTGGACCGTGGAAGAGGCGGTGGGCGGAGCCGAGGCTTTGTCACTGGTGGAGGAAGGAACGTTCAAAGCGCTCTTACTTGATCGTTGGTTGCCAGACCTGGATGTGCCGGAGTTGGTTGACATTATCAAGACCCGCCACCCTCAGGTGCAGGTTCTGGTGGTGGGCTCCGAAGCTGAAGAACACCATTTAGTGGAGAGGCTTTTCTCACGAAAGGATCTGCCACTGGATTTCCCCAAGGTGCAAGCGTCGAAGGAGTCCGAAATAGGAGCGGGGGGGGTGAGGGAGCACCCGGTCGGCACGGCTGGGATCGTGACGGAAGTGAAGGGGGAAGAGCCATTGCCCGGCATGATGGGTTCGAGCGGGGCGATGCAACGGACCTATCACCTAGCGAGATTGGTGATCCCTCGTGATACGACCGTTCTCATCATGGGGGAGACGGGGACCGGCAAAGAACTGATGGCGCGAGCCGTCCACGCGCTCGGCCCTCGGGCCCGGCAGCCTTTTGTGATTGTGAACTGTGCCGCAATTCCTGAAACGCTTCTGGAGTCTGAGTTGTTCGGCTTTAGTCGAGGTGCTTTCACGGGCGCCTTCCAGTCACGGTTGGGAAGGATCCATGCTGCGCATAGCGGCACGCTTTTCCTGGACGAAGTGGGAGGAATGCCTCTGGGCATGCAGGGCAAGTTACTGCGCTTCCTGCAAGAAGGAGAAGTCCAGCGCTTGGGAAGCCTGGATGTATTCCGGGTTGATGTGCGAGTGATCGCGGCCACCAACGTCGATCTGGCGCGCGCCACGGCCGAAGGGCGATTCAACGACGCGTTCTACTATCGGCTCTGCGTATTTCCGATCCACATACCGTCGTTGCGAGAACGGCGAGAAGACATTCTCCCTCTGGCAACTCATTTTCTGGAGTCACTTTGTCGTGAGGCGACCGTACCCTGCAAGTCCATACCGTTCGAGGCGGCCAGGGCACTGGAAGCCTACGCGTGGCCCGGGAACGTTCGTGAACTGAAACACATCATCGAGCGGGCATTTATCTTGTCCCAGAATGGGCCGGTACTACGTTCTGAATTCATCCACCTGTCAGTTTGAAGTGGCGGTCATTGAAGGTGAGTAGCGCATCACCCGCAAAGGGTGGGACACGCCTGCATTCTCTGAATCTTCTCATTAAGACTTTCTGATTCCATCGTGTAAGTGCGTGCAAAGCGCAACGAGGTATTAAGTAATAACTTAATTCCATCTAGAACAACTCCTGATTAGGCAATCACTTCCGAGGGCCACGGCAATCTTTCAAATCGTAATGGGGCGTCTGAGTATGTTTGGTTTTCCACTTGCTCTCAGCGTGGTGCGGCCACGGGTCGGTACACGACCAGGCAGCGAAGCGCTGTAAGCAAACGGCGACGCGAGAGCTGGAGTCCATGTGTGGCAGCAGCTTTCGCTGAGGCAAACCAGCCCGTGGAGGAGATGCGATGAATGGATCTGTAGTAGCCCAACCTGAGAGAGATTGTAGCCGCCAGGCGCTCCGGGAAATGAAATCTGCCCATGCGCCCTTTGGCCATCCGGACCCATCCGCATGCGAGCGGCTGCTGATGGAACAGCTTCCTCAAGTCAAATACATCGCCAAGCGAATTCATGATCGGCTTCCCCCGAATGTTTTGCTGGAAGACCTGGTCCATGCGGGCATTCTTGGACTGATCGAGGCCATTCAGAGGTTTGACCCCGCCCGCCATGTGGATCTCAAGGCGTATGCCAAATACCGTATCTACGGGGCGATATTGGACAGCTTGCGTGATCTTGACTGGAGCCCCCGCCCGCTGCGCAGGAAGGCCCGCCGCATCGAGGAGGCGTCGCAGAAATTAAAAGTGCGCTTGGGTTACTCCCCTTCGGAGTCTCAACTGGCTGAGGAACTGGGCATGAGTCTCGACACATTCCAGCACTTGTTGGGAGAACTACGGGGGCTCGACTTGAGAAGCCTTCAGTCCGAAACGATGGAAGATGGTTTCGATCGCGGGGTCAGCGCCTTCGGCTTATCCACGGCCGCCGAGGATCCGTTTTTGCTTTGTTTGCGCTCCGAAATGAAAGCCTTACTAACGGAGGCCATGGGCGAGCTGCCGGAGCGTGAACGCCACCTGCTGGCGCTTTACTATGAGGAGGAACTCACCATGAAGAAAGTGGGAGCCGCCCTGGGTATTGGCGAGGCCCGTGTTTCACAGTTGCACTCCGCCGCAATTATTTGTCTGCGAGCGAGCATGGCAAAGCTACTCCAACCAGATTGTCCTGCGGGAGCGTAAAGGGAAGCCCTCCCTTCCCTTAATCCGCTGTCGGCGGCCGTCTGCTTACTGCATATCGCCGCCTTTTTGCCATTAGCTAAAGACCTGCCCTTGGTTGCCGATGGAGTTATCGGACAGAGGTGAAGCATGTCGGCATGGCTCAACCGGCCGGGTGAGGTGAATGGGGGATAGCGCAAATTCGGATGAGCCAGAGAGTTTGGGAAAGGGAGAGAGCCAAGAAGCGAAGATCAGGGCACTTCTCGTCGATGGTATCCCCACACTCCCCGCCTATGTTTTTGAGCTTAGCCGCTTGTTAAGCGCCACAGCAGTGGATTTGAGGCGAGTCTGCAGGGTGATTCGAACTGACCCCAGCCTTTCCGCCCAGGTCATTCGCTTGTGCAATTCGCCTTCATTGGGTTTGCAGGAAAGAGTTCACAACATCGAAGATGCGGTGATCCTCTTGGGGAGGGAACGGCTGAGGACCTTGGTCCTGACCTGCTCGCTGTTGGAGTGTGTGGGGAATTGTTTATCTCCCACCGATTTACAATCCTTCTGGCAGCACAGCTTGTTAACAGCTACTTTGAGTGCCCGCAGCGCCCTCTGTCTCCGCCGCCTGGACGCGGACCTGGCCTATTTGGCAGGACTCTTGCACGACGTGGGGGTTCTTCCCCTTCTCATACTTGCCCTGCGCTCGAAGGAGCCCAATCTTGTCCCCCGGGCCCTCCTGTGGGGCGAGTCCGTTGAGCTGGAACAGAAACAATTTGGAGTTGACCACTGTTCGGTCGGTAGATGGATTGGCCTCAGTTGGAACTTTTCGGCTGAGCTCATTAGCGTCCTCGAACATCACCACCGGCCCCAGGAAGCGCGGCAAGGCGTCGCTCTGGTGGAGATCGTGCGCGTGGCGGATCTTGTAAGCCAGATGCATGGGGTGAGGGCTGGAGGAGAGGCGCCGCGTATCGCGCTGGCTGAACAGGACAAGTACGAAGAACTTCTTGATAGCTGTGCGCCCAGCCTAACCGAGGAGGAAAGAGCCTTGTGGGCGCAGACTCTGAAAGTCGAATTCCCCAACATTATCCGGTCACTTCAAATGCAAGTCTGTGCCGGACAGGAGGGCGACATCTTTCAGTGCCCGGGCATCTGGGAGTGAAATTTGATTGACTCCTCTGGTCATGATCACCCCCCCAAATTGCTTCCTCGCTTTCCCTCCTTCCCCAGATGCGGCTCCAGGATTCTTTCTGCCGGCGCCCGGTGACCCGGGTGCAGGCAGCAATTCGATGCCTCGGCACCCCTTGAGAACACGAAAGCGCAGAGCGAAAAGTGATTCGTTGCGAGCGTCGTCCCATTTGTGCCCTCCCTTGTGAAGGTAAACGATGTAGATCGAGCCGTCGGGCATTTGAACGCCTCGCGAATAGCCATAGACGGAAGGATCAACGGAAAAGCCGTAATCCGGCCCGGCTGCAAACCACGTTTTTCCGCCATCGGGGCTGAGAATTGCACGCAGGCCGTGTTTGTCCTTCTGGTAGGAACCGTGAACACATAGCAATGTGCCGTTTTTCAGACTCAGCAGCCAGGGATCGTACATTCGGAACGGGAGGCGAACCGGTTCCGTCCAGGTGTGTCCGCCATCGCTTGACCAGGACACGGCGCCTTCCGGGCGAGCGATCATAATCAACCGCCCGTCCCGCAACCGGGCGATGCTCGGCTCATCCAAATCATACGCAGCCTTATTGGTTCCTATGCACCTCCAGGTGTCGCCCCGGTCGCGTGATTCGAATACCCCGAATTGAGAAAACTCATTCTTGGCTTTTCCCCTGCTGCCGTAGACGGCCAGGAGCAGGGACTTGTCCGGCATTACCAGGGGAGGGCCGTCGGTCGCCGTTCCGACAAAAGGAGTGGTCAAAAAGCGAGGGGTTTGTTCCCAAGTTTTGCCTTCGTCGAACGAACGGATGATACCGGTCCGGCTGTTACTTCTGCCGTCGTAATCGAAGAAGCTGGCCACCAAAGTCCCATCGGGCAGTTGGACGGGCGACGGCGAACGGTCGTCAAGAGGCGTGTCGATCATCACCTGAGGTCTCGACCACGTGAGGCCGCCATCGAGTGAACGCATGAATTCTGCCCGGCCGCCACGCGGCGCGTTTATGCTCGAGAGATCAACGCCCGACAGTTTCTTGAACAGTTCGGCAAAATCGGCAGGAAGCGGCGTCGGACCTGTGGGGGGTGACGCATGCCAGTAGCCCGAGGAAAAAGTAACCAGCAGCGCACCGCTTCTCATGCGCGCCACACCTGACCATCCCACAAACCCTTTATAGCCGGGATAGGGCTTGGGCTGATTGATTCCAGGTCCCACCAGGGTTCGCCGAAATTGCCCGTATTGGGTTTGCTCGGGGGAGGGAACTACCTGGACCACGGGCGGAGCCGAAGAGGGGACAGGGACTTGGGCGGCCAACTTCCGAGTTGGTGAAAAGCTGAGGAGCACCCCAAGGGCTAGAACACTAGCAAAGACAAGTGACCTCATGGTTGTTCTCCAATGTGGAATTTCTGCTTTCAAATCTGTGTTGGCCCAGCATGCTACCTCAGCCATGCGTTCAATTCAATTGGAGCCGCGCTAGCCCGCATTTCTCACCACAGGTCTGGAAGGGCGGGGCTTCAGCCCCGCCGTTACAAGGCCTTGGTGACTATTCCTGTGTCCCGTGCCCCGCGCAGCTTGCGGCCGAAAGGTGCGCGGGGCACAGGACCAACAGGGGGGCGGGAGCGGCGATTTCGGCGGGGCTGAAGCCCCGCCCTTCCGGCAGCCCCTAAGAGCGTCAAAACGTGGTGAGAAATCCGGGCTAGCATCTTTTGTGTTGGCCCCTCGGCCAAGTCGGCATCGTCGTGCCGCACTGAACTCCAGACTAACGACGCTCGACCCGGAAAGGGATTCCGACGATTTCACTAATTTGAATTCGTCCCCGTTGATCGTCCAATTCCCCCCCCTGTCTGACAAAGACCTCTCGTATCTGCTCTCTGCTCTCGGTGGCTCCGCCCGAGCGGAGCCTGCGGGGGATCGGGGTGGGACGCAAGAACTGGCTGTTCTTGGGAAGTGAGAACGGCGGACAGACCGCAACTGTCCTGACCAGCTTCCGCGAATTTGACGGGTCACTGAAGAATGCAAAAAGTTGTCGGGATCAGCTTGGGAGCCCGATGCGGCGAACCAGGTTGCGAAAGCGAGCCGAGTGCGAGAGCGGTTCATACCTGGGATCGGCCTTGAGGAAAATCAGAAGCAGGTCGTGCTGCTCATAGGCCTTCTCGAGCCACTCCAAAGTGCGCTCGTTGTTTCCCAGGTTGACCGCAGCCTGCGCCAGGAAGATGTATCGCACGTATTGTTGTTTTGCCATGGTGGCCATCTCTTGCACAAGGCGTTCCGCGGAAGTTCGCCGACCCGCCAGCGCATAAACTGAAGAGAGCGTCGCTGTAAAGATGATCTGGCCCTGGGAGAGGGCTCTGGCCTTCTCGCAATGGGTGAGGGCGCGCGCGTAATCGCCCTTTTGCGCCCAGCACCGCATGCACCAGGGGCGAGGAAGCATCGTGGCTAAGGAGCTTCTGGCAACTCTCGATGCCCATATCGTAACACCGTGAAAGAAATCCGAAAAGGACCAGCGACGTGCCTATCACCGGAGACAGTGGATCAAGCCGCAGCGCCTCTCTCACCTCCTCGACGGCCTCGTCAGGCCTATGAAGAACCAAGTGGCATGTGGCCAGGATGATTCGCCCGCGTCCATCGCTGGGATTAAGGGCGACCGCGCGCCGGCTGCTGGCCTCGGCTTCCGACCAGTTCCAGGCGCCGTACAGTTGCCATCTCGCCATCGCGGCATGGCCGAGGCATAGCTCCGGATCCAAGGCCAAGGCCTTCAGGGCAAGTTCCCGCATCGCCCACAGCGTCGCGACGGGCGGATAGTCATACAGAAAGCCCAAACGATGCCAAGCTATGGAGATCTCAGCGTACGCGGGAGCACAATTCGGGTCTATTTCGATTGCCCGGCTGAAAAGGTCAATAGCTTTTTTGACATCCGCTTCGGACCGCTGGAAAAACTGGGTCCCTGAATGATAGGCATCATGGGCCGCAGGGATGCAGGTGGTTCCTGGACGCGGCCTTGGCGTTACGGGCAAGCGGAGCTTGGCGGACAGGGCGACAGCGAGTTCCCGTGCCAACCCTTGCTGAAGAGCAAATAAAGCTGGGAGCTGGATTTCAAAACTGTCTGCCCAGACTTGGGCTTGATCGTGTACCGCAATAAGCCGGGCTGTCATGCGCAGCCGCCGCCCGTACCACCGCACCCCTCCTTCCATTACGTGATCCCCCCCCAATTCCTGCCCGATTTGCTCGATGCTCTTCGCTGATTGCTTGTAGTGCGCGACCGACGTGTAGGCGATGACCCGAAGACATTCCGGGCTCAGTTGGCCGAGCTCGGAGATGACCTCATCGGTGAGACCATCCGCGAAAGTTCCCTTAGCAGGATTGTTGGTGAGATTCCTGAGTGGAAGGACGGCAATCAAGATTGGCCGCCCAAAGGGGATCTCTTGTTTTGAGATTTCAGTAAGCGCTGGCGTGGGGCCTGAGGAGGAACGCTTCGCCCTTTGACCCGAACCTCCCCGCTTCACGCGGCTCTTCATCCAAGCATCGATCTCCCTGGCGTAGGCATAGACCGTTCCTCTCTTATGATGTTGGTGGCGACGGACGGGCAACCCCTCCTCCCGCTCCTAGCGACGGACCGTCCGCAGGCTGCATCCCAGATACGTCGCGATTTCCTTCGAGGAACCCAGTCGCTGACCGGGGGCGGGAGTAACGATGCTTGGCTCCGCGGGCGTTCCCTTGCTTGACATCATGAGACTCCAGCGTGCCCCATTGCTCCAATTCTAAACCCTTCCAGAGCAAGCTTCAAGGCAAATACAGCAATCTACCAAGCGGGTTGTGGCAGGGCCTATCGCCATCTCTGGCCAACAGCGGCCAGGAAGGCCGTGGCCCATATTGGCCGTTGCCGTTCTTAGCATTTGCCTCATCATTATAAATGGAGGCAAAGAGCCGATGCCGGGGGCGATGGCGTTGCCTTGGGGCCTCTCCGAGCACATAGCAGGGGCAGCCGGCACCTGTGTCGAGAGGCTCATTGTAATGTTCGAACAATCTCGGAATACATCAGGATAGTTAAATGAACGGAATTGGACTTAAAGGGGCTGGTAATTAATTTACGGTTAGTACTTGAACAAGCTGGCACACGGTGTATTATACATTTTTCAAGCGTGGGCGCAGTCATATCTAATTGCCTCGCGCTAATGGGACGTTCTTTTATGGTTCGTTCCGGTAAGTCTTCTGCCATACAGAAACAGGTTTGGTAATTTTCTAGTTGGTGAATCGCGCCGATCCGCGATGGCTCCGTCTGATTGCTGTGCCCCGGCTATGTCGGCTCGTGGACAAATACGGCCTCGCCCAGGATCAACCTGATGAGGGAGAAAGGTTGGAAGCGACTTAGAGTCATGCCTCGTGGAACCAGAGAGGGTTTCGTATCTCGGGACCAGTGCACCTTCTCTGCGAGAGGAGTGATTACCCATGTGGATATTCGACCGAATTGACCCAGGCAATGCCGACCGGCGCCAGTGGGAACTGTGGATGCTGTCTCTCACGGTCATATTTATTTTAGCTGTTGGGGTGGCCTTGTTGATGTATCCCACGGCTCTCTCCAACGACCTCATCGTGACCAGCACGATAAAACTAAAGATCTTCATTGGCTTTTGCGCGCTTTCGGTTCTGCTTGTGGGCTACCTGATGGGCAGGCAGGTCGTGATCAGTCAGCTTCGCACGCGGCTTGCGGAAGAGCACAAGCGGGCGGAAGAAGCGATAAGGGAAAGCGAGGGACGTTTCCGGACGATCTTCGAGAATGCCGCCATCGGTATCGCTCTGGTAGACGAGCACGGCCATCCCGTGGAGAGTAACGGCGCGATGCAGAAGATGTTGGGCTACACTAAATTTGAACTGGCGGACATGACCTTCACCGAGTACACGCATCCCGATAATGCACAGGCGGGTCGGGACCTGTTCAGAAACTTGGTAGAAGGAAAACGCGACCACTACCAGATCGAAAAGCGCTTCTTACGGAAGGATGGGCAAGTGGTATGGGGGCAGTTGCATGTTTCGATAGTCCGGAACCAAAAGGGCGAATTCAAATACGTCGTCGGAATGGTGGAGGACATATCCGAGCACAAGCAGACGGCGGAGGCCCTACGGCAGTTGTCAGGCCGCCTCCTTCGCTCGCAGGACGAGCAACGGCGACATGTCGCTCGTGAACTACACGACGGCACCGCGCAAAGCCTAGCGGCCTTGGCGATCAACCTGAGCGTGGTGAGAAACTCGGCCGCGGACCTGAATCCCCGAGCACGCGCCTGTCTTTCCGAGAGCCTCGGATTGGTCGAGCAGTGCTCGCGTGAAGTACGTACACTTGCCTACCTCCTGCACCCACCTCTGCTTGATGAGGCTGGACTGGGCTCAGCCTTGAGGTGGCTCGTGGAAAGGTATGCCAAGAGAAGCGGAATATGCGTCGATCTGGAAGTGCCGCCCGAACTCACCCGATTACCCGGCGATATCGAGTTGGCGCTGTACCGGATCGTGCAGGAAGGGTTGACCAACATCCGCCTCCACTCCGGAAGCAAGAGGGCTCAGATTTGCCTGAAGTGCCGCCCGGATCAGGCCGTGCTCACCATTACGGATGAAGGACACGGGATCCCTCCGGGCGTCCCGGAAGGAGGGGGTCGGCAAGACGCGGAGCTTGGGGTAGGTATCCCAGGAATGCGGGAACGGATCAGGCAATTGGGGGGGCAGTTCGAGATTATTTCCGGGAGTAAGGGGACGACGTTGACGGCGATCGTGTCACTTGGAAAGGATCAAGCATGAGCAGGCTCCACATCCTCATCGTTGATGATCACGAAGTGGTCCGCCGGGGTTTACGTGCCTTGATTGAATCCCAGCCTGGGTGGGAGGTCTGCGGGGAGGCAGCGACCGGCCGGGAGGCCGTCGAGAAAACCCGTAACTTGAAGCCGAATGTGGTCGTCATGGACATCGCCATGCCGGAGTTGAATGGCTTGGATGCAACCCGCCAAATCGTGAAAGCCATTCCTCGAACCGCAGTGCTGATTCTTACCGTGCACGAGTCAGAGCAGTTAGTCCACGAAGTCCTTGAGGCTGGCGTACAAGGCTATGTATTGAAATCCGACGCGGGCCGCGATTTGGTGGCCGCGATTGAAGCTTTGAGCCAGCATAAGGTGTTTTTCACTTCCAGCGTGGCGAAAATAATGCTCGAGGGTTATCGCAAAAAGGGTTCCCATGATAAGCCCTCAGAGGATTCGCCTTCGGTGCTGTCTCTGCGGGAACGCGAAATCATTCAACTGCTGGCGGAGGGCAAGAGCAACAACAAGGTTGCGGACATGCTCAATATCAGCGCTCGGACCGTGGAAACCCACCGGGCGCACATCATGGGGAAGCTCAACCTTCATTCCATCACAGAGCTGGTACACTACGCGATCCGAAACAATATTATTGAGTCCTAACAAGGGCACTGAGACACCGTTTGAAATTGGAATGGTATGGCATAGTCCCCGGCGACCAAGCGAAGGGGGAATATTTCTTCTATCATGACCGGGCTTCCTTTGCGAGGGAGCAGGATCTTCCCTCCTGGCGCATAAGGATCTCATAAGCCCCTAGTACTTAGTGACACGGTATAGCGTTATATGCTATGCTCCGGGCATGAGCAAACCAGCTACGAAAGTGCGACTGACCCAAGAGGACGAAGAAACCCTGCAGCGGTGGATTCGCGCTTCCACCACGGAACAGCGCTTGGCCTTGCGCGCCCGGATCGTGCTCGCCGCGGCGCATGACGAAAGCACCACCCGCGTCGCCCGCCGCGAAAAAGTGCGGGGCGCGACGGTCAGCAAGTGGCGACAGCGTTACGTGAAGCGAGGCTTGGTCGGCCTGCAGGATGCCCCCCGACCGGGGCCCAAGCGCCACTACGACGAAACGACGCAGCAACGGGTGCTGAAGCAACTGGATCAGCCACCCCCACCCGGCTACGCGCGCTGGAACGGGCGCTTGCTGGCCGAGGCGCTGAGTGATGTCTCGCCCCGACAGGTGTGGCGGGTCTTGAGCCGGCAGGGGATCCAACTGGCGCGGCGCCGCAGTTGGTGCATCAGCACCGACCCCGAGTTTGGCCCCAAGGCGGCCGATATCGTGGGCATCTACCTGCATCCGCCGGAGGATGCGGTGGTGGTTGCCGTGGATGAAAAACCCCATATTCAAGTCTTGGAACGGGCGCAGGGGTATCTGCGACTGCCCAACGGGAAGACCCTCAGCGGCTTCAGCCATGACTATAAGCGACACGGCACCACGACCCTGTTTGCGGCCTTCAACATCCTCACGGGTCAGATTCCTCTCGTGCAACATCGCCAGCGTCGTCGGCGGCGCGAGTTTTTGGACTTCATGAACGAACTGGTGGCCGCCTATGATCCCGATCAGGTCATGCATGTGATTGTCGATAACTTGAGTACCCATAAGCCAAAGCACGATCGCTGGTTAGCGCGTCACCCCAACGTACATTTTCACTTCACCCCCACCCACGCCAGCTGGCTTAATCAGATTGAATGCTGGTTCAGCATTCTCAGCCGCCAGGCCTTGCAGGGAGCCAGCTTCACCTCGATTTCGGAACTTCGCCAAGCCATCGATTGCTTCATCGAAAACTACAACCCCCTGGCGGTGCCGTTCGAATGGAAGAAGGGAAAAGTTCACTCTGTGCACTCTAAGCCATACTACGCTGATTTGTGTCACTAAGTACTAGCTATTACCGCCCCGCCACTGACAAACTGTCTACCGCGAATTCCTGTTCACAAATACAGAACACACCGGATTGCTAATATCGCCCCGCTCGTCTAGGCTTCGCTTTCTGTTGCTGAGCGAGGAGAGCGACGCCCTAAGGCCAAAACAAGCTAAGGACTACGCCCTTGCGCTCCCCCTTCGTGTCACTCGGAGATCCGAACTCTCGGTGTTTCGAACTCCCACCGAAAGGAGGTTTTTCCCGGTGACTCCACAGTCGGAAGACGGTCGGCACGTGGACAGGCGCATGTACGAGAGCATCCTCACGGCAAGGGCAGACCTCTCTTTGCCCAGAACTCCACAGGCGCGTTCCGACGAACTGAAGCCTACTGGGTGTTGCGGCCTTACCGGTAATTCAGAGGAAATGCAGCGGGTTTACGATCTAATCGAGAAAGTCGCGCCAAAACGTCACCCAGTAATGATTTATGGTGAGAGCGGTACGGGCAAAGGACTGGTGGCGCGCGCCGTCCACAACCTTGCCCCGTGGTCTCAAGGTCCCTTCATCACCGTTGACTGTGGCGCGCTGACGCCTACGCTGATCGAGAGCGAACTGTTCGGCCAGATAAGGGGTGCCTTCACGGGCGCCAGCGCAGCCCGACAGGGACTGCTTGCCGCAGCGTGGGGTGGAACCGTCTTTATCGACGAGATCTCGGAACTACCCTTGGAGCTTCAGTGCAAACTGCTGCACGTACTCCAAGAGCACGAATTTCGTGCCCTCGGGAGCAACGAATACACGCCCCTGAATGCCCGTGTCATTGCCGCAACCAATCAGGACCTTATGCTAGCCGTCAAGCGCGGCGCCTTCCGGCAGGACCTGTACTTCCGACTGAACGTGCTCTGCATCAGCCTTCACCCGCTTCGTCAGCGCAGAAGTGATATCCCCGCGCTGGTTCGTTACTTTATCGCACGCCTAGGCGGTGCGGAAGACGGTTTCCAGGGGGTATCAGAGGACACCATGTTCCAGATGTGCCGATACGAGTGGCCGGGAAACGTTCGGGAGTTGGAGAATTGTATCGCGAGAAGCTTGACCGTTGGTGCCCCCCCGCAGATTCAGAAGAAAGACCTGCCGCCGAGCCTCCTCAGCGCTCCTGAGCCGACCACTGGGGTCGGACCACTTGCAACGTTGCGGGAGCTCGAGCGAAAGGCAATCCTCGACGCAGTTCAGGTCACCGGCGGAGACCTCCTCCGGGCCGCCAAATTGCTGGGAATCGGGAAGACCACGATTTATCGAAAGCTCAAGGGGTATAGGCTGGCCACTCACGACCTTGAAGGAGAACCAGGCTCGGGAAGTGGACGGACCAATTGACAGCCTCCCTCGCATGCTCCCTTCTCACCTCTGCGTTCTGCCCACCGCCATGTGCTTACTACACACTTCAAGACAGTGCGCGTCAGGTCGAGGGTGAGTTCAGAGGAGGCAACGGAAGAGGATCTTATACCTCTTGACATGCAGCACCAAATAGGCTAGGAACGTACGTAGGGTTGCGTAAGGGACAGGATTCAGGATCCAGTTGTCGGGTGACAGGGGCTGGAGCAATGCTGAATTATGGGTTGTGAGTTGCTTTTTTACTTCTCGCCGCCCCCGACTGCCTGGCGACTGCCTACTACAATCGAGGAGCAGGTTGAACGCTTCGCCGTTTCTGCAGCCAACGACGAGATGTCACCCCATGCATGGAGAAGAAATCGAAGTAAGGCAGCGTCAATAAATAAAGGTAGCAACTGAGCTAGTGCGTTGAGGGGTGAATGGTGTAATTCCATTCACCATGGAACTTGTTCTGTTTCAGGTTCACTCGCTTAATTTCCTCATCCGTC
>Ga0182027_10006344_pt1 | contig 17743 bp, 17 predicted proteins | sample 712E1DmetaG_FD_121300 | JGI IMG/M metagenome (GOLD analysis project Ga0182027, IMG submission 121300) | Permafrost microbial communities from Stordalen Mire, Sweden - 712E1D metaG (Illumina Assembly) | ecosystem: Environmental > Terrestrial > Soil > Wetlands > Permafrost | place: Sweden... | reverse complement strand
CTTCGAGGAGTTGCTGCGCGCGCTCGCTCCGGTCAGCGAGGTTACGCTGCGCCGCCTGCTGCGCGAGACCGGACTCCCGCTGGCCCCGCTGGTCTGCGGCATCCGCCAGGACTCCTTCGAGAACCTGGAGCGCACGCTCCTCGACATGGGCCGCGAATACGCCGGGGCCGACCCGGCCCGCGCCCGTTTGTGCCGCCGCGCGGCGATCACCGCTAAGGAACACGCGCGCTTCGCGCTGCGCCGTCCCAAACTCACCGCCGACGAGCGAGCCGCCAAGGAAGAAATGGTGCTCTGGTTGCTCACCTGGCTGGAGAACCCGGGCGTCTTCGCCACATGGCTTGAACTGAGGAAGAAGGTCGCCCGGTAACCTGCTACGCCGCCACTCGCATCTTCGCCAAGGAGTTCTGGCCGGACAACAAGCACAAGCTCTTCAAGCGTGGCCGTAGATCTTCTCCTTGACAGCGAGGACGCATACGTCTATCGGCTTGCGTAAGGTCGCGCACGCCGGGGCTTGGGCAGCTTACCGATGCGGGGGTCGCGGGCGGCAATGAGCTCGCAGGCGCGCAGCGCGGCCTCCTCGAAATCCGGCGCGTCGGCTGGAAGGACCTGCCAGTCGGTCACAGCCTTCCCGAATAGCTGCACCGAACGCATATTCGGGAAGATGCGGCGCAGGCTGTGGTGATGCTCCGGAGCGGTGGCGAGCCACACGCCGTTGTCCACGGTTCCGCTCGGCCGGTCGCGGAGTATGAGAACGATCTTGTCCCCGACGTAGACGGCGAGGCAGCCGAACATGGAGCGGGTCCGGGGCGCGAGCCGAGCGATCGCCTCGAGGACGAACTCGTGCGGCACGGTCTTGCGCGGCTTGATGCGGCGGTCTGCTTCGAGCCGCTGCTTCGCCATCGCCTTTACCTCGGGTCGAGACCCGCTGAGTAAAGAAGCGAGTAAGACATCCAGGCGACGGCGGCGGCGGCGGGGATAGTCAGGATCCAGGCCCAGGCAATGTTGGTGGCGACGCCCCAGCGCACGGCTTTCATTCGCTGGATCGAGCCGACGCCGGTGATGGCGCCGGTGATGACGTGCGTGGTGGAGACTCCGACGCCCACCGCGGTGGCGGTCAGGATCGAGATCGCCGCGGCCGTTTCGGCGCAGAATCCGCCGCGAGGCCGCAGCTTGGTGATTCGCGAGCCTACGGTGTGCACGATGCGCCAGCCGCCGGAGAGCGTCCCCAGTCCGATGGCGGAGCCTGCGGCGCCAATCACCCACATCGGCACGTGGAACACCTTCAGATACCCCGTCGTCAGCAGCACGCCGGTGATGATACCCATGGTCTTCTGCGCGTCGTTGGTGCCGTGCGAGTAGCTGAACAGGGCCGCGGAGACCAACTGCAGGTGGCGGAAGTAGACGTCCATCTTCTTCGGCGTGGAGTGGCGGAACAGCCAATAGACGGCAGTCATCAGAACATAGGCCAGCACCAAACCGATCACCGGCGAGAGGACCATGAAGATCAGGGTCTTGATCCAGCCGCTCCAGATCAGCACTTCGAAACTATGCCCGAAACCCCGTGTGAACGCGGCCCGCGCCATGGCGGCGCCGGCGTAGCCGCCGAACAGGGCGTGCGAAGAGCTGGTGGGAAGGCCGAACCACCACGTCACCAGGTCCCAGAAGATCGCGCCGATCAGCCCCGCCAGAATCACGTAGACCGTGACCGCGTGCAGATCCACCATGCCCGCGCCCACCGTGTGCGCCACCGCGGTGCCAAAGGTGAATACCGAAATGAAGTTGAACACGGCCGCCCAGATAACCGCCTGGAGCGGCGTCAGAACGCGGGTGGCGACGACGGTGGCCACGGAGTTGGCGGCGTCGTGGAATCCGTTGAGGTAATCGAAAACCAGCGCGACCGCCGTGATAACGATGACTAGAATGAGCGCGGGAGACATCAGGGTCTGAGCGTGTCGGGGAGCGTCAGCTATTCTTCACGACGACATTCTGCAGAACGTCGGCGACATCCTCGCAGCGATCGGTCGTGGCCTCCAGGAACTCGTAAATCTCCTTGTGTTTGATGAGGGCGATGGGGTCCTTCTCCTGTTGAAAGAGCTCGGCCACCGCGCGGCGCACCAGCAGATCCGCGTAGTCCTCGAGGCGGTTGACCTCGATGCAGTCGTCCAGCAGCTTCTCGTCCTTGTCCAGCTTTTCGAAGGCCCGCTCGAGCGCCTTGGCGCAATCGCGCACCACCTCGCACAGCTCGACCACGGTCGGCGGAATGGGGTCCAGACGGTAGGCCACCATGCGGTAGGCCGCGTCCTCGATGCCATCGAGCACGTCGTCGAGACTGGAGGAGAGAGCGTGAATGTCCTCCGGATCGAGCGGCGTGATAAAGGTCTGGTTGAGACGCGTGAAGATGTCGTGGATGATCTCGTCGCCCTCGTGCTCGAGCTGCTGTATGCGCGCGGCGGCGCGCGAGAGGTGCGAGTTGCCTTCCTTGACCGCCTCGTAGAGAATGCCGGACGCCTCGGTAATCAGGTGAACCTGACCCAAGAACGAGGAGAAGAACTTTTCCTGGCGCGGTAGTAGTCGCATCGGTTTCGATTCCGGGAGAGACCGTTCATTTTCTCACTACCCCAAATAGCAGGTCAATCGGGCCGCCTTAACAGTTCGACAGGGAGCGCAGCTTCCGTTCTTCGGTGCCACCGCTATCTAGCTGATAACAGAGGAAGATCCAATTTGATCTCAATCCGGGTTCCGCCCCACTAACTTGTGAGGACAAACTTGCGAAGAATCGACGCTTACCGATCGAACACACCCATTTTCCAGTTTCTCTGGCTCGCGGCCATCACCATGACCATTGTCGGGGAACTGCTGCCCGGCAATAGCACCCCCATGCGCTGGATCGCGGCCACTCACATCGGCGACAAGACGCTCCACTTCGCGGCGTATGCCCTGCTGGCCTTCCTACCCGTTTTCGGTTTCAAACGCAGGCGCGGGATCGCCATGGCCTTGTCCATGATCCTGCTGGGAGCGGCGCTCGAGTTTGCCCAGCGGCTGGTCCCTGGCCGCAGCTTCGAAATCGCCGATATGGTGGCCAACGCCCTCGGAGTGCTTGCCGGCGGCACCCTGGCCCTGTTGGAGGCGTGATGGCCGGGAACAAGCATGAGACCAGCCAGTGCCCGAATTGCGGAGCCCTCAGCGTGCACCGCTCCCGCCGCAAGGGCATCACGGAGCACCTGCTCGCCGTTGTGGGCGCCCGGCTCCAGCGTTGCCATGCCTGCAATGCGCGCTTCGCGCGTCTGTTCAATTCCGCCATCTACATCGAGGATGCGCGCCGTGCGCTCCTGCGCGTCGGCTTCCTGGTGCTGTTGCTCGCCGGCGCCGCCGTGGTGGGCCTGGCGATGCTGTGGCTCATGACCAGGCAGGCCGCCCCCGGTCCCTCCGATTGCCTCTTGCTCCCGTCCCGCTATTTGCCGGTCTAGCCCTTCTTTCCGAACCGCACGCGTCAGCAAGCGGACGGAGGGCAAACCTCGGGCGACGAAATCTGTGACGCACTACACTAGGGGCATGACATCACTCAGGAGGATTCTGGCACTCGGAGCATCGGTCCTGCTCCTGTCTGTGGGCGCATGGGCCCAGCAGCGGGCGAAGGCCGAATTGAAGAACGCGCAAGGCGAGGACGTGGGAACCGCCACCTTCAGCGCAGGCAAGAATGGCGTACAGGTGGTCCTCAGACTCCACGGCCTTCCCCCAGGCGAACATGCCATTCACATCCACGAAACGGGCCAGTGCACCCCGCCCGACTTCAAGTCGGCGGGCGGCCACTTCAATCCCGAGCACAAACATCACGGCAAGGACAACCCGGAAGGGAAACACGCCGGCGACCTGGACGACATCACCGTCGCCGAAAACGGAGCCCTCCACACGTCGTTTGCGGTTCCAGGACTGACGCTGACCGCGCTCTTCAAAGAAGGCGGCACCGCGGTGGTCATCCACGCCGCCAAAGACGACTACAAGACGGATCCGGCCGGGAACGCCGGCGCCCGCATCGCCTGCGGCGTGATCGCCCATTGATCTTGACGCGCCGCGTATTGGCCTGCGGGCTCCTGTGGCTGCCGCTCCTGCTGCGGGCACAGGATGCCTCCGACAACTGGTGGAGCATTCACTTCCAGGCGACCTCCATCGGACAACACCACGGCAGCTTCCCCGCCCTCTACTCGGGCGCGAATAGCCTGCCGTCCCATCCCGAAAGCAGAGTCTCGCTCACCGCTACGGCGTTCCTTGCGGCGCACTTCGGCCGCTGGCAATTCGTGGTGAATCCCGAAGACGCCGGCGGCGAGGGATTCGGCGGCGTCACCGGCATCGCCGGCTTCACGAATGGAGAGATCCCGCGCGTCGCAAAGGCGACACCGACGCTCTATCTCGCTCGGGGGTTCGTGAGCTACTGCGTCCCGCTGGCCACCGAAACCGAACACGTGGACGATGGCCCGAACCAGGTTGGCGGCCCGCAGCCCGTCCGGCGCCTGACCATCACCGCCGGCAAATTCGGGTTGACGGACTTCTTCGACAGCAACACCTACAGCCACGATCCGCGCGGCCAGTTCATCAACTGGGCCATCATGTACAACGGCGCCTGGGACTATCCGGCCGATACGCGCGGTTACACCGTGGGCGTGGTTGCCGAGCTGACCATGCGCCAGTGGTCGCTGCGCGCGGCGAACACCTTGATGTCCACCGTCGCCAATGGTCCCGTGCTCGATACCCGCATTGCCCAGAACCGCGGCAACGTGGTCGAGTGGGAGGGCCGCTACTCCCCCGCCGGCGAGGCCGGCGCCTTGCGCGTGCTCGCGTTCGCGAACACCTTCGCCGGAGGGACCTTTCGCCAGGCCATGCTCGCGAACGGCCTGACCGATCTCGCCGCCACGCGCCGCAACGGCACGTTGAAATACGGCTTCGGCTTGAACCTGGAGCAGGCCATCACGCACGACCTCGGCGTCTTCGCGCGCTATGGCTGGGCGGATGGAAAGACCGAGGCGTGGGAGTTCACCCAGATCGATCGCTCCCTCAGCGGCGGCGTTTCGATGGGAGGCGCCCGCTGGCGGCGCGCAGCGGACCACGTGGGGCTGGCGGCCGTGCGCAACTACCTCTCGGGCGACCAGCGCAGCTTCCTCGCCGCCGGAGGTCTGGGCTTCCTCATCGGCGACGGCCGCCTCAGCTACCGCCCCGAATCGATCGTCGAAGCCTACTATGCGTGGCAGCCGGCAAAGATTTTCACTTTGACGTTCGACTACCAGCACGTCAGCAACCCCGCCTACAACCGCGACCGCGGCCCGGTCTCCGTCTATAGCCTGCGCCTGCACGTGGCACGCTGAACACCCCCATCGCCCGCCGCCAACGGGCATGTTATATTCGGTCTTATGCCTGCCGGCTACGTGCCGATTTTCATCTTTGCCATCTTCGCGGCGGCGTTTCCCGTGGTGGTGCTGTTTCTGGCGAAGCTCGTTCGTCCCTCGGCCCCCATCTCCACCAAACTCGAAGCGTACGAGTGCGGCATCCGCTCCGCGTCCGATTCCCGCGGCCGCTATGCCGTGCGCTTCTACATCGTCGCCATCCTGTTCGTGATCTTCGATGTGGAAACCATCTTCCTGTTTCCGTGGGCCGTGCGCTTCCGGCACTTCGGCTGGTTCGGCGTGGCCGAGGTGGCGGTGTTTCTGGCCATCCTGATCGTCGGCTATCTGTGGGCCTGGAAGAAAGGCGCGTTCGAGTGGGTCTGACCGAGCGCCTTTACTACACCGATTCCTACCTCCGCGAGTTCCGCGCCACCGTCATCGAAACCGCTAACGACGGCACCCGCGTCTATCTGGACCGCACCGCGTTCTATCCTTCCTCCGGCGGCCAGCCCTTCGACACCGGCGTCATGGGCGACGCCGCGGTGATCGAAGTCGCCGACGAAGGCGACCGCATCGCGCACGTCACCAGCGCGCCCGTCGCAACCGGCGATGTCGTCTGCGCCATCGACTGGCCGCGCCGCTTCGACCACATGCAGCAGCATAGCGGCCAGCACTTGCTTTCCGCGGTACTGTTCGAGATGTACGGCGCGCCCACGGTCGCCTTCCATCTGGGCGCGGAGAGCTCGGCGATCGACATCGGCGCTACGCTCGCGGATAACGAACTCGCCTCGGCCGAGCTGCGCACCAACGAAATCGTGTTCGAGAATCGACCGATGTCGGTGTCCTTCGAAGATGCCTCCGAGGCGGCCGGCCTGCGCAAGGCGTCCGACCGCGAGGGAACGCTGCGCATCATCAACATTGACCGACTGGACCGCAGCGCCTGCGGCGGCACTCACGTGCGTTCCACCGGCGAGATCGGCCCGGTGCTGATCCGCAAACTCGAACGCGTCCACGGCAACTTGCGGATCGAGTTCCTGTGCGGCCTGCGGGCCGTGCGCCGCGCCCATGCCGATTACGACGCGCTGGCCCGCATCGGGCGCACGTTCTCCTGCGCCCTCGACGACGCACCCGGAATCGCCGCCGCGCAGGTGCAGTCGCTCGATGCGGTGGAGAAGGCGCGCCGCAAAGCGGCCGTCGAGTTGGCGCAGGTGCGCGGCCGCGAACTGTACGCGGCCACCGCGCCCGATGCCGCCGGCCTCCGGACCGTCGTCGAGCGCGTCGCCGCCGGAGTCACCGAAGAAGAAGTGCGATCGAGAGCCCTGGGCTTCACGTCGCAGCCCCGGGCGTGCTTCATCGCCCTGTTCGCCGGCGCGCGGCCCGCCGCGCTGATGGCTGTGTCCGCGGATGCCGGCCTGCACGCGGGCAACGTGCTCAAGCAGGCGGTCACCCGGCTGGGCGGGCGCGGAGGCGGCAGCGCGCAAGTGGCACAGGGCAGCGTTCCCGCGCCCGAAGCCGGCGAGGAACTGCTGAGCGCGCTCCTGCGGGCGACCGGTGGTAGCACTTAGGCAAGAATGCAAAGCCGGCCACAACGGTTAACCTGGATGGGCGGCGCGTCGAACGCCTCGGGATGTCTGGCGATTGTCGCGCTGGTGGCAGCGCTGCCACCTCTCTATTTGCTGGGCGCCTCGGTGCCTTTTATCGCGTGGAGTCCCGGCTGCCTTCTCCTCGATTGCGTGACCGAGGTTGCACCGACTCCGCCATCGCAATGGCGATGGGATATTTTGGGGCGACTATTGATCTATGGCTTCGGCGTCTACTTCCTGGCAGGACTGCTGTTCACAACCTTGGACCAGACCGTCGAGAAGAGAGCCACCCCCCACTATCCGCAGGAACAGAAGTGGGGGCTCCTTTCTCACAGCGTCCTGCTGCTGGAAATCGGGTTCCTGGTCGGTTGCGGCGCTCTGCTGGTTGGCTTCCTGCTGCCCCCACCCGCCATCAGCAGAATACTCGGCGCATTTACGGACTAACCCCTACCCCTCCTGCACGTCCACCCACGAGCGCCGCCCCGCGCTCTCGATCACCTTCTCGAGAATCCCCATCATGCGGTAACCGTCGGCGAAGGTGGGATACTCGATCGCCGCGGCGGGATCCGCGACCCGCGCATAGAAACGGCGGAAGCACATCTTGTGGGCATCGCCGTAGCCCTCGCTGTGGCCGCCGGGAAGATCGGCATAGCGCCGCGCCTTGGGATCGAGCAGCGACGGGTCCTTCAGCAGGAGTTGGTTCGGCTCGTTGCGGTGGCCGATCCACAGCTCGTCCGGGCGCTCCTGGTTCCACGTCACGCCCGCCTTGGTGCCGAAAATCTCCATCTGGAACCGGTTCTTGCACCCGGCATTCACCTGGCTCACCGTGAAGGCGCCCCGCGCGCGGCCGCCCAGCTTGAGCAGCACCGCGCCGTAGTCCTCCGTGTCGATCGGAACCTCGTCGTACTCTTCCGGCGCGAGCGTCTTGCCCGCGAAGGTCTCAACAGCCTTCTTCGGCCGCTTACGCGTGGCGTGGAAGGTGTGTAGGTCCGCGCACAGCGACGTGATGGAGAGGCCGGTCAGGTGAGTCACCAGGTCCATCCAGTGCGAGCCGATGTCGCCCATGGCGCGCAGCGGCCCGTTCTCTTTGGCCATGACGCGCCAGTTGAAGTCCGTGTCGTAGAGCAGCCAGTCTTGCGAGTAAGTGCCTTGCACCACCAGGATGTCGCCGAGCGCGCCGCTCGCGATCATGGCGCGCATCTGCTGCACTACCGGGTAGAAGCGCAGGTTGTGGTTCAGACAGTTGGCGACGTTCTTCTCCTTGGCCAGGTCCACCAGCTCCCGGGCCTCGGACACCGAGGTCGCCAGCGGCTTCTCGCAAAGCACGTTCTTGCCCGCCAGCAGGGCGGCCTTGGCGATGGGATAGTGCAGCGCATTGGGCGTGCAGATGTGAACCGCCTCGATGTCCGGGTCCGCGAGGATCTCGTTGTAGTCGGCAACCGCCTTGGGGATGCCGGTCGCCGCCGCGAAGGCCGTGGCCAGTTCGGCGTTCTCCGCGGCGACCGCCGCCACCTCCACATGCCCGAGCCGGCGAATCGCTTCCGTATGAACCCGGCCCATGAAACCGGTGCCGATGACAGCAGTCTTGATGTTGCGCATAGCAGCCACTTTAGCGTATCGAAAGCGCCCCTCGCTGGCCGGGCGCGGGCCATCTCTTCTGCGTGATAATGTAAGGCAAGGCCGGTGAAGTTTATGACACTGCGCATACGGTTGGCGGTTTCTCCGGCCTTGGAACGAAGGCTGGCGAAGAACCGTGAGCTGGCCTCGATGGCCGCGGCGTTGCTGACGCCCGCGGCGGCCATGGCGCTCATTCTTGGCGTGTGGCGCCTCGGATCGGACCTAGGGTGGACCGGCGAATTCGCCATTCCGCGCGGGCTCTTCTCCCACTGGCAGGTCTGGATTGCCATGGCCGGCATACTGCAAACCTGCGCCTCTATCTTGAACCGTTACGGCCGCGGCGGCGGCGAAGTCACCCAGTAACGCCTCCCGCATCTCGGTAAGATGGACGGAAGATGCCCCGAGTCCTGATGGTCGCTTCCGAAGCCACGCCTTTTGCCAAAACCGGAGGCCTGGCCGACGTGATCGGTGCGCTGGCGCCGGCGCTCGCCGCTCGCGGCGAAGACGTGGCCGTGCTCATGCCGCGCTATCGCGGCATCAACGTCGAGGGGACTCCCATCGCCTACCAGGACCTGCGCGTGCGCCTGGGAGTTCAGGACTACACCGCCAACGTGCATTGCGTGGTCGAGCGAAAAGTCCCCTACTTCCTGGTGGACTGCCCGCCGCTCTACGACCGCGACGGTCTGTACGGCGATCCCGGCGGCGAGGATTACCCCGATAACCACGTCCGCTTTGCCATGCTGGCGCGTGTGGTGCTGACCATGATCCGGTACGTCTTCCGACCCGACGTCATCCACTGCCACGACTGGCAGGCCGCGCTGGTCCCGATCCTGAAGCGCACGCTGTTTGCCGGCGACCCGACGTTCATGGGCATGCCGGTGGTGCTGACCATACACAACCTCGGGTACCAGGGTGTGTTCCCGCCCGCGGCGCTCGCTGAAATGGGTCTGGATGCCAGCCTCCTGACGCCCGCCTGCCTGGAGTTCTTCGGCAAGGTCAACTTGCTCAAGGGCGGCATTCTGCTGAGCGACGCGATTACCACCGTCAGCCCCACTTACGCGCGCGAGATACAGACCCCGGAGCTGGGCTTCGCCCTGGATGGCGTGCTGAAGACACGGCGCGATGCGATCCGGGGAATTCTCAACGGCGTCGATTACAGCGAGTGGGACCCCACCACCGATCCGCTCATCGCCGCCAAGTACTCGGCCGCGAACCTGGCTGGCAAGCGCGACTGCAAGAAGGACCTGCTGGCGGCCTTCGATCTTCCCGCGGCCAGCCTGGAACGGCCGCTGGTGGGCATGGTCGCGCGGCTGGCCGGGCAGAAGGGTTTCGACCTGATCGAACAGGCCGCCGCGGAGCTGGCCGCCCAGGATCTGTCGCTCGTGGTCCTGGGCGTCGGAGAGCCGAAGTGGCAGCAATTTCTCGAGGACCTGCATGCGGCGCATCCCGAAAAGGTGGGGGTTCGCATCGCCTACGACGAGTCCCTGGCCCATAAAGTGGAGGCGGGCGCCGATATTTTCCTGATGCCCAGCCTGTACGAGCCCTGCGGCTTGAACCAGATTTACAGCCTGCGTTACGGCACCGTCCCGGTCGTACGCGCCACGGGCGGTCTCGATGATACGATTGATGAGAGCACGGGCTTCAAGTTCCGGGAGTACACCGGCGCGGCGATGATGGACGCGCTCCGCCGGGCTCTGGCGGTCTACCGGGAGCCGGAGCGCTGGCCCGCAATGATGCGGGCGGGGATGAGCCGGGATTACTCCTGGAACGCGTCCGCGGCCCGCTATTCCGGGCTGTACCGGCGCCTGATGGAATGAATCCCGGGGCCGCCAACCTGCATCTTGACAATTTGAGCCGAATAAACGGGAGGGAATAGTAATGGCAGGAGCGAACGTGCTGACGTTCAAGGATGCGAACTTCGACAGCGAAGTCCTGAAATCGGACGTGCCGGTGCTGGTGGACTTCTGGGCCACCTGGTGCGGTCCCTGCAAGATGATGGCGCCCACCGTGGACGCGATCGCAGCCGAATACGAGGGCAAGATCAAGGTCGGCAAGGTCGACGTGGACGAGAGCGGCGGGACGGCCATGCGCTACAACATCCAGGGCATCCCCACGCTGCTGCTGTTCAAGGGCGGGCGCGTCGTCGAGATGCGCGTGGGCGCGGTCGGCAAGGCGGAAGTGCTGAAAATGCTCTCGCCCCACCTGGGCTAGACCAGGCTCACCTGCCCACCACCGAAGTGATGGCCCCATCGGAGGCCGAGGACACCTGGGCGCCGTACTTGGCGAACACGCCGCTCGAGTAATGGGGCTTGGGCGCGGCCCAACGTGCCCGGCGGTCGCTGAGGATTTCAGGGGCGACGTCAAGGTCAATGCGGCGCGCCGCGATGTCGATCGTGACCAGGTCGCCCTCGTCCAGCAGGGCGATAGGACCTCCGCAAGCGGCCTCGGGCGCGACGTGGCCCACCATGAATCCCTGGGTCGCTCCACTGAACCTGCCGTCGGTCACTAGCGCCACGCTTTCGGAAAGTCCGGCCCCGACGATCGCGCTGGTCACCCCCAGCATCTCGCGCATGCCCGGCCCGCCGCGCGGACCTTCGTAGCGGATCACCAGCACGTCGCCCTCTTTGACGCGGCCGTGGGTGACGGCGTGCATGGCGGCCTCTTCCGAATCGAACACGCGCGCGCGCCCGCGATGTTCTGTGCGAGCCAGGCCGGTCACCTTGATGACGCAGCCGTCGGGCGCCAGCGAGCCCCTGAGAATCACCAGGCCGCCGCTGCTTTTGATGGGGTTCGCGAGCGGCCGGATCACCTCCTGGCCCGGCGTTTCGCGCGCCTCGGCGGCCTCTTCGGCGAACGTCCGCCCAGTGATGGTGAGCGCGCTGCCATCCGCGAATCCGCCGTCGGCCAGACGCTTGGCCAGCACCGGGATGCCGCCCGCTTTGTGCACATCCACGGCCACGAAGCGGCCCGCGGGCTTCAGGTCCGACAGCAGCGGCGTGCGATGGCTGATGGTCTCGAAGTCGTCGATCGAAAGCGGCACTCCGGCCTCGCGCGCCATGGCCAGAAGGTGGAGTACGGCGTTGGTAGAGCCGCCGCTCGCCGCCACGCCCGCGATGGCGTTCTCGATCGCCTGGCGGGTCACGATGGCGCGGGGCTTCAGGCCGCGCCGCACCGCCTCGACGATCAACTGGCCGCAGCGGAAGGCGACGCCGTCCTTCAGCGGATCCACCTGCGGCACCGCCGCGGTGCCCATCGGCGAGAGGCCGATCAGTTCCATCACCGTGGCCATGGTGTTGGCCGTATATTGGCCGCCGCAGGCGCCCGCGCCGGGGCAAGCGGAGTTCTCGATGGCGAGCAGTTCTTCATCGCTGATGCGGCCCGCCGCGTTGGCGCCCACGGCTTCGAAGACATCCTGGACCGTAATATCGCGGCCATTGTGGCGGCCCGGCAGAATCGTCCCGCCGTACAGGATCAGGCCGGGCACGTCCAGCCGCAGCAGCGCCATGGCGGCCGCCGGAATGGTCTTGTCGCAGCCGACCAGCGCCAGCACGCCGTCGAACATGTGGCCGCGCGCGACCAGCTCGATCGAATCCGCAATCACTTCGCGGCTCACCAGCGATGCCTTCATCCCCTCGGTGCCCATGGTCACGCCGTCGCTGATGGCGATGGTGTTGAACTCCATGGGCGTGCCACCGGCGGCGCGGACGCCTTCTTTCACCTTGACCGCCAGCTCGCGCAGGTTGTAGTTGCACGGCATGGTTTCGATCCAGGTGTTGGCGATGCCGATGATGGGTTTGCGTAGATCGTCGTCGGTAAAACCGATGGCCTTGAGCATCGCCCGCGCAGGCGCACGGTCCCGTCCCTGAGTGATTGTGGAACTTTTCATGGTTGCCCCTATGGTAGCAAGACGGCTTAGCGCGGGGCAGCGTCAATGAAGCCGTTCGTCACCCCGTTGCCGGCCGGACTCCAGAGGCCGTTGGTCATGCGGAACCACCACTGGGCGTTGGCCGCGTCGCGACCGACAGCATACAGTTCGCCGGGCGTCGCCGCCACTGTCACACCCTGGAGTGACGAGCGCGCCCAGGTCCAAGGCAGCCACACGCCCGCGGCGCCCTCGGTGCGGCCGCGATACCACACGCCATTCCATTGATCGAGCATGGCGACGTAGATGGTTCCGTCACCGGTGGCCGCTTCCTGTGGGTCCGAATTCATGACGCCGCCGCCGTAGGTCCATCCCAGGAAGCTCTTGCCCTGCAGGCGCCCGATCCAGAGGTAGTTGTAGGCGTCGCGTATGGCGACGTAGGCGCAGGCGTCGCTGCCCACCACCACCTTGGGCAGGCCCTGTATGCCGCTGGGCAGGAATTTCCAGCCCTGGAAGCCGCTGCCGGGAACATACCAGGCGCTCCACGCCGCCGTGTACAGGTCCCGGCCCAGCATGTAGATCGAGCCATCGGGCGATGCCGCCATGACGGGGTCGGAACCCAGGACTCCGCCGATGTAAACCCAGGGGCCCAGGCCCACGCCGGGCGTGTAGCTCACCAGGCGGAACCCCTGGGCGGAGTCACGCGCGCTAATGTAAACGGTGCCGCTGCGTGCGATCGCGATGGCCGGCTGGCCCTGGATCAAAATGCCCCCCACCAGCGTCCAGGTGGTTCTGTGGGTCGCCGGGTCGAAGATCGCCAGCCAGATCAGGTTATAGGTGTCGCGGGCGGCGACATACACCACGCAGCCCGGGCTCTGCGCCACCGCCGGGTCACTGGCGATCAGGCCACCCAGAAACTGGACCGTGGTTGAGCCATACCACATCAACCGAACCGAGCCGGTGGTGTCCCGAAACGCCGCAACCGGGGCGCAGGGCTGCGTTCCCGGCAGAGAGATCGGAATGCTCCAGGGCAGGCTCGCGCCGCTGGGGTCGGGCGATTCGAGGTATGACGGAATCAAACCCGTGGCCACCTGGACGCGGATTTCGAAGTACAGCGTGCCGGCCGTCGCGGCCACGGTATCCGAAAACGAGACCGTGTAGTGGCCCGGGGACACCTTGGTGAGCGGGTACACACCCAGGAGGAAGCCGCCCGAAACCAGGTCGAACGGCGCCGAACCGGTGTACAGATACGCATTCGCATTTTCGACGACGTCGCCGGCGTCCGCCATGTCGAATGCGAGCATGACCACCGCGCCAGCCTGCGCGCTGGCGGGCGTCGAAGGATCGAGCGTCACCACCGGCGGCGAAAGGGTTACCGATGCGGTTCCGGTGCCGTTCGAAGGCACCACGGCGCCGACCTGCCCCGTGGCAACGATGTCGCCGGGCGCGGCGTCCGCCACCACCCGCAGACGATAGGTTCCGGCCGGCACCGCCACCAGGATGGTGGCCGACGAGGTCCCCGGCGCAAGCGCCTGCTCGGTTGAAACCACGGCCGCGAGCGGGCCATCCGCAAGCACGACCAGGCGCACTGCCCCTGACGGAATGTTCAGCACACTGAGATTGGTCGCGGTGTTTACGACGGTCTGAATCTGCCAGGGCGCCTGCGGAGACTGCACCGGGTTGGGCGAGCACAACAGCGAGTAGTCGACTCCCGTCGCTACCTGGGCCCGCAGGACGTAGTACACCGTGGCCGCTCCTGCCGGCAACAACATCGAGAACCCCGCCTGCACCGTCGTGGGACCCGAGGAGTAGAAGCCGGCGACGCCCGCGATGGTCCCCCCGCCCGCGATGCCGAACGGCGCCAGACCCGCCCACAGATAGGCATAAACCCCCGAGAGCACGTTCCCCGCGTCCACGACATCGAACAGGATAGCGGCGCTCGAAGCCGCCGCGGCGCTGGCCGGTGTGGTCGAGTCTACGGTCACGGTCATGGCCGTGAGCGCGACCGAGCCCGAGGCGGTCACCCCGGAGGGGACCGTCAGGTTCGTCTGGCCGCTCGCCAGCATTCCTGCCGATGGGCTGTCGGCCAGAATGCGGATGCGGTAGGCGCCCGCGGGCAGCGCAATGAAGGCCGTCGCCGAGGCCGTGCCGAGCGTCACGGCGCGCCGCGCGTAGAGCGGAGCGCCAGGTGCGATATCCGCGATCACCACCAGCCGGGAGGCCGACGCGGGAATCCCGCTGACCGTCACGTTGGCCCCCGACTGCGGGGTCACCGGTATCAGCCACGGTTGCATGGCGCGGCTGGCGGGATCGGGCGAATACAGGTAGGGACAATCCACGATTCCTATGGGCACCGAGGCCCGCAGGGCATAGTAGAACGCAGTGGAGCCGACCGCGGGCGCCACCGTGAAGCTGGCGGTGTAGCTGCCGCCCGTTACACGCTGCGGCGTGCCCGAGGACGCCAGAATGCCGCCCGAGGCGACCGCGAAGGCGGCGGTCGAGCTGAACAACTGCGCGTTGGCGGATTCCATCACGTCGCCCCAGTCCGTGATGTCGAACTTGATGGTGATGGCCGAGCCGGCCTTGGCTGTCGAGGGCGTCGAGGAATCCACCGTCACCGAAATCGCCGCCAGCGCGATAAAGGCCGAACTCGTGTTTCCCTGCGCAACCTGCACGGACATCTGGGCGCTCGCCAGCAGCGTCCGGCTGGCGCCATCGGCCAGCACCCGTATGCGGTAGCCGCCCGCCGGCAGGCTCATGCTGAGCGAGGCGGAACCGGCCGGCGGCGTCACGGTTTTGACCGCATAGACGGGGCTCGATACGGGAGCGCCGTCCGCGATGGCGACGACCCGCGTGGCCGTCGCCGGGACGCTGGCGATGGTGACGTTGAGGACGCCCTGCCCGAAGGCCGGAGCTCCCAGAATCGCCCACGTGCACAAGACCCGCAATCGTAGTGAGGGGCTCATCCCAGGGTTCTATCGGCGGGAGAGCCTCCAGGCTTTAGGGTTGGCGGATGTAGCGCACGCTTCAGCGTGCAGCCGCGGGCTTCAGCCCGCGGAATGGGCTTGCTCTACGCCCCCGCCGCCTCTTTGCGCGCGTGCTCGAACAGGAAGTTCAGGGTCTTTTCGGTGCGGATGTGGTTGGCGATGCGGCGCACGCCGTCGTCCTTCTCCAACCGCTTGCGCGTCGCCGCCACCGGTTCCCGCTCCTGGCGCGCCAGCCGCTGCACCTCGTGATCCACCTCGTCCTGGGTGGCGTAGAGCTGCTCGGCCTCGGCAATCTTGTCCAGCAGCAGCGAAGCCTTCACGTCGTGGACCGCCTTATCGCGCTGGGAGGCCTTCACCTTCTCCCAATCCAGCTTGATCGATCGCGGATCCACCCCTTCGGCCGCCAGCATGCGTAGGTTGCGCTCCACCTCGGCCTCGATCTGGCGCTCGATGAACGCTTCGGGGACGGCAAACTCGTGCCTCTCCACCAGCGCGTCCACGATCTTGCCCTTGGCCTCCTGCTGCGCGAAATACTGGCGCTCGGAGAAGATCGACTTGCGCACCGCCTCGCGCAGTTCATCCAGGTTCTGGTAGTCGCCCAGATCCCGCGCGAATTCATCGTTCAGCTCCGGCAGTTCCTTGTGCCGGATCGCCTTCAGCACGGCGCGGAAGCGCACCGTCTTGCCCGACAGCTTGGGCTGCCCGTAGTCGTCCGGATACCGGACGTCGAACTCCTTCGTCTCGCCCGGCGTCATGCCCGTCAGGTTGTCGCTGAAGTCGGCCAACGTGTCCGCGCCACCGACCTCGAGCGACAGCTCGTCCTGCTTGATCGGCTGGCCCGGAGCGCCCGCCAGGCTCTCAAGCGCCACCACGGCGTAGTCTCCGCTCTCCACCGGCCGCGGGTCCACGTTGGCGTAATCCGCCTTCTGCTCCCGCAACTGCTCAATGCGCTTGGCTATATCATCGTCCAGGATCTCGGGATCCTGATAAGGAATCGTCACTTCCTGGTAATCCTTTAGCTCGATCGTGGGCGCCACCTCGAAATCGGCCTTGAACCGCAGCGGCTCGCCCGCTTCAAGCTTCACCTCGGTGACGTTGGGCCTCCCCACCACGGCCAGCCCCTCCTGCTCCGCCTTTTTGAAGAAGTGGCGCGGGATGAGCTTCTCGAGCACCTCGTGGTGGATGTCTTCCTGGTAACGGCGGCGTATCAGGTCCAGCGGGACCTTGCCCGGGCGGAACCCCGGCAGCCGGATCTTCTTCTGCAGCGTCTCGACGACTCGCGCCGTCTCCGCCTCAACCTCGTTCGCTGGAACCGAAATTTCGAGTGACTGTCTGGTGCTCTGCGGATCTGCCAAGGAAATGCCTCCCCTACGTCCCTTCCGACCAGCTCGCCAGGTACCGCTCCTGCTCCGGAGTCAGCCGGTCGATCTTGACCCCCATGGATTCGAGCTTCATGCGGGCCACCTTCTTATCGAGGTCCTCGGGGACCGCGTACACGCGCTTCTCCATCGTCGCGTGGTGTTGCACCAGGTACTCCACCGCCTGCGCCTGGTTGGCAAAACTCATGTCCATCACCGAAGCGGGATGCCCTTCGGCCGCCGCCAGGTTGATGAGCCGGCCTTCGGCGAGTACGTACACCCGCCGCCCGTCGCGCAACGCGAACTCCTCGACATACTCGCGGACCGGGTGCCTGGAAGACGCCATCTTGCCCAGCGCTTCAAGGTCGATCTCGACGTTGAAGTGCCCGGAGTTGCATATGATGGCGCCGCTCTTGATGCGCTCGAAGTGCTCGCGCGCGATCACGCTCTTGTTGCCGGTGAGGGTGACGAAAAGGTCGCCGATCTCGGCGGCTTCGAGCATCGACATGACCCGGAAGCCGTCCATCACAGCCTCAATGGCCTTGGTCGGATCGATCTCGGTGACGATGACGTTGGCGCCCAGGCCGCGCGCGCGATTGGCGAAGCCGCGCCCGCACCATCCGTAACCCGCCACTACCACGGTGAGGCCCGCCAGCAGCACGTTGGTCGCGCGTATGATGCCGTCGAGCGTGCTCTGGCCGGTGCCGTAGCGGTTGTCGAACAGGTGCTTGGTCAGCGCGTCGTTGATGGCGATGACCGGGTAGCGCAGCACGCCGTCCTTGCTCATGGCCCGCAGCCGGATGACGCCCGTGGTGGTCTCTTCGGTCCCGCCGTAGACGTCCGCGAGCGCGTCCTGCCGCTTGGTGTGCAGCACCGTGACCAGGTCGCAGCCGTCGTCCATGGTGATCTGCGGCTTGGAATCGATGGCCGAAATGATGTGCGAGTAATAGCTCTCGTTGGT
>Ga0182027_10006343_pt1 | contig 17747 bp, 9 predicted proteins | sample 712E1DmetaG_FD_121300 | JGI IMG/M metagenome (GOLD analysis project Ga0182027, IMG submission 121300) | Permafrost microbial communities from Stordalen Mire, Sweden - 712E1D metaG (Illumina Assembly) | ecosystem: Environmental > Terrestrial > Soil > Wetlands > Permafrost | place: Sweden... | reverse complement strand
TTCTTTTTCTTTCTCTAATTCAAGCTTAATTCGTTTTGCTTCGTCTTCCGGAATTATTACGGATTCTTCAGAATGCTTTGCATTTTTTAGATATGGAGCCAGATAGCTTTTACCGCGTTCCATAATGATTTTTGTATAAAGTTTTCTTCTAACTTTCCCTTCCTGTTTTGCTTCTGAAAGTGCAACATAAATCATGTCGACAGGAACATATCTTGCAACCAAAGAATAGAACGCCCGGCTGTGTTCATCGCCGCATATTTTTAATTGTTCTTTGATTAGCCATTCAACCGTATCATAATCTTTTTTTGTGATTGATTTTTCATCAGGAATTAGGTCGATTGATGTTTGAATATTATTGTAAAAAGTAATTACTTTATCTTCAATTTTATACGAGGAAAGAAAAGGAAAATTTTTCTCAATAAGGCCGTCGCAAACCCTCTTTAATTGTTGCCTAATTTTTTTTGATTCCTCGGATAAAATCGGTATCTGGTTTGAGATTTCAAATATGTTTCTTCTCCATTCAAATCGTTTCTTTTTTCGATAGGGAGAGAACACCTTTGAAAGCATTAATGCAACCTTTTGTTCCATTGGTTTTAACTTCTTAAAATAAAACCTATCGAAGGGAATATAATAAAGGCTGTTCATCTTGATTGCGTTGAAAAAGTTCTCATCAACGTTGATGTAAACATAGTCGTCAGGATTGATTTCTTTTTCCTTTTTGGTGTAGGTATGAATACTCGGAAAAGGATACATGTCGACCTGCAGATACCTGTCCATCTCCGGAATATAAAAGCAGCTCTCCCCTTTTATGTGAAGACCATGAATGCATCTAAGAATTCTCTTTAATTGCTTGTATTGAGTATTGCCGGTCCCCCACCCTAATCTTTTCAGCAAATTATAAAAAGTTCCTATATGAATTTTGGGTTCTTTAAAGCCCTGTTCCTTCCACAATTGAAATAATTCATAGATTAATTCAAGGGTTGCCGGTCCCCCAAATCCTAAATTAAAACTTTCGACTTTTCCTAGTTCGTTTTTAACTTCGTCAGTTGCATGCGCTTCTATCGTCCAGGTCCTTTCAACCGGTTCTCCATTCCGACCTTTTATTACGTCATGATATTGATATTTTGTTTTAGAAATTCCTTCGGGAAGTTGGCCTCGATTGAGATAGGCGATTGGAAATTCAGCAATGTTTATTTCAAAGGCGGAATTAATTGGTTTTGAAATGAAATAGTCATCATTTTCGTCTTCTTCCTCCTCCAGTGGGTTGTCTAAATTCAAAGGTTGATCAAATAATTTTGAAGGGGGTTGTTGCTGCTTTAAATTTTGAGTATCGGCTGGTATGGCTTGGGAAAGACCGCTTTCCTGTTCTATCGGATGATCCAGGTTAAATTGCTTGAGTATTTCAGACAATGCTTCTGGGGCTTTTACGGTAGCTTTGTTTGAATGCATAAACCGTTGACCTCCAAATTTAAACGGTATTTAATAGCTATTAATATATATTTATTCTATACAGGTCACTGAAATGCCGATAGTTGGTCACTCATTTGCCGATAATCGGTCACTGAAATGCCGATGATTGGTCACTCATTTGCCGATAGCATGAAAATTAAAAATATTAGTGTAAAATTTGAAATTAATCTCTCGGTCACTGAAATGCCGATAATAAAATAGGGTGTTTTTTGGGTATGTGTCAAGAAAAAATTATAAAAAAAGTAATTTTCTTTAAAAAAAAGTGTTGAGATGCTGAAAATAAGCTGTTTTTCAGAGAAATATTTTGAAAAGGTCACTGAAATGCCGATACTTTTCTCTGAAATTCAATTTCATGGTCACTCATTTGCCGATAGGGGGTACCTTTAAAAAAGCGCGGGAAAAGGGCCTTAAAGCCTTTTTGTTGAGGGGAGACGTAAAAGTGTCGCCGAAGAGAGCAATGCAAAGAAATAGGCGTGTTGCTGTGATTGTATGCAAGGGTTTGGAGTGAAAGCTTATTCGAGCTTTTGAAATTATGAATGGAATTACGGATTTTTTACCCTTTTAACCCGCCAGAGGCAGATAAGTAGCTGTAATCAGGACGTGATCCACGCAAATTAATTAGTATTTTAAAGTATTTAAAAATACACTTAAATACTCTAAAATACTTAAACACACTTAACAGTATAAACAGGAATTAATTAATACTAAATAATGCTTGACAGTACAAATGCGTATGTGTATATTAAAATACTAATAAGTATAAGTACGTATGCATATTTAAGAGTGTGTTAAGGTACTAAAAAGTATTTAAGGAGGGTTTATGTATGTTTTAAGTGTTCTGAACAAAAAAGGCGGGGTGGGGAAGACGACTGTTGCCTCCCATCTTGCTCAAGCCTTGGGCCTGATCGGCCAGAAAGTTCTAGTTATAGATAATGACGAACAACACAACCTTACAAGGACGCTAGGAATAACCGTTGCTGAAATAAATCTCGCAGACATTTACAGTTCAAATATTAATGAAGAAACCGTCATCAAATCGCTGAAACAAACGTTTCTTGACAATGTGCATTGCATAACAGGCTCCGCAAGACTTGCCAGTATCAATATTCATAAGGATGCATTATCCAAGCTTGTAAACAGCAAAATCATTAAGGACCTGAAATATGACGTCATTATTATTGATAACTGTCCGTCATTTGATGCAAAGACGAAAGCGGCGATCGCGGCTTCCGATTTCTTCATAGTTCCGGTCCAACTTAAACAATTGGCTGTTGACGGTTTAGCTGAACTGATGACACTTATGACCCAGGAATATGGCGTTGATAAGAAAAAAATCAGAATCTTGAGGAATTTTTGGAAGCCGACACGGCACCGTGATGCGATGTCAATTGCCGTGCAAAGCATGTTCCAGGACAATGTACTTAAGACAATAATACCGGAAGATGAGACTATTGACGAAATCGTAACCGACAACAAAAGCATCTTTCTATCACGAACAAAAGCAAAATGCGTAAGCAAGTTTGAAGACGTAATATGTGAATTATTTGGATTTTCCACCGAAGAGGTATGGGAAAAACTCCTTGAGTCCCGTAAGCGATATAAGGGTGACATCGCGAGGGAAAATCTTAAGAGGGCAAACATCGGAATTAATATCAGCCAACAAGAGAAAGTGGAGGTTGTGGCATGAATAAGAACGCAGGAGCGGATGTTTTAATTCCCTTAAAAAGAGATAAAGAAATTGAATTGAAAGAAAAGGCGCAAGCGGAAGCAACAAAGGTCATCCAGGGAGCGACGAAAAGCGTGGATGCGAGTGGAGTCAGCACGGCGACAAGAAAATTAAAAGATAGGATGTTTACAAATTCGATAAAATATACTGAAGCAAACTATAAAAAGATGTGCCTTGTAAAAGATAAAAAGGGACCGGATTTTATTTGGCAGGTCAATAAAGCCCTTGAGCTATGGTTTGAAAAGGAACATGCGGATTTGTTTAAGAGTAGGGGAGAGGGGAAGGAAGATTAATAACGAATTATGAAATAGGGGAAAAAGAAAGATTGAATAGTTGGAAGATGTTTATAATCTTCGTGTAAACTGATAAAAGGAATTCTATGACCAATTTTGGCGATAAAGGAAATTTCATCTGGTCTGTGGCAGACCTTATTCGGTATCGCACCGCTCTTATCTCCGCCGCTGTTACCGGCAAAATCGACATTCGTCAGGAGGTTGCCGCTTGACTGAACAAGACCTCCTTCAAAGACTCACTGATTTACGAGCAATGCCTTCCGAAACCGAGTGGGTCGAATTCAAGGCCGCGCAATCAAGCTTTTCATTTAAGGAGATGGGCGAATATTTCTCAGCGCTGAGCAATGAAGCAAATTTGCATAATAAAGCGAGCGCCTGGCTGGTCTTCGGCGTCGAGAATAAAACTCACGACATCATCGGGTCGCACTATCGACCGGACCGTCCGGCCTTGGACAGTTTAAAACACGAGATAGCGCAGAAGACCACATCATCGCTTACCTTTACGGAAATCCATGAGATTTTTGTACAAGGTAAACGGGTGGTCCTTTTCCAGATACCACCAGCTCCTCGGGGAATACCGATTGCCTGGGAAGGGCACTATTACGGCCGCAATGGCGAATCCTTGGTCGCTCTGAACCTTCAAAAGCTTGAATTAATTCGCGGACAGGCAGTCCATGAGGATTGGTCCGCGCAGGTCTGTGAGTCGGCTACCCTCGCCGATCTTGATCCAGCCGCAATCGCTAAAGCTCGTAATGAATTTGCTATTAAGAACCCTTCACAGGCAAATGATGTTGCTTCATGGGACGATTTAACATTTCTGAATAAAGCAAAAATTCTCCGACAGGATAGAGTGACCAACGCCGCAATTATTCTCCTTGGAAGACCGGAGAGTGCATCGCTTATTACTCCCTCCGTGGCTCAGATATCCTGGTTTCTCAAAGATCAGGCAGGCAATGATCTTGATTATGCTCATTTCGGACCGCCGTTTCTTTTAAACGTTGATGCTGTTTTTGCCAAAATTCGGAATCTTACCATCAGACACTTGCCGGCGGGAACGCTTTTTCCGTTGGAAACAACTCAATATGATCCGTGGGTTGTTCGAGAAGCGCTTCATAATTGCATTGCCCACCAGGACTATTCACTTCAGGGTCGAATTACTCTGGTCGAAACACCCACCCGATTGTTAATTACCAATCTGGGTAATTTTTTACCGGGATCAGTCGAGGCGGTAATCCAACAAGACTTTCCTCCCGAAAAATATGGGAATAAATTTCTGGCCGACGCCATGGTAAACCTCAAAATGATAGATACCCAAGGCGGAGGAATAAAGAAAATGTTCCTTACACAGGCCCGACGTTTTTTCCCTTTGCCAGACTATGATCTTACTAATCAGGGAAAAGTTGTTGTGTCGCTCCGAGGAGAGATAATCGACGAACGATATACACGGCTGCTTATCGCCCGAACAGACCTGGATCTTTGGTCTATTATCCTTCTCGATAAAATCCAAAAACGAATACCCATTGATAAGGACCAATTCAAACGGCTTAAGGAACTTGATGCGGTCGAAGGGCGATATCCGAATGTTTTTATTTCCGCCAAAGTGGCCAAGGCAGTTGGTGAAGAAGCTAAACATATGAGAAATCGTGGTCTTGGCACTAGGTATGACATGGATTATATACTTGAAATGATAAAAGAGCACGGCCCGGTTTCGCGGAAAAAGATTGATGATGTACTGATGACTAAATTGCCGGACGTTTTAAGCACTGACCAAAAAAAGAAGCGGATTCATTATTACCTTTTCAAGCTTTCGAAGGCTGGAAAAATTCGAAACAAAGGTTCGCGCCGCAGTCCCCAATGGATAATTTGTGCATGAGTATGTGGGTGAGTTAGCGAGTTAGCAATAAAAAAGAGACTGCTTTAGCAGTAATTTCGGCGGGTGATCATCGTAACCGCTTATGATGATTAGAGATATGATTTGCTACTTTCTCCTGAAGGAGAATCGGTAGTAGCAATAGTAGTGGTAGTAGCAGCTAATCCTGAAGGACTTGTAATGCCCATAGATCATTCAGAAAAAGCGTTTGAATCGGCCATTGAACACCACCTCATCACTGTATATATCGGGTAAGATAGGGGAGGGATAATTAACTCTTATGCCAAAACTATCCAAAGAATCTGACCACAGCCAGAGGCCACGGACGGCCGGAGACAACTTGCCCAGCAAGAGCCAAAGGCCGCACCGCGCGATGCGGAGCGCAACTATAGGGCCCCGGAACCTTTCCAAGAAGAAACTCGCCAAGGAATTTCGCCACGAGGCATATTTGCGCGCGAAGGAATACCGCCGGACCGATCCTCAGCAGATCGCGATAAAGGAGCAACAAAAAGAGTACCAGCGGAAGGCGTATAAAAAGGCCAAAGAGCGAAATAAGGCTTATAGGGATGGAATCAAGAAAGCATCGAAAGATAAATCCGCGAGGAAAAGGGTTGTTAAACAGGACAAGTTGCTAAGGAATGTGTTGGCGCCCACCAGCACCATTAAGGGGCAAGAAACACGGGTAACAAGGCAACACGCTGAATTGGTCAAAGCTAAAAAAGCCACGGGTGCTGATATTGCAAGATTGACGGGTGTATCGAAGCAGGCAGTCTCTCAAATGCTGAAGAAATATGCCGAGGAGAAAAATAAGAAAGAACCGGAAGATAATAATCTGTTCGAAATGCAGGAATAAACGAGGTAGAGTCACCACAGGCAATATTCAGGTTTGTCAGCGCTGGGAAAGGCGCGGTCAAACCAAAGCATAAGGAGAGCATCATTTTGTCGTTACCATCAACTACAGGAAGCTATTTTATGTCAAGAATAACTTGGCTCCACCCCCGATCAATTGTTTTGAAAAGACGAATGGTGAAATTGGGGCGTTTGCATGCTTAGATTAGAAGACCTTCAATCTCAAGCGTCTGTCCGCGGGATAATTCCCGACGCTCAGGTAACCGTCGTCAGCGTTCAATGGTTCGGCTCCGAGGCTGTCGAATTGACGTACAAGACGCCTTCGGGAAAGGTCGCCAACGAATTATTGTACCGACACGATGAACCACATTTGGAGATCGTGGAGGTCGGCCGGCCATGGAGTTTCGACGGTGACGGCAGCAAGTTTCGGCTGGTATCGGAGGCGCACCGAATCCGCTTGGCTCATCTTTTTGACCCGGTACTTGCGGTCCACACATCTATCGTTGAACCGCTTCCACACCAGATCACTGCTGTATACGAAACCATGCTTCCGCGCCAACCGCTGCGCTTTCTGCTTGCAGACGATCCCGGCGCCGGCAAAACCATCATGGCCGGCCTGTTGATCAAGGAACTAATTGCCCGCGGAGACCTTCACCGTTGCCTTATTGTGTGTCCCGGAAGCTTGGGAGAACAATGGCAGGACGAAATGTACCGGCGTTTTCATCTTCCCTTTGAAATTCTCACAAACGATAAGCTCGAAGCTGCACGTACCGGCAACTGGTTCATGGAAACAGACCTGGTAATCGCCCGGCTTGACAAATTGTCCCGCGACGAAGATGTGCAGCACAAGCTGCAAGCGCCCGATTGCCGGTGGGACCTGATAATCTGCGACGAAGCGCATAAGATGTCGGCCACGGTTTTCAGCGGGGAATTGAAATACACGAAGCGTTACAAGCTCGGGCAGTTGCTATCTTCCCTCACTCGGCATTTCTTACTGATGACGGCAACGCCGCATAACGGCAAAGAAGAAGATTTCCAGCTGTTCATGGCCCTTCTCGATGGCGACCGGTTTGAGGGCCGCTTCCGTGAAAGTGCACATACCGTCGATGTTTCGGACCTGATGCGTCGGATGGTCAAGGAAAACCTGCTCAAATTCGACGGCACACCACTGTTCCCGGAACGTATTGCCTATACCGTTCCGTTCAAACTTTCCGAGACAGAAGCTCTCCTTTACAAAGAAGTAACTGAGTATGTCCGGGAAGAATTCAACAGGGCCGAAGCTCTACAGAACGATAAGCGCGCGGGGACCGTGGGGTTCGCTCTTACGATATTGCAGCGCAGACTCGCGTCGTCTCCCGAAGCAATATTCCAATCCCTGAAACGGCGCCGGGAACGGCTTGAAAGCCGTTTACGGGAAATGGAAATACTCCAGCGTGGCGGACAGATTCAGGCCGTGCTCCCTGGTGATGTGCCTGAATTGGATTCCGAAGACCAGGACGATCTTGATGATGCGCCCGATAACGAGGTGGAAAAAGCCGAAGAAGAGATCCTTGATCAGGCCACGGCGGCACGGACCATCACGGAATTGAAGGCAGAAATAAATACGTTGAGGCGCCTGGAATCCATCGCATCGGATGTTCGGCGCAGTAAAACAGACACCAAATGGTGCGAGCTCTCCAACCTGCTTACTGCAATTTTTTCCACTAACGGAAATACAGACAGCGTATGCGAACAAGCTAAGCCCTATGGCTCGGGTCCTATACCAAAGCCGATCTCCTCACCGCATCAGAAACTGGTGTTGTTCACGGAGCACAGGGATACGCTCAATTATCTTGAGAACCGCATTACCACGTTGCTCGGTCGAAAAGATTGTGTCGTCATTATCCATGGTGGCATGGGTCGTGAAGACCGGTTAAAGGCCCAGGAGGCTTTCAAACACGATCCGGAAGTCCAGATCCTTCTCGCCACCGATGCTGCGGGAGAAGGCATCAACCTGCAACGCGCCCACCTCATGGTGAATTACGACATGCCGTGGAATCCTAACCGTTTGGAACAGCGCTTCGGCAGAATCCACCGTATCGGTCAAACGGAGGTATGTCACCTTTGGAATCTGCTCGCGGTGGAAACCCGCGAAGGTGATGTATACCATAAGTTACTGGACAAATTAGAACAGGCCAGGCAGTCCCTGGGCGGTCAGGTGTTCGATGTGCTCGGTAAACTTCAGTTTGAAGGTCGGTCGCTGCGGGAGCTTCTCATTGAGGCGATCCGGTACGGAGACCAGGATGAGGTGCGCGCCAGGCTTACAACGGTTGTCGACAGCACTCTTGACAGGGAACATCTGAAGGATATCCTTGACGAACGCGCCTTGGTCCACGAGTCAATGGATACCAGCCGCGTGCACAAAATCCGGGAAGACATGGAACGGGCGGAGGCGCGAAGGCTGCAACCGCACTATGTAGAATCCTTTTTCCAGGAAGCATTTCGTCGCCTTGGCGGTGCGTTTAAACAACGGGAACCGCGGCGCTACGAAATAACAAATGTCCCTGCACCTGTGCGTAACCGTGACCGTATTATCGGGATTGGTGAACCGGTACTTCCACGATACGAGCGAATAACGTTCGAGAAGGACCTCATTGCAATTCCCGGTCAACCATTGGCCGCATTTATTTGTCCCGGTCATCCATTACTCGATTCCACCATAGATATTACACTGGAACGTGACCGCGATCTCCTCCGCAGAGGGACAATCCTTGTCGATGAAAACGATCCCGGCACTTCGCCGCGCGTTCTTTTCTACCTTGAACACGCTATCCAGGACGCAAGCCTTACGCGCGCAGGAGAACGTCGGGTTATTTCCAAACAATTGCTTTATGTCGAAATCGACAGCCAGGGCAATGCACGCCACATGCAATATGCTCCATATCTTGATTACAGGCCGCTTGCCACCACGGAGCCGGGCGTAACGGCCATTTTGGCACGGCCTGAATGCGGATGGATCAACCGCGAGCTTGAACAGAAAGCTCTTGGCCACGCTATCGCAAGCGTAGTTCCTTTGCATCTTGCCGAGGTGCGCGGCCCCAAACTCGAATTAATAGCGAAAACCGAGGCTGCGGTTAAGGATAGATTGACAAAAGAAATCAATTACTGGGACCATCGCGCAGAACAGCTCAGGCTGCAGGAACAGGCGGGCAAGCCAAACGCTCGGCTCAATTCTGGGGAGGCGCGCAAACGGGCAGACCTGTTGCAAGGCCGCCTGCAAAAGCGGCTTGAGGATTTGAAGCTCGAAGCGCAGATTTCCCCATTGCCTCCTGTGGTTCTTGGCGGGCTCCTGGTTGTACCTGCCGGGCTCTTTGCGGCAATGGCAGGACAGGTTGCAGGTGGTACCACCTGCATACCCGCAGATACCCAGGCGAGCGGCGCAGCAGCTCGGGCGATAATCATGGAGCTGGAAAGGTCACTCGGATTTGATCCAATAGACCGCGAAATCGAAAAGGTCGGATATGACATCGAAAGTCGCGTTACGGGAACAGGGAAACTGCGTTTTATCGAGGTAAAGGGACGAGTGAGCGGTGCAGCCACCATCACGGTCACGAAAAATGAAATCCTTTATTCCCTGAACAAGCCGGACGACTATATCCTCGCCATAGTGGAATTCACAGGAGATGATTCTCACAGGGTCCATTACGTCCGGCGGCCGTTCAAGAAGGAACCGGATTTCGGGGTGACAAGCGTGAATTATGATTTTGCAGAGTTGATTGCACGAGCGGAAACCCCTGGATAAACACTTGCATAAAAGGAAGTCCTAATGGATGAAGTTCTGAAAAGGAAAAAGCCAAAGACGGTAAATGCTGACTTGGAATCCCTTATTTTAAAAAAAGAAGAAATTGAAGGTATTGAAAAACAAACAGCTCAAATAAGGAAGCAGATTTCCAATAGCTTTCATGAATGTGTGGTAATGTTTGTTGATCTGGTTAATTCTACTGAATTTAAAAAAGATCACCCTGAACCTGATTGGATATTACGTATAAAACTGTTTGTGAATGTGATTTCAAAATATGCAAAGGAACTTGGCGGTGATGTCGTAAAAATTATTGGTGACGAGGTTATGATAACATTCAATCGGGATGAAATGATAAATGATGCTACAAGTTTTATAATGAGGGTGTCAGAAATCGAGACAGCCTTAAAACGTATAACTAAATTTGAAACCCAGATCAAAATCGCTCTGGATACTGGACCTGTTTGCTTTTTAAAATATGATGGACATGATGCCCCTGATCCTCAGGGTGTACCTGTTGACCGATGTGCAAGAATTGCGAAATTCTGCAAAGCCAGCACCATTCTTACTTCTGAGGTTTTTTTTAGCAAGTCGGAAATTAAAGATTTATGGCATTTCGTTGGAAAGCCTTTGCTTAAGGGAATTGGCAATGTTTCTGTTTACCAGTTCAAGGAAGCCAATGTAAAGGCGGAAGATTCTATTTCTGTACCTGAAAGCAGATATACTGAATTATGCAATTCGGAAAAGGAACGAGACCTACTAAAGGAAATGAATGTAAAATTGCAGAAACAATGCAATGATGCAGGGGTAAAACCAAATATTAAAAATAGTGTGGATACAGGAAAAGAAAGTGCTTGGCAAAAAATTAAGGATTCTATATCTGACATAAAAGAATTGATTAAAAAAGCCGATATATCCAACTATCCCAGATTCCTTTTTTTAAATCAAATTGGGGAAGGTGAAGAATATAATAAATTTACCGGAAAGACCTTTGACGATGCAATCGAGGGTGGTTATGTTGAGCTGGACGATAATGAACGATATTTCACTCTTAACAGTAACCATAAACGGAATCAAAAAATAAACTATTTATTGTCGGGCCTTCAGAAGAAAATTGACGATTTCGTCGAAGATTTCGGAGCTCTTGACGAAGACGATCTTTTTGAATATTCAATAAGATCCCCCGAGTTCTGGGATAAATACATAGGATATAACGTTAAGTGATATTTTCTACCTGATTTACCAGAAAGCTTCTATGACCACCGCGACTACTAAGAAAAAGCTCATCGAAGTCGCCCTGCCGCTTGAGGCGATCAACATTGCTGCAGCGCACGAAAAAATGCCTGGTATAGGTCCGCACCCCCGCGGTTTACATTTATGGTGGGCGCGGCGGCCGCTTGCGGCAGCACGGGCCGTAATATTCGCGCAGATGGTGGATGATCCATCGTCGTATCCCGACCTTTTCCCTACTCCAAAAAAACAGGAGAAGGAACGGCAGCGACTTTTCAAATTAATCGATGAACTTGTCAAGTGGGAAAACACGACGAACGAAACCGTTCTCCAGGCCGCCCGCGATGAAATATGGCAATGCTGGCGCCGGGCCTGCGCCGAGAATGCCGATCACCCGCGAGCCAAAGAACTCTTCGACCGGAATAAATTACCAGCCTTTCATGATCCTTTTGCCGGCGGCGGCGCGCTGCCGCTTGAAGCGCAACGTCTGGGCCTCGAAAGCTATGCTTCGGATTTGAACCCGGTTGCGGTTCTTATAAATAAAGCTATGATCGAAATTCCGCCGAAATTTGCAGGAAAGCCACCGGTGAACCCCGAAGCCCGAAAACATGTGGGATATACCGGTAAATGGGTTGGCGCAGCCGGGCTTGCAGAAGATGTGCGGTACTACGGCAAATGGATGCGCGACGAAGCAGAAAAACGCATTGGGCACCTGTATCCGAAAATTGAAATCACATCAGAAATGGTTAAGGAAAGAAAAGACCTTAAACCGTATCAAGGAAAAGAACTGCAAGTCATCGCCTGGATATGGGCGAGGACGGTAAAAAGCCCTAACCCAGCTTTTGCAAAGGTTGATGTACCCCTTGCTTCAACATTTATGCTGTCAAATCATGTTGGAAAAGAAGCATACGTTGAACCAGTAATAGAAGGAAAAAAATATCGATTTACTGTAAAGATCGGAAAGCCTAAAAAACCGGAGGAAACAAAAAAAGGGACAAAATCGGGAAGCAGCGGGAGCAGTTTTCTTTGTTTGATGTCGGGAACGCCTATGCCATTTGAGTATCTTAGGGCTGAGGCAAAATCTGGACGTATGGGGACCCGACTAATGGCAATTGTGGCGGAAGGTAAACGCGAGAGAGTTTATTTGTCGCCAACTTCAGAAATGGAAGCTATTGCGAATAAGGCAAATCCAAAAAATGTTCCTGAGACCGATTTGCCAGCAAAAGCTCTCGGTTTTCGTATACAAGAATACGGAATGACGAAATGGTGCGATCTTTATACTCCTCGTCAACTTGTCGCTCTGTCCGAACTCTCCAATCTTATAGGAGAAGCCAGAAAAAAAGCGCAGAGCGATGCTGCTGATACCGGATTAACAGTAGACAACAAATCTTTTTCAGATGGTGGGATTGGAGCACAAGGGTATGCAGATTCTTTGGCATTGTATTTAGCATTTGCGGTGGATCGATGTGCTGATTTTTCAAACACATGTACTCGGTGGGTTCCCGGAAATCAAAAAGTAATGAATTTATTTGGAAAACAAGCAATTGCCATGACTTGGGATTTTCCTGAGGCGGCAATTCTCTATGAAACTGTAGGCGGCTTTATGCCTGCCACGAAATTTATTTCCGAATGCATTTTAAAATTGCCTCAAGTTGGAATTGGGATAGCCGTTCAACAAGATGCCATGACAAATGTCTTGTCTGATCGCAAGATCGTATCAACAGATCCGCCTTATTACGACAACATTGGCTACGCAGACCTTTCTGATTTTTTTTATGTTTGGATGCGAAAGGCTCTTAAAAACATTTTTCCAAGTATTTTTTCCACTGTTACGGTCCCTAAAGCTGAAGAATTGATTGCGTCACCGTTTCGTCAAGGAAATAGCGAAAAGGCCGAACAGTTTTTTCTTGACGGTATGACTCATGCTATGCATCGAATTGCTGAAGAAGCTCACCCGTCTTTTCCAATTACTATCTATTATGCCTTCAAACAATCCGAAAACGAGAGCGACGAAGGTTTTGCAAGTACAGGATGGGAAACTTTTCTTGATGCTGTAATTCATGCTGGTTTTGCGCTAACAGGCACTTGGCCAATGAGAAGTGAACAGGAATTCCGAATGGTTGGGCTTGGCACCAATGCTCTCGCATCAAGCATTATTCTCGTCTGCCGCCCCCGCCCCTCAACCGCTCCCACCGCCACGCGCCGTGAATTCGTCAATGCCCTTAAATCCGAACTTCCTCTCGCGCTCCTAAATTTACAAAAAGGTAACATCGCCCCCGTCGACCTCGCTCAAGCGGCCATCGGCCCCGGCATGGGCGTATATACCCGTTATTCCAAGGTACTCGATTCCGAAGGTAAACAGCTTACCGTCCGTGACGCACTCACGCTTATCAATGAGACCCTCGACATTGCCCTTGCCGAGCAGGAAGGCGATTTCGACGCGGACAGTCGTTGGGCGCTTACCTGGTTCGAGCAATCGGGCTTTGCCGAAGGTGAATACGGTGTTGCCGAACAGCTCTCAAAGTCCAAGAATACCAGTGTTGCCGGTATGGTACATGCCGGTATCCTGCAATCGAAACACGGAAAGGTTCGGCTCCTGAAACCGTCCGAACTTCCCAAGGATTGGGACCCGGAAACCGACGACCGCCTCACCACATGGGAAATGGTTCATCACCTTATCCGGGTACTCGAAGCATCCGGAGAAGGCCCGGCCGCGGAATTGGTAAAAAAGCTCGGCGCAAAGGCCGAGACAGCCCGCGAACTGTGCTACCGGTTGTACACGATATGCGAACGTAAAAAGCGCGCTGTGGAAGCGCTTTCGTACAATGCGCTTGTCCAGAGTTGGCCCGAAATAATTAGAATTTCCAAAGAAGACAAAACCGTGAAGCCCGCACAAACGGACATGTTTAGCGACCAAGGGGAATAATCTATGGCAGTAACGAACCAGGAGCGTGTCGGCAAAGCAATGGAATTCCTTCGGCAGGGTCTCGCGCCATTCGTACAGCGCGAATTTAAAAGCGTCGGCGCTGATCCGCTTAGATATGTTGCCGAAGACCGGATGAATGCGAAAAAGGCCGTCACTGAATGGGACGCCGCCGCACTGCTCAAGGTTTTACAGGATTCGTGGAATGAGGTGTTTACAAAAACCCTTGGCCGCGCGGAACGGTCGCTCGTGCAGGAACTCCGGGACTGGCGAAATAAGTGGGCACACCAGGAACCGTTTACCGGTGACGACACCGACCGTGCATTGGACTCTGTAGCGCGACTGTTGACTGCAGTTTCGGCGCCGCAGGCCGATGAAGTTTCAAAAATAAAAATGGAGCTTCGTCGTCTCATTTACGACGAGCAGGTGCGTAATGAAAAGAAAAAGGTTGGTGGCTCGCTTGTTGAAGCCGCTTCAACCGGATCGCTCAAGCCTTGGCGTGAGGTTGTCACGCCGCATGCTGATGTTGCCCAGGGGCATTACCGGCAGGCGGAGTTCGCTGCCGATCTGTGGCAGGTTCACTTGGGCGAGGGCAGCGATGAATACCGGAAGCCCGACGAATTTTTCCGTAGAACCTACCTCACCGAAAGCCTTAAAAAACTTCTCATAACCGGAGTTGAGCGGATCGCAGGCAAGGGTGGTGACCCGGTTGTGCAGCTGCAAACAAATTTCGGCGGCGGAAAAACCCACTCGATGCTCGCGCTGTATCATCTTTTTTCAGGAGCAAAACTCAGCGATTTGTCAGGAATCGATTCGGTTCTCGCAGAAGCCGGCGTTAAAACATTGCCTGTTGTTAAGCGTGTCGTGCTTGTAGGAAATAAAATTTCTCCCGGAAACCCGGTTACAAAACCCGATGGTACGGTGGTACACACGCTATGGGGAGAACTTGCCTACCAGCTCGGCAAGAAAAAAGCCTACGCCCGTATCAAAGCGGATGATGAAAAGGCAACGAATCCCGGCGATGTCCTGCGCGAATTGTTCAACGAATATTCACCATGCCTTATTCTGATTGACGAATGGGTCGCCTATGCGCGGCAATTGCACGACAAAAAAGACCTGATTGCTGGTGACTTCGAAACCATGTTCACTTTTGCACAGACCCTAACCGAGGCTGCAAAGGCGGCGAAAAATTGCCTGCTTGTTGTTTCACTCCCTGCGTCCGACACGACCGGCTCTCCCCACACCCAGACCGATGATGTTGAGGTCGGCGGTGTCCGCGGAAGGGAAGCGCTCGATAGATTGCGTAACGTGGTCGCTCGCGTGGAGTCCTCCTGGCGGCCGGCAACAGCCGAAGAGGGATTTGAAATTGTCCGTCGCAGATTATTTGAACCATTGGCCGGAAACGATGCTTTTAAACAGAGGGACGTTACAGCACGCGCGTTTTCGGAATTATACGAATCCCAGCGCGCCGAATTTCCGCCTGAATGCCGTGGTGCCGATTACGAGAAACGCATCAAAGCGGCATATCCGATACATCCTGAAATATTTGACCGGCTCTATACCGATTGGTCAACACTCATTAAATTCCAACGTACACGCGGTGTGTTGCGCCTTATGGCGGCCGTAATTCATTGCTTATGGGAAAAAGGCGACAAGAACCCGCTCATTCTGCCTTCAACGATCCCCATAGACGATACAAGGGTCCAAAGCGAGCTTACCCGGTATCTTTCGGATAACTGGGTCCCGATTATCGAAAAGGATGTTGATGGCCCTGATTCTTTACCGCGAAAAATTGATGCGGAAATACCCAACCTTGGAAAACTGCATGCGACCCGGCGTGTGGCGCGCACTATTTACCTCGGATCTGCGCCTACATCATCCGCTGCGCATCGAGGAATCGAAGACCGGCGCGTAAAACTCGGGTGTGTGATGCCCGGCGAATCACCTGCCGTATTCGGCGATGCAACGCGCCGGCTGGCGGCTGCGGCCACCTATCTCTATCAGGATGGAGCCAGAGTCTGGTATTCCACACAACCCACGGTAACTAAACTTGCCGACGACCGAGCCGAACAGCTTAAAAGGGAAATTGACAAGGTTACAAACGAGATTGACAAACGCTTGCGTGCCGATTTGCGCACAACAGGTGATTTCAATAGGGTCCATACAATGCCACCTTCCGGCCAGGATGTCCCGGATGATATGGACGCCCGGCTTGTCCTGCTCGGGATAGACCACTCTTATTCAAAAGAATCCGGAAACGCGGCGGAAGCAGCCGCAAAAGCGATTCTGGAAACGCGCGGAAACACGCCGCGCCTTTTTCGAAACACACTGGTATTCGCAGCTGCCGATAAAATGCGCCTTGAAGACCTCGAAGAGGCGGTGCGTCGATACCTTGCATGGGAATCCATACTGCTTGAAAAGGACCAATTGAACCTCGGTCCCCAACAGGTGAAACAGGCGCAGAGCCAGCACGCATCGGCGGATAGTGCCGTTACGAGTCGATTGCCGGAAACATATCAGTGGCTATTGGTTCCTGTCCAGACATCACCGCAGGCTGCAATTTCATGGCAGGCGACAAAGGTAACGGGTCAAGGCCCGTTGGCGGTGCGTGCATGTAAAAAGCTGCGCGGTGATGATATGCTTGCCACAGCCTTTGCCTCGACCCTTTTGAAAATGGAACTCGACCGTGTGCCGCTTTGGCGAGGGGAACATGTTTCCATTCGACAACTCGTTGAGGACTTTGCGCGCTATTTGTATCTACCGCGGCTTGCAGATCCTGGCGTTCTTCTTTCGGCGATACGATCCGGTGTATCCCTGAAATCGTGGAAAACCGATTCCTTCGCGTATGCCGATAGCTACGATGAGGGTGCCGCACGGTATCGTGGTCTTCAATGCGGTCAGGATATTCCACTTCCTGATGCCGAAGCGCCCGGGCTTCTGGTAAAGGCTGAAACCGCGCTCAAACAACTCGATTCCGAAAAAGCGGAAGCTGCTCCTGGAGACCCTCAAAAACCCGGTAAACAACCTGGCGGCGCCGGCGCACCACCATCGGAACAGGAAAAAGAAGACGTAACGCCACAGGAAACGAAGCTGAAGCGTTTTCACGGCGCTGTGACCCTCGATCCCACTCGGGTAGGACGTGATGCCGGGCGTATCGCGGAAGAGGTGATTTCGCACCTTTCCGGCCTTGTGGGTGCAGATGTACGGGTTACGCTGGAGATTGAGGCAGACATGCCGGCCGGCGCTCCGGATAACGTTGTTCGGACCGTGACCGAAAATAGCAGGACGTTGAAATTCACAAATCACGGGTTTGAGAAGGAATAATCTTTGTGGCCAATTCACCTATTGACATTTCTGTTTTAGGAAAAATCCTTTTAAGCGAATTCGATAATCTCAATTCGAACAAGTTCCAATTGGCGGTAATTTTTTCTCTGATGAATGGCAGGCCAAGCAGAATTTACAATTTAAACGGCAGGGTTTTCAAACTTTTCAAAAATAAAAAAGGACACACGGCCTTATTTAAGCTGCGAATTGACGAAGCAATAAACGAACTGATTGCAATAAGGGTTTTATTGCGCTTTGGTAAAGATTACAATTCTTTAAAACTT
>Ga0182027_10006342_pt1 | contig 17747 bp, 18 predicted proteins | sample 712E1DmetaG_FD_121300 | JGI IMG/M metagenome (GOLD analysis project Ga0182027, IMG submission 121300) | Permafrost microbial communities from Stordalen Mire, Sweden - 712E1D metaG (Illumina Assembly) | ecosystem: Environmental > Terrestrial > Soil > Wetlands > Permafrost | place: Sweden... | reverse complement strand
TTTGCAATCAGAATTGGACAAACCAACATACTTCGGTATTATAACAAATTCTACAAAATATACTCTTCCGGTAGTGGTGTGTGCCAATGCTACTGCAGAATTCCCGCTGATAATGATTAACATATCCTCAAATACAAGTTTTTATGTTTCGCAGGAGTATCCTAATTGCATTATCATGAATGCTAAACTTAAAGAACTGCTAGCAGCAAAAGACAGATTAGTCTATACATATTATGGTGTAATGAACTAAACGATGAAAATAATATATCGGGTGAAATGAATGAGTAACGAGCATCATGAACATGAAGAGAATAATATTCATACTATAAGTCATACACATATACATCCTTCAGGTGAGCAAACTGCTGAAGTTAAACCTGTAGACAGCAAAAAATCTTTAATGTTTGTCTTAATGATAATAGGTATAATAATTCTTATCATCGGCACAGTAATCTTATTATCTAAATACGTATTCGTAAACAAAAACACTGTTGAATATAATCATTATACATTCGAAAAATTTGAAGGTAATAAATGGATGACACAACAATTGATAAAAAATCAGTTATATGATATTCCATTTTATAATAATCCGACGCAAGTGTTGGATATTCCTGTTGATCCAAAGAGCATAGATCAAATAAGAGGATTCAGCACTAATCTTAATGGCACAGTATATATCAGTGTTGACCCTAATGAATCTTCTAGGATAGTGTTAGCAGGAGTAGAATATGCAAGAATCTTAGGTGATGCATATAATATATATAATATGAAAGTAAAATCGGCAATAAGCGGATATGTAAATGATAGTATAGAAACACCAGTCATGACTTGTGATAATCAGTCCATAAACACGTTTGTGATACGCCAAACCGTTACTGATAAAAATCTCATTAGCGTTAATGGTAACTGTATAGTATTAGAATCTAAGAATGCTACTGAAAGTATACGTGTTGCTGATGCATTTGCGTTCAGGTTGTTAAACATTATAACCGAATAATCAAAAAATGGAAAAGATGGAACATTATTTCAGCGAGAATCCAAAATCTTCTTTCATCAAAGAAAAATTTGAAGTAGAAATCTTAGGAAAAAAAATAATCATAAATTCCGGGAGCGGATTATTCTCGTTAAAAGAATTAGATTTTGGTACGGAATTAATAATTAAGAATGCAAAAATTCCGAACAAAGACGCTAAAATTCTCGATTTAGGATGTGGTTATGGAATAATTGGAATAGCATTGAAGAAAAACAATCCAAATCTAGATATGACGCTTATTGATATAAATGACCGTGCAATATATCTCAGTAAAAAGAATTGTGATGAAAACGATGCTGAATGTGCTGTTATAAAAAGCGACATATTTAGCAATCCCGTCTTAAAAGACAAAAAATTTGATGTTATATTAACTAATCCGCCGTTTAGCGCTGGAAAAAAAATTTGCATTGAATTTATCAAACAATCATTTGAACATCTGAATAAAAAGGGCTTGCTTGAACTCGTTGCTCCACATAACAAAGGCGGAGAAAGCTTAAAGAAAGTAATGGTTGAAGTCTTCGGAAACGTCGACGAGTTAGCGAAGAAACGCGGATATAGAGTGTATATTAGTGAGAAGAAATAATATAACTATCATAAAGTAGTCATAAAATTTATAAATGTTAATTTCTTTTGTTAATCATATCAATCGCATTAAAAGTTAAAGAAAGGTTGGAGGTAATATTATGATAAACGGAACAGATATTTCTACATTCAAGAGAGGATACAGCGAGAGAAACGAAGGAAACTTTCCTCAAACAATGACAATAAGATTAGAGAAACAATATGATCTAAAATATGGTGAAAATATGCACCAACATGCAGCAATGTATGTAATACAAAAAATAAGTAGACATAATGCATCCAAAATAGCAAAATTGACAAATATCAGATATGTCAGAGACGATGATAAAGGAAAAGGCGGATTATCATTGACAAATAATATGGATATATCAAGAGCGATGGATACTATAAAATATTTTAAAGAACCATCAGTTGCAATATTAAAGCACAATACAGTTTCTGGTTTTGCAAAACAAATAAATTCCAATCAGAATATCGGAGATTTATTCAGGCTTGCAAGAGATGCTGATTTAGAAAGTAACTTTGGAGGAACAGTAATATTTAATCGCCCTTTAAACTTGGAAACAGCAGAGTTATTATATGAATTAAGAGGATCTAGTCCGTTTTTCGTCGACGTATTAGCTGCTCCAGGATATGAAGAAGGAGTATTAGGATATCTGCAATCGCAATCAAAAAACTTACGTATAGGAGAATTTGGAAGTACAGATGTTTTACCAAAATATGTCGGTGATGATACTCACGGATTATTATCATTTAAAGAAATGCCGACAGGAAGGATAGGAGTCCAAGATCTTTTCTTGACCAGGATAAAATCAAAAAAAGATTTTATCACAGATGCTCTTGTTTATGATAAGAATAAAATGCCTCACGTTGTAGAAAATGCTCCATCAGAAAAGCAGCTCGATGATTTATTGACGGCATGGTATGTAAATTGTTCAGGAGCAAGAAGCAATGGAGTAGTATTTGTTAACAACGGAGTTACTGTTGCGGTAGGCGGTGGACAAGTGGCGAGAGTATATGCAGTTAAAGACGCTATAGAGAAAGGCATGCAGAAAGCGATGGATAGAGAAAAAATACCATATCAAAAACTGATGGGTATTACAGGATACGAAAATCTTAGTAAGAATCCATTCCAAGATTCAGCATGTGCTTCAGATGCGTTCTTCCCCTTCGCAGATTCATTAGATTTATTCACATCTGTTAACGTTGGCGCAATCTGTCATGCATTCGGTTCAGAAAGAGATCATGAAGTTGTAGACAAGGCAAATTTATATAAATTACCTATGGCTGCAACTTTAGAAAGATGCTTCGGACATTTCTAAAGAAATACATATCATTTTTTATTATATTTTTTATTATTTTCTTTTAAAGCAGACACAATCTCATCCGAAATAACTTTTGCAGATTTTCTTCCAGTCAATATCTTGATATCGTATAAGTTTTCATAGATAGGTTTTCTTAAAAAATAAAGTTTTCTTACATCATCTAATGATTTATTTCCTTTTCTTTTAATCTCATTGGAATATAATTTTTTTATAGACTTTTCATCATCAATATTAGGAGTCAAATAAATAATTTTTCCGTTTTTTTTTACAAGAACTGAATTTCTTTTACTTATATCCTGCAATTGTGATGCAATGGTTCCTCCACCAAGAGAAAATACACATCTAGTATCTAATTTGTCAATAAACTTTTTAAGAATCTTTTCTTCATTCTTACGATAAGAATCTACACCATATTTATCTATATAATTATCAATACCATTAAGTTCCTTATCAACAAATTCATCAAAATCCAAATATTTTAAATCCAAACTATTAGCAAGAATTCCGCCAATAGTTGTTTTTCCTACTGAACGCGGACCTATTATGATAATATGTTTCATTTATCTACATCATCTCCAACAAATTTCTATCTTTATCCAAATCAACCAATCTTATTCCATAACCTAGCTTCATCAATGTTGATATAACAATCGCGTGTTCTTTGCCTGTTCCAGATATGATGTTTACTGCAATATCTAAATCTTGAATTTTATCCTCTAAAAAATGTTTTTTTAGTATAATATACAACTCTGGAACCAATTCTTCGGACGGTTTTGTAAAATTCAATTGTATTATATTTATCTTAACATCCGATTTGTTAGATTTTACTGATGGCTTGACATAATGCTGTGCACCAAAATCATTTGTGATTATGTACACTCTATCAAAGAATCCTGATTGTATGACGGCACTAACATCATTCCATGTTTCCTTGTCTGAACCCAGACATGCTATTAGATGTGCCATTTTAGTCAAGAAATTAAAAAAGATAATAAATAAAAATTTAAAATTTATTTGTGGTCGTGACCACAATCGCAATCATCACCACAATTATCTCCACATTCACCTGGTGCAGGAGCATGATTTATGTCAACTACCTTAATCTCAAAAGTCAAGTCTTGACCAGCTAATGGATGATTCATATCCAAACTCACATTTTCCATATCTAACTTTACAACCTTTGCTGGAACTTGCTGTCCTACTGGTGACTGCATCACTAAGAATCCACCAACTTTCAATTGCGACTTGATATGTTCTGGAATCTTACTTAATGGTATTGCCTGTACAAGTGCAGGATTTGGATCTCCATACGCATCAACTTTTGGAATTGTAAATTTCTTTTTGTCGTTAATCTTCATTCCTAATACTGCTTTATCAAATCCTTTAATTACTTGTCCGCTTCCTACAACAAATTGTATTGGACCATGATTTTTACTGTTGTCAAATTCTTCACCAGATTTCAACTTACCAACATATTCTACAGATACTAAATGACCTAACTCTACTTTTGTTGGCTTAGGTTTTGGTTTATCTTGCTTATCTTTACCTGATTTATCTGACTTGCCTGATTTCTTAACTTTAGAATCATCTTCATAAGCATATTCAACTTTAGAATTCAGACCAGCCTCTAACACCTTCTCGATTTTTTTAATAGGATCCTTAGGAACCTTGGCCTTACTTGGAGCAGCCTTAGCTGTCTTCTTAACAACTTTTTTAGCGGAACTTTTTGCCATAATAATCACCTTAACTTAGGAAAATAATAAGTATTTATAAATTTTGGGGAAATGATGTAATAAGGTCTTATATCTATAATTAACACAACCTTTAAAAAAGAATATAACACAATAATGATAATTCAGAGAAATAAACATTCTTTGATTTAAAATTATCAAGGTGATATTATGGCTGAAAATGATTCCATTACAGAAGAGATAAAAAGTATCAAGATTCTTGTTGACGAATTTTCTGAGATATTAAACGGAATAAATGTTAATATTCAAAAAGGTAAGATTAGTGAAGAAGAATATAGATTAGAAGTTTTTAAGTTAACGGATTTAGGAAGGGACATATACTCTGAAACAAACTTATTGGAGGCAAAGATTAAAACAATCAATGTATCAGGAACAAAATTTGCTCCACAGATAGCTGCAGTTGCTGAAATGCTCAAAAAACATATTGTTCTTCAGGATGAATTATGCAATGCTCCTACAAATGTAGGTGTTATTACAGACGCTAAAGAACTCAAATCAAAATATAATAAACTTAGTATAGAAGTACTTAACAAAAACATCATTGTAACAAAACATAATACTTTCTCGAAAGATGAAACAATTGCTTATTTATCAATTGTTTACACTGCTACAGGAAAAGTATTTCTTGGTCGAGGCGGTAAAGAATTACCCTACGATAAATACAAAGAATGGGGTGTTTTAGCTTATTCTAAAAAAGGATATGAACTACTTCGAATAGCGATGAATTACGCATCCAAAGAGATATTAAAGAAGGAACCGTTATATATGTCATTTGAAGAGCTTCAACAATTTCTTGAAAACGAAGATAAAGGCGCAGAGATATATCAGGATCCATTAAAACATTTTGAAAGGGAAGATAGAGTATTTTAAAAGTAAAATCATATCAGATGCATAGGAATAATCCTAAAGAACAAATAAAAACATAAATATCACGAGTGATATTTATATTCATAACATGAAATATATTTACATCAAAAAAGAATATATAGATTCTCTAAAAAAGTTATTAAAAGATTTAGGACCAGAATTTGTATCTCTAAGAAAATCTCGTAAAAACAATCCAATTGAAAAATATTTTACGGATACAACTTTGCGTCTAATCGTGGCGATAGACGGATCCAAAGTAGTAGGATATAAAGCATATAAGATAATGTCGGATAGCAGATGCAAGTCTTTAGGAATGGGCGTTGCAAAAAAATATCGCAGGAAAGGCATAATATATAAATTATATAGACTACAGATTGCAGACTTGAAAAAGAGGCACATAAACGAGATAATAACCAGGACTTGGAGCACAAACAATAAGTCTATCCCTTTATTTGAAAAACTTGGATTCAAAAAATATAGAACAATAAAGAACACAAGAGTAAATGGTGCAGATTCTGTATGGTATAGACTTAAACTATAATTCTAAATAATTAAATAATAAAGGTAAATAGAAATGATAATAAAAAAATTTAAAAAATAATATAAAAGCTAAAGCTTTACTTTCTTGCCTTCTCAATCTTGCCTTTTAATAAAGCATCTAATGACTGGCCGTTAATCTTGATGACTTGCCATCTGATACCGGATAAGTCTCCTTTAGTCTTACCCATTTTACCACCGATGCATTCAATGACAACTTCATCGTGCTCATCAATCAATTTAATAGCTCCATCACCCGGTGCGAATGCAGTTACTTGTTTGCCGTTCTTGACAAGCTGTACTCTAACACACTTTCTCATTGCTGAGTTAGGTTGCTTTGCCTCAATCTGAGTCTTTTCAAGCACAATTCCTGATGCCTGTGATGCACCCTCTAATGGATCTGATCTTTCTTTATACTTAGTAACTCTTTTAACAAACCATTTATTATTCCATCTGAATGCTGCTCTTCTCTTAGCCAGCTTTTTTGCAGCGTTTATTCCTGAACTCTTCTTCGCCATTTTCTTTATTCCTCCAAATTTTTTAGGAAACGCAAGGAAATGAAATTTCCTGCGCGCAAGAAGCTTTGCTTCTTTGCGAAATTTAGTAAAAGTAAAGGATTTTTCTTTCAGAAAAATCACATACTAAATTTCTTACATCACTTTTATTTCTTCAATATCAAAATATTTCTTTACGACACTTTCATACATCCTAAGATTCTGTGCCTTTGCACCAATAATAAGACCTTTTGTCTTAGTGTCTGAATCAGTGATTGTTACAGTTTTATCATTTAATACAATATTTTCTACCCTGTATGGATATATAAGATTAGTTATAAATTTTGCTATGTCGCCATCAAACTCTACAATCTTAACTTTCTTCTGCAACATCTGCTCAATTTTGTGCAAATTCGCTAAGTTTTTTCCAAGCGCCTTGAACTTATCGCCTTCAAATATTATAAATGTTAATACATCTTTCAGATAAAATGCTTCCTTGACCCTAGCATGCGTAACCTGTTCAAACAGATTGATAATCTTAATCATATCTATATCATAGACAGTTTTTACCGCAGTACCTTTCTTTAATAATTCCATTTTACACACAGTTTTACAAACAACATTAAAAATAATCTTACAAAAGCCAATCTTATTTTAGCACACCAATCGTTGATATGCTGAAAGGCTTCTTACATACCGTGCCTAAATCATCATTTGGCACTTTTGTATCTAGGACTTCAAAATTTGATAACTTACCATATTTTAATAAGTCTGCAACCACAAGTTTATTTGCATTTGATGCATGATACACTTTAGTCAGGGTTCCCTTACGTGCATGCTTCAGCACTTCGTCCTCTCCTATTATTAGCTTCTTTGTTGTTAATAATTTTCTAATGTCTTCTTCATACATATTTATTCACCATTATCTATTTATCCCAAATCGTTTTATATAATATCTATAATATTAATCTTATCTGAACTTTTATTCTTTATCCTTATCCTTCTTCTTTGACTTCTTTTCAACTTTTACAGTCAACTTAGTCAAGCCTGTTCCTATTGGTACGACTTGATTAATCATAACATTTTCAATTACGCTTCGTAAGTAATCAACTTCGCCGCTCTGACTAGCATTAATTATGTGCTTGATTGGTGTTTCGAATGATGCTCTTGCAAGTACGGATGGCTTTTCTTTTACGATACCATATCTATTTACTCCAAGCACAGTTCCTGATGTAGTCATTATATCTGCTACAAGCATGATATGTCTTATATCCACATTTAATCCTTGTTCATCAATGACCTTGGCCACTTCATCTATTGTTGCCTGTCTTGCCGCCTCTACACCTAATATCTTTTCAATCTCAAATATATCATTAGTTGTTGTCTTGTCTGGGTTTACGAACTCGAGCTTGAATACATCTTTTAAGTTTGATCCTGCAGTTACGATTATATATTCATCACCTTTCTTTACTGGCAAGACTTGTGTTATACCTTTTATACCATTAACATATATGTCTTGTAATTTTTCCTTAAGCTTGTATATATTATTCAAGTCGTCTTCCTTTGATGTAGACTTGATTATTAACATGTTCTCGTTTTCCTTTGATGACTTAAAGCTATATCCTTTAGCAAATGCTTTTTCTAACACTTTTATTATTGTTGATGATTTCATACCAACTCTAGACAACTTATCTTCATCTAACATTATCATCATTTGTGAATCAGCAATATCTATAGATATTTCTTTAATATATTCCTTTAGCGTTGTTTCCTTTACGGTTTCAGCAATCTTCTTGATATCTTTACCCTCACTATACGGACTCTTCAAATGAATATACATCATCTTTGTACTAATTTCTGCTCTTCCATCAAGTATCTCTATGATTCTTGGCAGACCAGTTGTTACATTCATTTCGGATACACCAGCGAAATGAAATGTTCTTAAGATCATTTGAGTGCTTGGCTCACCAAGTGATTCTGCAGATACTAATCCTACAGCCTCGCCAGGCTCCGCTAAAGAATTTATATATTCCGCGTAGACCATTTCAAGTACCTTTTTGACTTTAGCGTCAGATATCTTGTCAGGAAGATTATTTTTAATGTCATCCAATATCTTTTGAGGCATCATATCCTCATATTCTTTGAATAGTTTGCTGTCCATTTTTTTGCACCTGTGGTTTGAAAATTTTTATTTTCACACCTTTAATTTAATCCTAAATTGTTATCATTTTATCATTATTTTTTATTCTTGATTCAATCTTATTCATCATTGACTACTTTATCTATTATTCTCTTGACATTTATCTTGCCGTTTTCTGACTTTGTAACATCTACACCGTCCTCGCCATAGACAAACTGTACAATCTTGTTGCTTGCATCTCTAACTGTAAAGTCATTATCAACTTTCAAATCCTGCATCGCATTTGCTAATCTTCTGTATAAGTAACCGGATTTTGGTGTTCTTAATGCAGTATCCATCAGGCTGTCTCTACCAGTCATACTCATGAAGAATAATTCGTGAGGCTTCAATCCATCCTTGAATCCTTCCTTAATAAATCCGTGTGCTGCTGGTCCAAGGTCGTCTTTCTTGAATACTGATAAAGTTCTATCTTCGTATCCCTTACTTATACGTCCTCCTCTCATTGACTGCTGACCTACACATGCACTCATCTGCGCCAGATTTAATAAGTTTCCAGTGCCACCAGACTTAATCATAATCATTAATTCGCTATTCATCTTTGCAGTATCGGCAACAACCTTTCCAGATCTGTTTCTTGCCTTATTCAATTTCTCTAGAATCTTCAGCTCTAGAGTTTCTCTCATACTTCGACCTGGTGATGCTTCAAGTGTACCGTCATGATACTCTTTGATTAATTGTTCTACTTCCTTATATGTTAAATCAATAAATTCCACAATCTGTTTCTTAGCATCTGCACTTATGTCAATGTCAGAAATTCCAGTTGTGAATCCTGTGTATGCTAATACTGAATTTCCAAGCTTGAATATTTTTCCTAGAAAATCTGAAGCAAAATCAGGGCCATATTGCTTGTATATTGTTCTTAAGAGCATTCCTTGACCTTCTCCAAGATTTGCTTCATCCAGCACTCCAGACTTTAAATGTCCCTTCTCTATTCTTACTATTGCATCAGGATCATCTTTATTTTCTTTATATATTTTTGAATATCCTGTAAAGTTAAAGTCCTTTGGTAATAATGTACTGATAACTTCTCTACCCATAATTATTTCCTTATCAGGCAGTCTACTAAAATCCGTAACACCTATCGATGATAACAAATCTATAGCCTCTTCCCTGGTAACTTTGAAATCTTTCTTGGAAATTACATACATTCCAGTCTGTGCATCTTTATTGCATCCAATAATACTTAGACCATATCTTGGTGAAATAATTTGAGTTGGTACATGCATCAATATTTCTGCCTCAGCTCTTGCTTCTTCAGTCTGTGGAATATGCAAATTCATCTCATCACCATCAAAATCTGCATTGTATGGTTCACAAACACATGGATTTATTCTGAATGTTAGCCCTGGCAATACTTTTATTTTGTGGCACATCATACTCATCCTGTGTAATGATGGTTGTCTGTTGAATATTGCTATGTCTCCATCCATTAAGTGTCTTTCGACTATGAATCCTGGTTGTATTTCTTCAAGCAATTGTTCTTTAGTTTCATTTGTTATCCTTTTTCTCTTGCCATCTGGTCTAATTACATAATTTGATCCTGGATATATATCTGGACCTCTTGATACAAATTGCTTCAAGTAATCAATATTCCAAGTTGTTACTCGCTCTGGAATTGTAAGCTTCATTGCAACAACTTTCGGCACACCAACCTCATTAATTGCAAGTTTAGGATCTGGACTGATAACTGTCCTAGCTGAGAAATTTACTCTTTTACCAGCCAAGTTATGTCTGATTCTTCCTTCCTTACTCTTAATTCTCGCTGTCAATGTCTTTAAAGGTTGACCAGAACGATGTCTTGCAGGAGGAAGTTGTGAAACTTCGTTATCAAAGAATGTTGTAATATGATATTGTAGCAAGTCCCATAAATCCTCAATGATTATTTCTGGAGCTCCAGCATTGATGTTTTCGAACAATCTCTGATTGATTCTGACTATATCTCCAAGCTTGTGCGTTAAATCATCTTCCGACCTTTCACCAGATTCTAAAGTAATAGATGGTCTCATAGTTACTGATGGAATAGGCATTACAGTTAGTATAGTCCATTCAGGTCTTAATGCTGATGGATTTATACCAAATACTTTAAGATCATCATCAGTCATCTTTTCCAATCTCATTCTTACTTCGATTGGTGAAATCTTCTTTTCCTCTTCAATGAATGTTGTTGGTTTCTCTAACGATATTTTGAATTGTTTAGCCTTACAGTATGGACATTGATTTGTAGATTTTAGCTCTGTGATTATTTCTTTGATTCTGTCTCTACGAGCTATCAATCCACCCTCAAGTTCTGCCTTATCTAAATCTTCTAGACACTTGTCGATTTTTGTTTTTGGAATAAGTATTCTACCACAATCTCTACATGTACATCTTAGTAAATCATATATTAAAGTGATAAATTTTATGTGTATAACTGGCCTCGCTAATTCCATATAACCAAAGTGTCCTGGACACTCTTTAAGCTTGCCACCACATGTCTTACACTTCAATCCTGGGTCAATAACTCCTAGCCTTATATCCATTAAGCCGCCATCAACAGGATAACCTTCTTTATCATATAATTCTGGTGTTACAATCTTTGCCGATGCCATATCCTTGATAGCTTTAGAACCCATAAATCCAAATTCTATCTTATCAATTTTTTTGTGAACATACTCATCCATTTGAATCCCTCGAATCTTGTTACATAATCATTATATCATTAAAAAAATTATAAAAATACTTATTATTGGTACTCGCTTTTTAATATCATCTTCGGGTATACACCGAATGATCTGATTTCATCCATGAATAGTTTGAATGCATATGCGATTTCTACATTGCTGATTTCTACGTTATCACCGCATATTGGGCAGTAGCTCTTGTTTTTTCTGCTATCATATATTGCTATCAATCCGCATTTTTCACATACCGGAACTACTGTTTTATCAGAATCAAATCTCTCCTTAAGGAGCATTGATGCACCATGTGCTACGAATGTATCCTTCTCCATTTCACCAAGCCTCAAACCACCTTCTTTCGCTCTTCCCTCAGTTGGCTGTCTTGTTAACAATTGGATTGGACCTCTTGCCCTTGAATGCATTTTATTAGCCACCATATGTTTTAATCTTTGATAATACATGTTTCCTATGAATATCCTTGCATTATATGCTTTACCTGTGACTGCTGAATACATTACTTCTGTACCATCCTCTTTGAAACCTAACTCGCCTAATGCTTTTCTCATGTCGTCAGCATTTTCACAATCAAATGTTGTACCATCAATATATCTTCCCTCTAACGCACCTAGTTTTCCACCTAACATCTCAATCAAATGAGCTACAGTCATTCTTTTTGGTAGACCGTGTGGATTAAATAATATATCTGGTCTCATTCCGGTTTCTGAGAATGGAACATCCTGTTCCGGAACAACTAATCCAATTACACCTTTCTGACCGTGTCTTGAAACAAATTTATCTCCTATTTCAGGAATTCTTTGCTCTCTCAATCTTACTTGAATTAATCTATTTCCTTCCTCATTTTCTGATAACATTACCAAGTCCACGACTCCTTTTTCTCCATGCTCTAATGTCATTGAACTTTCTCTTCTGACATTTCCTGCCAGATTATATTCATCCATTGAATTCAAAAATCTTGGAGGACTTGTTTTTCCTATGATTACATCTCCCTCTGCTACCTTTGATTCTGCGCTTACAATGCCATCCTCCTCTAGAAATCTGTAATCTTTTTCAGTTCTATAACCTTTAACATCTTTATTTGGAATCACAATTTCATCCATCAAACCGCCAGGATATCTCAATTCTTCTGAGACTACTGGTCTATAATATGTACTTCTTCCTAATCCTCTGTCTATTGATCCTCTATTTATCACTACAGCATCTTCCATGTTATAACCATCATATGGCATTACTGCTATAATTATATTCTGTCCTGATGGATGTTTCTCATACTCGGATATATCGCTCATTATTGTCTTTACAACCGGAACTTGAGGATAATGCAATACATTTACATCCATATCAATTCTACAGAAATAATTTGCAGCATAAAATCCTACTGCTTGCTTCTGATTTTTAGAACCTTGAGATAAACGTACACCTTGGTTAAAGTGTCCAAATGGAATCAAACTCGTACATAATCCTAACAAGTCAATCGGTGATATTTCTAAATGTGTATGTTCTGATGTTAATTCCCTCTCATAAAAGGCTACATATGCATTTTCTTCTTCAGTTGGATCCAAATATTCTATGATGCCTTGTTTTATCAAATCAGTCCATGTTAATTGATTATTTTTTAATTGATCCATATGTTTTTCAGTTAGTACTGATTTTCCATCCTTCACAACAATTAATGGCCTGATTGCCCTGCCCCTAGAAGTCTCCACAAGTACTTGATCCATCTTTTGATCATAACGTACATTTATTTCTGACGGCAGCTTTCCGTTTCTTCTGCCTGATATAATATCATCAGCAAATTTTCTGCCATCTTTAACATTACCGATATATTTGTTATCAATAAATACTTCAACCATTTTTTACACCTTTAATTTGAAAATTTTTAATTTTCACACCTTTGAACATATCTTCATCATTGTTTATTTTTTAATAATAAATCATAAAATTTTTCTTAAACTTATTTAGCCATCTCTAAACCCATAGTTTTTAATGTCTTCAAAACTTCATCTTCATCAACTTCTTGAGTTATACTCGCCAGCAATGCAAGATTCTTTCTAAGTCCGATGTTAGTTCCCTCTGGCGTTTCTGCCGGACATAACCTGCCCATCTGTGTTGGATGTAATGTTCTTGCCTCGAAGTTTTCCTGTGAAGCGCTTAATGGGCTTATTACTCTCTGCAATGTTGATTGCACCTGCAAAAAGTTTAATCTCTCCATTCTCTGGCTAATTCCTTTTCTTCCACCGACCCAAGATCCTGTAGCCATGCTGCTATATACCCTTTGTGTTAAGAGTTTGTCTCTAATGATTACTTTTAAGTTAGGGAATTTTCCTCTCTTGACTATTCTCTGAAAATTATACAACATATCTCCAATCAAGATTTTCAGATTTGCTCTGATTAAATCCGCTAATAAATCTCCAGACATCTTCAATCTCTTATTCATATAATGATCTCTATCATCTGGTGGAATAAATCCATTATGCACTAATACATATTTCTTCATCATCTTACATAGATTTTGTGCTTTTGATAATCTAGCATTTTTCTCAAGACCAATATGTGGTAATAGATATTTATCTAGAATTTCTCTTGTTCTTTCCATTCGTATCTCTTTAGTCTGCATGATGCCAATTCTTTTTGCGATATAATCTACTGCATCATCTTCAGTCTTTATATCTACGAACTCATATAAATTGATGAATACTTCACTGCTGTCGTCCAGCTGTATATATTTCATTATATCTTCATCCTTGACTACTCCTAATGCTTTAATTATTACTGTTAATGGTATTCTCTTTACTCTTGTAAATGATAAATATATTATTCCGTCCTTCAATTTCTCAACTGTATGCGGTATCTTGTATGATCCGCGTTCCGAGAATAATTTACCTTCATATTGTGTTGTCGTACTGCTTGATGTCGATACCAAGAATTTATTTGCTGCCAAATCTTCAATCTTGACAAGAGCTTTTTCAGTTCCATTAACTATGAAATATCCCCCTGGATCGTCTGGGTCCTCACCCTTATCAATCAAATCATCGCTTGATAATCCGTGTAAATGACAATATTTTGATTTTAACATTACTGGAATAGAACCAATCTGTGTTCTGAATGATTCTCTCTGTGCGCCATTAATGTGACTTGATATTTCAATGAATACTGGAGCACTGTATGATAGCTTTCTTAGACGAGCTTCCATTGGATATATTATTCTCTTGGAACCATCAGCTTCTGTTATGTCCGGCTTTGTAATAGATATCTTGTCCAGAATTATTTTGTACTCTTCAACGTTGCTCGGGATTATTGTCGGCTCGATTACTCTGTTCTCTTCAATAATCTTTTGCAATTCCACTTCTATAAAATGGTTGTATGACCTGATATCAGCTGCAATAAATGAGCTTTCATCAAAATATTTTTTTATTAAAAGTTTGGAAGTATCACTCATGTTTATTCACCTTATTTAATCTCAATAACTACTCTATAAAATATTGTCTCGCCAGCAGTCGCACTCTCTCGAGTAATCTTTACAACATCTCCCGGCTCTAGATTCATATCAACTATTGCTGCATCATTTATCGAAATCTTTGGCAGATTTGATATGGTTATATTATATTTTTTTAATAATGCCTTCTTCTCAGCCTCAGAACACTTATCGTGTTGTGGTACTAAAATATGATTGCTCACATCGAGCTTTTCTGACGGTTTCGACTTTCTCTTCTTGACCATTTTGACATCCCCTCAAACATTGACTGTTATATCGTCGCTAGGTACTCGTTGTCGACCTTGTCGACCTTTTTTCCCAAGGCTTTTTCCTAAAAAGGCTTTACGGGTCCGACGAGATTACCACGCACCCTTGCTAAGGTTGCGTCGAAGGCAATCAAGGACAACATAAAGTTGTCCGAATTTCGACGAACATACATTCCACGGGTCCGACGAGATTTGAACTCGCGGCCAATGCATTACTTTCAAAGTTTTTGAAAGTTCCAAAAACTCTGTTTTTGTTAAAAGTGCATTGCTCTAACCAGGCTGAGCTACGGACCCAACGCCTTGGCCGGGACTCGAACCCGGGTCGAGGCCTCGACAGGGCCTCATGATAAACCGCTACACTACCAAGGCAGTTAAATCATTATGCCTTTGGCTATCTCACACTTGTATGACATTAGAATGTGTATAGCCTATCGACAATCATTATGATTTCCCCGAATATATCTGGAATATAACCTATGCGCAATTTATGTTCAGACAGTTGTCAATAGCATCGCTAAAATATTATGTCTAGATAAAAGGAATTTTAGGTTGTTTATAAATATTTCGTATCAACGAAATAGTTTCGAACACCGTGAGAAAAAGTTTTGGTTGTATGAGCATAATCCGCGATAATTATAAATTAAATATTTTAAAAATCTTTATAAACCATTTCCATTTCCAATTAGTAATCCCTTCGTAGCTCAATGGTAGAGCGCACGGCTGTAGAAAACAATCGACTATGTCAAAAAGGCTATGGATGAAAATTGTTCAGCCGTAACCGTGAGGTTCCCGGTTCGAGTCTGGGCGAAGGGATTTCAGTTCTATAAAATTTATATATAACAGTTATATATTCACAATATTTTTTAGGAATATTATTGGGGTGAAATAATGAAGATTACTAAATATGGACATTGCTGCTTATTGATTGAAGAAAAAAATATTAAGATATTGACGGATCCTGGAAGTTTTACGACAGAACAGAATTCTCTGAAGAACATTGATGTAGTACTTATAACCCACGAACATCAAGATCACTTCCATATAGATTCAGTAAAAAATATTCTTGAGAATAATAAAGATGTGAAGATTGTAACAACTAAAAGTGTAGGAAAATTGTTAGACAAGGAAAATATAAAATATGAGTTAGTAGAAAATAAACAGCATATTAAAATAAAAAATATTATTATTGAAGGCTTCGGTGTCAAACATGCACAGATGCATTCAAGCATTCCTATATCAGATAATACAGGATATTTTATAGAAAATAAATTATTTTATCCTGGGGATGCACTTACAAATCCTGGAAAACATGTTGAAATACTTGCGTGGCCTGTTGCAGGACCGTGGTTGAAGATTGGTGAAGCATTGGATTATGCTATTGAATTAAAGCCAAAAATATGTTTTCCAGTCCATGACGGGATATATGCAAAAGAGATGAGAGGATTCTCTGGAATGATGACTAAAAATATACTTGAGCCGAAAGGTATAAAATTCGTGCAGATGAATGATGGAGATACAAAAGAATTTTAAAGATAATATAATATTCACAGAAATGAAAGACATGCAATCAATACAACTGCTAATAAAAGAACTAGAATATTTCGGAAGCTTTGAGAGAGCAAAGCATTCATTAAGATTCTTCAAGACTGGACCAGGACAATATGGCGAAGGTGATTTATTCTATGGAGCGACTGTTCCTGAAATAAGGAGTATTGCCCGAAAATATAAAAATATAACTCTCAACGATGTTCAAGAATTATTGCATAACAAGTATCATGAATGCAGGCTTGTAGCATTAATGATTCTAGTCGAGAAATATGAAAAATCTAAGACCGATACTGAAAAGAAAGCTATATATGAAATATATCTAAAGAACACTAAATATATTAATAATTGGGATCTTATCGATTTAAGTGCACATAAGATTGTTGGTGCATATCTGTACGATAAAGATAGAAAAAGATTGTATGAACTTGCTAAGTCCAAAGATTTATGGAAGAAACGCATAAGTGTTATCTCAACATTTTATTTTATATATCGTAAAGATTTTAACGATTCATTAAAAATTTCAGAGATATTATTAGAGGATAAACACGATTTAATCCACAAAGCAGTAGGCTGGATGCTTCGTGAGGTTGGTAAAAGAAACCAAAATGTTGAAGAAAAATTCTTGAAGCAGCACTACAAGACTATGCCTAGGACAATGTTACGTTATGCCATTGAAAAATTTGACGACAAGAAAAAGAGATTCTATATGAATAAAAGCTAATCAGGCAAATACAATAAAAAATAATATAAAAGACAATAAAAACCAATTCTAAATAAATTTAATAAAAAATTTAAGAAATTATTCGTATTGCACAGAATTCATAGACCTATGCAATAATGTTACATCATTGCTGCTTGTTGTTCTTTCTCCTGATGGCGTCAAGAATCTTACTTTTGCGGAATGCAAATGCATGTTGCCCACGATGTTTAATCTTGACCTGATAGTATAACTCAATAACCTCTCTTCATATGGCTCTAATGCTTCTAGATT
>Ga0182027_10006341_pt1 | contig 17747 bp, 17 predicted proteins | sample 712E1DmetaG_FD_121300 | JGI IMG/M metagenome (GOLD analysis project Ga0182027, IMG submission 121300) | Permafrost microbial communities from Stordalen Mire, Sweden - 712E1D metaG (Illumina Assembly) | ecosystem: Environmental > Terrestrial > Soil > Wetlands > Permafrost | place: Sweden... | reverse complement strand
TTTATCGACTTTAAAGGTTTTAAGGTACTTGGGGTAATGACGCTGTCTTTTCCGGACTTTTCCCAAAAACCGCTTAAATTCTACCTTGGCGGCGATCACATTATGTATTGTATCCTCTATTCAATAAGAAAAATTTTGCATTGACTTAAAGAGGATTTTTTGCTATAACAATTCCACCGCATCTTGCGGAACGGAGGATTCTATGATTAAAAAGGCGATAGAATTTATACTCTTTATCGTCTTCCTCGCCCTGATGGGTTTGGTATGCAGTCAGATGCCTGCCACCGGGCAAACCGTCAACAGCTTCACTGCCCCCGCTAATCCTGGCCCACTTCATCAGACCAACTGGTGGCTTGGCGCGGTCATCGTGGCCACGTTGACCGTGGGGAGCTTGCTGTCTCTGCGGTGGTGGTTCAAACCGCGCAAAGCGCGCAACCAGGCTCCCGCACCACATCAGGAACCCATCAGGCAAGGGATGTTGGATGGCCTCATCCCGGCAGAAGGAATTCGGCCAGCTCCACGAAGACCCCTCTTCGGGCAAGGTGGTACCTGCCACGAAGGCGGCAGGTCGCGGCAACCTTGACGAACCCCGGCCCACCAAACCAAACGTCCATGCCATCGCCGCCGGAGCCCGCACACCATGTGCGGGAACACTCCGGCGGCTCTTCTTTTTATCCGTGTTAACCCAGCACCACTTTTCGTTGATAATCATCAAATAATGAAAATCGTCTAACCCGAGATAAACCGAAGTCTTTGTCAATGCATAAAAAAGTGGTGCTTGGGTTAATCCGTTTTTAAATCCGTGTTAATCAGTTTGTTTGAATTCAAGCCTTTCCAAAACCTCATAATCCGCTCCCTGCGGAGACAAGTGAGATTCGTAAAGGACAAACGATTTAACTGTTTGCCGCCAATCAACTACCGCCAGTTCCCCCCTCTTTGCTAAAGAGAGGGCCGGGGGGAGTTCTTTAACTCTCGCCAAAGTCACGTGTTGATTATATGCGCGGCCGCGCGTATAATCAACATTCTCGATTAACGCAATTTCTATCAATTTCTTTAATTTCTTAATTTCCTCTCCCGCCTGTCCCGTCGCCCAAATCATTCTCGGTTCTCTGATGTTCGGCCCGAAAGATATATTATCAAATTTTATTTCAAATGGTTGAAATTTTATCTCTTTTAACTTTTCACTTTCAACTTTCAACTCTTTAGCCCGCCAGGGAGGGACTAATGTCACATGCAAATTCTTCGGCGCAACCCACCTTATTGAATTTTCCAGATCCGATTTGAAATTTGTAATTTGAAATTTGAAATTCTGCTCCCAATTTAAAATCTCCCTCTTTACTTCTTCCGATATTGGTATTCCCACAAAAATCCTGCGCATATGGTTGCCCAGATGACCGTCTTCTGGGGCAGCCCCAGAAGACGGTCATCAATTGGTTTTTCGCAACATTAGTATTGTCTTAATTATATACCTTTGTTTTTAATTTCAATATTCCGCCTTGTTTCGGGTAAAATTTGACATTTTACCTTAGGTAAGTATAAAATGTACCCAAGGCATCGTTGATTGCAAATAGCGATCCTTTTTGGGCAGTATTGAGCCTGCCTGCGTCTGGGCTTTTATGCCCAACGGGTACAAAACTATGATTGACGCCAACAACAATACCACAAACTAAGAAGGCCCGCGCCCCCTTCGGGGGGCGGCCACAGGCCCCTTTGGCAAGGGAAAACGCCGATAGCTTGAAGATTAAACCTCGGCAAACAACGAAGCGCTGCCTCGCTAGTTGAGGTAGCTAGGGGCCATCCCCCGCGGCTCTGATTGTCAGAGCAACCGCAGTAATGCAAGCAGCGTCGGGGCCGCGGGGGCCCCGATTCAAGGAGGAAGGATTCTTTCATACTGGACTTTATAAGTCCTTCTCGCTTTCCGGGAGTTGAGTTTCATCATGCGGACTGCCTGCGAAAGCAGGTCAAGACTAGCACAGGAACCAGCTCCCGGTTCCTCATTTTTATTCACCCCACACCAAACTTTAGTGTGGGGTTTGACATTTAAACCTACCGGCCAAAAAGGGCGTTTTTTTTATTTATCAAATATTTGACTCAAACCGGCAATTACGTTACAATAAAACCATCAACAGGCGATAATATTTGATTACTTAATGTCTATATAATATCTTCCAAAAATGACTCTTTTAAGGAAGATTCTTTTTATTAATAGTAATCGCAAATATACAAATTTATAGTAATATACAAATCCTGATTACGGCCTTTTATCTTGTATAGATAGCCGGTCAGCTATTTGTATATTTGTATTGATTTGTATATTTGCGAACACTACAATGCATAAAATCTCCGTAAAATACATTTTGCCGGACGCACGGGCTAAGGCAAAGAAAAAGGCTTTTTTAAACTTAGGGCTCAATGCGCCCGTAAAAGATGTCGCGATTACCGATTGTTATACCATAGATAAAACTTTTACCCCACAGCAAACGGCTAAGGCATTCCGGCTTTTGGCCAATCCCCTACTGGAGCAGGCAAACGAAAAGCCTTTGGCGCCAAAAACTTTTGATTGGGCCGTGGAGATTGGTTTTTTGCCGGGCGTCACCGACAACGTGGGCAACACGGCCAAGGAAACTTTGGAAGACGGATTAAAATTAAAATTTAAACCTGGTGAAGGAGTTTATTCCTCCCAGGTTTTGTTTATTAGTTTTGAAAAAAAATATCCCCTCCCAACCTCCCCTTATATTAAGGGGAGGGGTAAAATATCCCCCCCTCTTAAAATAAGAGGGGGTGAAGGGGGTGATATTAAAAAAATCGCCGACAGCTTATACAACCCCCTTATCCAGCAGGCTAAAATAAAAAGCTTTGATAAATTTAAGGCAGATGGCGGCATGGGCATAACCGCGCCAAAAGTTACCTTGCCGGAAAACCAAGGCGCGATATTGGTGGATTTAAACGTTAACGATGAGGGGTTGGCAAAAATAGGAAAACAGGGAATAATGGACCCAAAAACCAGACAACGCCGCGGTCCGCTTTCTTTGGATTTAGACAACATGAAGGCCATCCGCAACTACTTTAAAACCCAAAACCGCAAACCCACGGACGTGGAACTGGAAAGCCTGGCGCAAACCTGGAGCGAGCACTGCAAGCACACCATTTTTGCCGACCAGCTAGATGAAATTAAAGACGGGCTGTACAAAACCTACATTAAAGCCGCCACTAATGAAATTAGAAAGAAAAAAGGCAAACGGGATTTTTGCGTTTCCGTTTTTACCGACAACTCCGGCGGCATTGCATTTGACGAAGACTTTGTAATAACCCACAAAGTGGAAACCCACAATTCCCCTTCTGCCCTAGACCCGTTCGGCGGAGCTATTACCGGCATAGTCGGCGTCAACCGCGACGCCTTGGGTTTTGGCCTGGGCGCCAAACCGGTAATAAACGTTTACGGGTTTTGTCTAGGCGAGCCGGATGATAAGACTGTTCTTTACAGAGCAAATCCGGTAGAGGCACGCCGTGGCGTGCCTGGCCAAAACGGCATGCCGCGGCATGCCGCTACATCCAATAACCAACTGCTCTCCTCCCGCCGGATTATGGACGGCGTAATCGCCGGCGTCAACAGCGGCGGCAACCAAAGCGGCATCCCCACCAATCTAGGCTTTTTATATTTTGACAAACATTACCGCGGCAAGCCGCTGGTCTTTGCCGGCACCGTGGGGCTGATTCCAAAAAAAATCAAAGGCAAAGATTCTTTTAAAAAGCAGGCTAAGCCCGGCGACTTTATAGTAATGCTCGGCGGGCGCGTGGGCCAGGACGGCATCCACGGCGCGACTTTTTCTTCGGAAAGCTTAAACTCCGGCAGTCCCGCCGCAGCCGTGCAGATTGGCGATCCCATCACCCAAAAAAAACTCTCGGATGCGCTGGTTAAAGAAGCGCGAGATTTGGGATTGTATAACAGCTTAACTGATGACGGCGCCGGCGGCCTTTCCTGCAGTGTGGCGGAAATGGCAAGAGAAATGGGCGACCCATCGGGGTCGTCCCGAGCAAAGCCCTCGAGCAAAGCCGAGAGGGCGAAGTCGAGGGGCGGCTGTGAAGTGAATTTAGACAAAGTGCCGTTAAAATATCCCGGGCTATCGCCTTGGCAAATTTGGATTAGTGAGTCCCAGGAAAGAATGACCCTGGCCGTACCGCCCAAATCTTGGAAAAAGTTTTCTAATTTAATGAAACGGCGCGGGGTGGAAGCCACGGTTATCGGCAAGTTTACATCGTCGGGAAAATGCGTGGTTAAAGCTTCCGGTAAAAAAGTGATGGATGTGGATTTGGAATTTTTGCACGAAGGCCGGGTGCGCAAAATTATGCGCTCTGCTCCGGTAAAGCCCGAAGCCCGGGATATTGCCGTTCCCACAAAAAACAATTATAGCGCCGACATTTTGGCAATGCTAAAACGCCTGAACATTACCGGCAACGAATTTGTGGCCAGACAATACGACCACGAAGTGCAAGGCTCAAGCGTACAAAAACCCCTGCAGGGCCGCGGCAACATCAACGCCGGCGCCACCGTAACCCGCCCGGTCTTAACTTCGCAAAAGGGCGTGGTCTTGGCCTGCGGACTTAACCCTTCCTATTCCGAAATTGACTGCTATCATATGGCGGCCTGCGCCATAGACACGGCGGTAAGAAACGCGGTCGCGGCCGGGGCTGACATAAACCATCTGGCTCTTTTGGATAATTTTTGCTGGTCAAGTTCCAACAAACCCGAGCGGTTGTATCAGTTAAAAATGGCGGTTAAAGCCTGTTACGATTACGCGGTAGCTTACGACACGCCGTTTATTTCCGGCAAAGACAGCATGTTCAACGATTTTAAAGGTTTTGATGGTAGGGGCGAGCCGGTAAAAATTTCCGTGCCGCCGACTTTGCTGGTTTCCGCCATTGGCGTGGTGCCGGACATTAAAAAAACCGTATCGCTGGATGCCAAAATGCCGGGCGACTTGATTTATGTTTTGGGCGAAACCCACAACGAGCTCGGCGGTGGCGAATATTACGCGATGCTAAACAGCGTAGGCTGTAACGTGCCCAAAGTTGACGCGGAAAAAAACTTTGCGATATATAAAGCCCTATACAACTGCATCCAAAAAAACCTGGTGGCTTCGGCAATAAGCGTCGGCAGCGGCGGCATGATTACGGCCCTTTGTAAAACTTTGGCCGGAGGCGGTCTTGGCGGAATGGTTGATTTAAATAAACTTCCGGGCGACGCCGAATACGATTTCCAGAAACTTTTTTCCGAAAGCCAAGGAAGGATTTTAGTTACGGTTGACCCGAAAAAAAGGAAAAATTTTGAAAAACTGCTAAAAGGAAATGTTTTTGCCAAAATCGGCGAGGTTGGAGGCAATAATATCAAGATAACGGGGGTTAGTGCAAAAAAGATCGCTGATATTAAAATTTCAGATGCGTTAACAGCGTATAAGTCAACATTTAAAGATTATTAGCCCCACCCGGCGTCATCCTGAGCGGAGCGAAGGATCTCATTAATAGTTTGAAAGAGATTCTTCGGCTTCAGATGCATTCAGCCTCAGAATGACGCCACCATACACACCAATGAAAACGCTACCAAAAGTAATTGTTCTTTCCGGCTACGGACTCAACTGCGAAGAAGAAACCGCGTTTGCTTTTACTTTGGCCGGAGCCAAGGCTGACATTGTGCACATTAACGATCTGGTTGACGGAATTAAAAAACTGAAAAACTACCAAATACTGGCCATACCCGGCGGGTTTTCCTACGGGGATGACACCGGAAGCGGGAAAGCTTATGCCAACAAACTCAACAATCATTTAAAAAAAGAACTGGATGAATTCGTTCAAAAAGACAAACTGGTAATCGGAATTTGCAACGGTTTCCAAATTCTGACCAATTTAGGGATGCTGCCCGGGGCCCTGACTTTTAACGACAACGCCCGCTACACCGACAGGTGGGTGGATGTTCAAATTTGTAGCGCGCCCATTTATGGGCTGCAGCCTAAAATTAGGCACGCTACATCGCAAAACCCCTCTCCCTGGCTAACCGGCATCGACCACCTATCCCTCCCCATTGCCCACGGCGAAGGCAAGTTTGTGGCTAGCGATGAAACACTTACATCGTTAAAAAAGCAAAAAATGATAGCTGGTGTATACTATAAAGGAGAGATGTGCGGCTACCAAAACTTGGCTTATAATCCAAATGGCTCCACTTTAGATATTGCGATGCTGACATCGGCAGACGGCAAAATCCTGGGCACCATGCCCCACCCCGAACGCGCCATGTTTTTTACCCAATTACCCAACTGGCCGCTTCTTAAAGAGCAGATGATAAGAGCCGGAAAGCCGCTGCCCAAATTCGGCCCGGGGTTACAGATTTTTAAGAATTCAGTGAGGTATTTTAACGACTAATATATTATATGGGTTATAGCGATGATCATAGAGAAGAAATGATGGAAGCCGGGCGCTTAGAAACGAAAAAACTTAAATTTGAATTAATGGGTTTAGAAGCCTTTAAAAATGGGGCCGATTATTCAGAGAAGCCTCCGGGGCTGTCGCCGGAGCAGACCACTCAATGGAATAAAGGATGGAATGAAGCCGCTGAACAAGGCGACCCGGACTTAAAGCATATATAATCTTTGGTTTCGTATTTAGTAACTTTCGTATTTCGTAGAAAATCTTATGGAAAATCTTAGCCACAAATGCGGTGTCTTTGGCATCTACGGCAAAAACCTGGACGTGTCACGCCTTACGTTTTACGGTTTGTTCGCGCTCCAGCACCGCGGCCAGGAAAGCTCCGGCATCGCCACGGCCGACGGCAACCATATTGATTGCTATAAAAACATGGGGCTGGTTACCCAAGTTTACAACGAAGAAACCATCCAAAACTTAAAAGGCCATATTGCCATCGGCCATAACCGCTATTCCACTTCCGAAGGCTCGCACATCAAACACGCCCAGCCGGTGACTATAGACAACCAATTAGCTTTGGCGCACAACGGCAATTTGCCTTCGGTAACGGCGCTTAAAGAATTTTTGGAAGCAAAAGACATTTCCACCAACGACTGCTCGGACTCCGAGCTTATGGCCAAAGCCTTGGGCTACTATTTGGAGCACGGTTTTTCCATTAAAGAAGCCGTCACAAAAAGCTACCCGCTGTTTACCGGCGCTTTTTGTTTAACAATTTTAACAAAAGATTCGCTTGTGGCCGTGCGCGACACTTGCGGCATCAGGCCGCTGTGTATGGGAAAAATTGGCGACCCGTCTCGCCAAGGCGGAGCCGAGGCGGATAATGGCATCGTTTTTGCTTCCGAATCCTGCGCTTTCCATACCGTTGGCGCAGACTTTGTGCGCGAAGTCAATCCCGGCGAGATGGTTATAGTAACGGCTGACGGAATTGAATCCGTCCAAATTGAGCCCAGCAAAACCAAAGTGGATATTTTTGAATTTGTTTACTTTGCCCGCCCCGACAGCAACATCTTGGGCAAATCGGTTTACGAAGTCCGCAAAAACTTTGGCATCCAGTTATTTAAAGAATTCCCTAAAGAGGTAGACATAGTAGTTCCTGTCCCGGAAACCGCTTACCCCATGGCCGTGGGCTACAGCAAAGCTTCCGGCATCCCCATGGAAATGGCTTTAGTCAAGAACCGCTACATCCACAGGACATTCATCCAGCCCGAACAGCACAGCCGCGATTTGGGCGTTAAGCTTAAACTTACTCCCTTAACGGAGGTTTTAAAGGGCAAAAAAATTGTGGTGATGGACGATTCCATTGTCCGCGGCACCACTTCCCGCCAACTGGTAAAAATGCTGTTTGAAGCCGGCTGCAAGGAAGTGCACATGCTCATTAGTTCCCCGCCGGTAAAATACCCGGACTTCTACGGTATAGACACGCCCAAACAGGAAAAGCTGATTGCTTCGCATAAAACCGTGGAAGAAATCCGCCAATTTTTAGGCGCGACTTCGCTCTGCTTCCTTTCGCTGGAAGGCATGATAAAATCAACCGGTCTTTCGGAAGATTTGTTTTGCACTTCCTGCTTCACCGGCAATTATCCGATAGATTTGAAGGAAAAAAAGGCGGATGTCAAACAGCCGGTTTATACGCAAGCCAACCCTTAATATGCGTGTTTTAGTAAATGGTTGTAAGTTTTAGCGGCCAGTGTAGTTGTAAGTGGTAAGTTATAAGTTACTAAAAACCTAAAACCTATTACTATACCGGCCGCTACAACTTACAACTTAAACCTTTTTTATTATGAACCTCGTCATCCTAATCTCCAATGCCGGTACCGGCACTAACCTCCAGGCAATTATTGATGCAATTGAGGGGGGCAAAATCAAAGCCGAAATCACCGCGGTAATTTCCGACAAAACGGATGCCAAGGGGTTGAAACGCGCCAAAAAGCATAATTTAAAAATCGAGATCTGTCCCAAAAAAGAAGGCTTGCTGCCCTTGCTCCAAAAATTAAATCCCGATTATATTTGCCTCGCCGGATGGAAACAGATTATTTTGGACGAAGTCATTTTGGCTTTTCCGAATAAAATTTTAAACCTGCATCCCGGTCTTATTCCGGACACGGCAGATGGGGTGGCAAAAAATCCTGATAATACCGACGGACTATGGAATAAAGGGATGCTGACAGACAAAGCCGTCGCCAATTTTTTAAAACAAAACGCCACGTACGCCGGCTCCAGCATTCATTTTTTGACTTTGAACTTTGACTTCGGCCCGGTCCTAGGCAGGTGTTTTGAAAAAATCCAGGTCGATGATACGGTGGAGTCTTTGTACCAAAGGCTAAAAGTTAAAGAAAACCAGCTATACGCGGAGGTTTTAGGCAAATTAGAACTGTAGCGCGCCCAATTTATTGGGCTGCTTATGTTAAGTTCCCATCTATGGGCTACAGCCGATAAATCGGCACGCTACACGGTATGGTTCCCAAATAGCAAATAACACAAATGTAGCGCGCCCAATTTATTGGGCTGTCTAAAAATAGTAGCGTAGCGCGCCGATTTATCGGCTGTTCCAAAATTTTAAATACTATGCGTGGCAGAAAAGACATAAGACTAAAACAATATGATTATAAAGCAGATGGCTACTATTTCGTGACTCCTGTCACCAAGCTAAGACAAAATGCATTTTTGGGCAAAGAAGCTTTGGTAAAAAATGAATTGCGGGATACAATAAAAAAATGTCAGGGGGTTAGCTTGGATTATTATGTTGTTATGCCAAATCATGTGCATATAATTTTTATTCTTAAAAATTGCAACCTGCACCTCGGAGAAATTGTCAGAAGATTTAAAGCGAAAGTTTCTCATAGCCTTGGCGATAGTATATGGCAATGGAATTACTATGAACATGTCATCAGGAACGAACAGGCTTTGAATAAAATCCGCGAATACGTTATTAATAACCCGCGGGAACTTCTACTAGAATTCGACCAATTCTATAAATAACCCAGCCGATAAATCGGCACGCTACACTAATGATAAAAAAAACTATTTTAATTATCGGATCCGGCGGCAGGGAGCACGCGTTAGCCTGGAAGCTTAAGCAGTCCCCCCGCGTGGGCAAAATCTACATTGCGCCGGGCAATGCGGGAACGGCGCAGCTTGGGGAAAATATTGTGATTAGCGCGAACGATATTTTGGCTTTGGCTGATTTTGCGCAAAAAGAAAAAATTGATTTTACCGTTGTCGGCCCGGACGATTCTTTGGCTTTGGGGATTACCGATGAGTTCCAAAAACGCGGGCTTAAAATTTGGGGTCCAAGTAAAACCGCCGCGCAGATAGAAGCCAGCAAAGCTTTTGCCAAGGAGCTGATGCGAAAAAATAACATCCCGACCGCGGCATTTAAAACTTTTAACAATTACGGTCAGGCATTAAAATATTTGGAAACGGTCGGCGCACCAATCGTCATTAAGGCTTCCGGCCTGGCATTAGGAAAAGGCGTAGCGGTTTGCAAAATGCTTGATGAAGCAAAAAAGTTCCTGCAGGATGTAATGGTCAATAAAATTTTTGGCGATGCCGGAAACGAAGTTGTTGTAGAAGAATTTTTACAAGGGCAGGAATTTTCCATTCACGCTTTTTCCGACGGCAAAAATTTTCAGCTGCTTCCGTCATCGCAAGATCACAAACCAATTTTTGACGGCGGCCTCGGCCCCAATACCGGCGGAATGGGCACCATTGCGCCGGTGCCGTGGGTTAGCGAAACGATGATGGCTGAAGTTTCATCGACGATTGTTAAACCGGCGCTGGAGGGCTTGAAAAATCTTGGCTCACCATTCGTCGGACTTTTATACCCGGGACTGATGGCAACTTCCCCCTCTTATAATAAGAGGGGGGTAGGGGGTGATATTAAAGTAATAGAATTTAACTCCCGTTTCGGCGACCCGGAAACGCAAAGCTATATGCGCCTTTTAAAAACCGACCTGCTGGATATTTTAGAAGCTTGTGTGGACGGAAAGATTGCAGACCTCAAAATCGAATGGTCAAAAAAATCCGCTTGCTGTATTGTCTTGGCCAGCGGCGGATATCCGGGTAAATATGAAAAAGGTAAAAGTATCACGGGGATAAAAGAAGCGGAAAAAATGGAAGATATTATAGTCTTCCATGCCGGCACTATATTACTAGATAGTAATATAGTAACCAATGGCGGACGCGTCCTGGGAGTTACGGCAATTGCCGACAATCTGCAATCCGCCCTAAACAAAGCCTACGCCGCGGTAAAACTCATTCATTTTGACGGAATGTATTATCGCACTGACATCGGACTGGCGTCTCTACGAAATACTAAAATAACGAAATACGAAAGCTGACAGATTTAGTCCGCCTCGGCTCGCGCTCGCCTCGATTCGACAATCGAGTCGAAGCGGGCCGAGCGAGACGGGTATTTAGTTTCTTTCGTATTTAGTAGAAAAAATTTTATATGATAAAATTGATAGCCTTTGACTGGAACGGAACATTGCTCGCTGACACAAAATTTGTGGCACAAGCTACTGATATGGCTTTTAAGCATTTCGGATACAAACCAATCGGTTTGAAAAAATATCGGCAAACTTTTAGTATCCCGGTGCTAAATTTTTGGCTTGCCAACGGCGGCAAAAAAGAGGACTTGTTGCTGGAACATAACATATTTTTCCATGCCTACGAAAAATTATTAAAAGATGCGCACCCAAGATTCGGCGCAAAAGAAGTCTTAAAATGGGTAAAACAGAACGACATTGAATCCATTATTTACAGCAACCACACATTTAAAGAAATCCACTTCCAGCTTAAACGTTTTGGCCTTAGCCCCTATATTCAGGAAGTACTGTCACGGAAAGATGTGTCAGACCAAGTGCACCTGCTTAAAAGACACAAAGAAGATAAACTGGCTAACTACATAAAAATCCACAAATTTAAACCAAGAGAGGTAATTTCCGTCGGGGACACTTGCGAGGAGGTTGAGATTGGCCATAATCTAAATTTACACACAGTCGCCATAACCGGCGGCGAAAATACCACACAGAGGCTCAAAAAAACCAAGCCTGACTTTTTAATCCATAATATGTTAGAATTAAAAAAGATAGTTAAAGAATTAAACTAAGTGTAGCGCGCCCAATTTATTGGGCTGCAGCCGATAAATCGGCACGCTACAAAAACATATGTCTAAACCACTCGTAGGAATAATAATGGGCAGCGACAGCGACCTTAAAGTAATGCAGGAAGCGGCCAAGGTTTTGGAAGAATTCGGCGTGCCATTTGAAATTACCGTTTGTTCGGCGCACCGCACGCCAAAGCGCGCGCATGATTATTCGGCGACGGCAGCCGGCCGCGGCTTAAAAGCTATTGTTGCCGGAGCCGGAGGTGCGGCACATTTGGCCGGAAGTATAGCTGCTAACACGGCCTTACCGGTTATTGGCGTACCGATTAAATCAGACGCATTAAACGGGCTTGACGCCCTTTTCTCGGTTGTCCAGATGCCGCCTGGAATTCCTGTGGCCACGGTTGCCATTAACGGCGCAAAAAACGCAGGACTATTAGCTGTGCAGATTTTGGCCACAAGCGATGGAAAATTGGCAAAAAAATTGGCAAACTACAAAACCACAATGGCAAATTCCGTAAACGCAAAGGCAAAAAAGTTAAAAAAGCAAGGGTATAAAAAATATTTAAAGAGTAAATAATGCCTAATTTGGTTGATGCAATAATTAAAACAAGAGGGATAGCGGCTGATATCTTTGCTAAATCTTTAGTAAATCTTGACGGGCTTTCGGAACTTAAAATTAAAGAAAAACTTGTTTCCGAAATTAAGAATCACACCGAAATATTTCCTGATGGATGGTATAATCCCCCGCCATCGGGAATCGCAGTCTTGCTGGACCAAAAGCCGTTTAAGCGCCTACATTATGACTCGCTGCGAAATCCCGTCTTTTGGCCCAAGGAAAACTTATTTTTGGAAAAAGAAACGGCAGGGTTAATCTTTTTTTCTCCTATTGACCGCAAAACAGGAATGATTGGAGACATTGGGTTTACAATATACAGGGGCAGTAATGAAAAAATTAAAAACCACCTTAAAAATACCTACTCTACCATACTGCAAATCGCGGAATACGCCAAAGTAGGAATGGAGTTTTCTGAAATTTGTACCTTTGCGCTCGGCTTGTATAAAAATAAATTTAAAATGACCAAGTGGGTACCAATAAGCTCAGACCCTAACGTGGCAATAAACCTTGGGCATTCAATTCCCGGTTCGTTCGAAAATAATTTTACTTTCGGAAAAGGTTATGAAGAAATAAAAGAAACCATTCGGACAAAGCGCGTCCCTGTTATTGAGACCGAACACTTCAAGATTCCGGAAACCTGTGCGTTTACCGTAGAATCAAGGCTGGAAGATTTAAACGACCCGGATATGCCAAGCGCTTACTTTCATTTTATAGTATGTTTCAATAAAGGAAAGAAAACCATTTTAGAAAATTATAAGCAAATTTTTAATACTGTGGGGATGGATTATATGAATTCATAATAACCAAACACTGTAGCGTGCCTAATTTTAGGCTGCAGCCCAATAAATTGGGCGCGCTACACAAAAAACCTATGACCAAATCTGAATACGCAAAATCTGGGGTGGATTACACGGTAATGGAGCCGTTTAAAATGGCTATGATCGCGGCCGGAAAAAAGACCTTAACATTCCCCAACAAACGGGGCGTGTTTATTAACGAAGACGCCACCCACGCGCACGGCGCGGTCTTTGAATACCGCGGCGCAAAGCCCCATATTTGGTGTCAAACCCAGGAAGATTTGGGCAATAAGAACTGGATTGCCGAATGGATGTATGAGCGCACGGGGAAAAGTTATTATGATTCAATTGCCATAGATACGGCTTTAATTGTGGTCAACGATGTTATTGCCCAAGGCGCCATGCCCGTGGTGTTTACCGACCAGCTGGAAGCAAGCGGAAGCGAATGGTACGCGGACGAAAAAAGAGCAAAGGATTTTGCCGCCGGATTCTTGCAAATTTGCGAAGAAGTCGGGATGGCCCTGCCCGCCGGAGAAAGCGCCAGCTGTACTTACCTGATTAATCCAAAAGCTCCGGTTAAACAAATTGCCACACTATCCGGCTCGGTTACCGGCATTGTCGCGCCAAAAGAAAATTTAATCACCGGACAAAAACTTTCATCGGGCGATCATATTCTTGGCGTTGCCTCCTCCGGCTTGCATGCCAACGGAATTTCTTTGGTTATCAAAAGGGCTTTAGAATTGCCGGAGCAATTTTTAACCAAGATTTCCATTGACGGCACGCCGCGGCGTGCCGCTACATTGGGGGAACAGGCCCTAATCCCAACCCGCTCTTATGTGGCGCTAATAGAAACTCTTTTGGAAAATAAAATTGAAATCCATGCCCTGCTCCCCGGCACCGGCGACGGTGTGGGCAAAATCGCTTTTGATAAACGCCCGTTTACTTATCGCATCAACTCTTGGCTAAAAGTCCCCCCGCTGATGCAATTTTTCCGAGATATTGTAAAAATCCCGCTTCAAGACTGCCTGAAAACTTTTAATTGGGGGGTAGGTTACTATATTTTTACACCTGCTTCGCAAGTTGATAAAATACTTGCACTGGGCAAAAAAGCCGGATATGAACTGGCGGATATTGGTATGGTAGAAGATGGCAAACGGCAAACAATTTTTGAACCGGAAAAAATAACATTAACGCCTCCAGGAGAGTAATAGGTTATAAGTTATGGCGGCCGGTACAGGTGTAAGTAAAAAGGTATATGGAAAACAAAAAACCAATTTATGGCTTTAGAGACTTGGAAGTTTATCAAGATTCATATAAGGCGATGTTGGAAATAGCCCACCAAATTCTGCCAAAGCTTCCTGAATCAGAAAAATATGATTTAAAGGATCAACTCTCAAGATCTTCAAAAGCTGTGCCTAGATTGATCGCCGAAGGTTTTGCAAAAAAACATCAGAAAGCCGGCTTCCAAAAATACTTAGATGATGCTATGGCGGAAATCAACGAAACTATAGTTAGTCTGGAACAGGTAAAAGATATTTATAACGTTGAGATAGAATTATGTATAAAATTAATTCAAAATTATGACGTAATTGCCAGGAGAACTTTCAAATTGGGCGAGGCATGGGATACATTTGTAAATCGCCGGAAGAAGCCTTAATACCAATTACTTAAAACTACACTGGCCGCTATAACTTACAACTTAAACCTATTCATTTATGGACAAACAAACAATCGAACAAAATCTAACCCGCGTTTTGGAAAAAACTGATTTCAAAAATTTGGGGCAAAGGCGGCAAGGCAAGGTGCGGGATATTTATACCCAGCCGGATAAAATTATTTTGGTATCCACGGACAGATATTCGGCGTTTGACCGCAACTTGGCGCTTATTCCCTTTAAAGGCCAGGTGCTGACCCAAACCAGCAAATTTTGGTTTGACCAAACTAAGGATATTATCCAAAACCACCTTTTAAGCTCGCCGGATCCCAATGTGGTCGTGGTAAAAAAAGGCAGCGTTATCCCTATAGAAATGGTGGTAAGAGGCTATATTACCGGCGTAACCGGCACCAGCCTTTGGACGCTTTACCAAAAAGGCCAAAGGGATTTTGGGGATTTTACTTTGCCTGACGGCATGAAAAAAAACCAAAAATTGGAAAAACCGGTACTGACCCCGACTACGAAATCCGACGAACACGACAGGCCGCTTACCTCCAAACAGATTGTTGATGAAAAAATCTTACCGGAAGAGCTTTGGCAACAACTATCAAAAACCGCAATCAACCTGTTCAAACGCGGGCAGGAAGTCGCGCTAAGCCGCGGCTTGATACTGGTTGACACCAAATACGAATTCGGGCTGGACGAAGGCGGCAAGCTAATGCTCATTGACGAAATCCACACGCCGGACTCCTCCAGATACTGGCAGGCGGATTCTTACCAAGCCAGGATAGACCAAGGCTTGGAACCGCAAAATTTTGACAAGGAATTTTTAAGGCTGTGGTTTAAAGAACACAGCAACCCCTACGAAGACAAAGTCCTTCCCCCCGCCCCGGCCGACATGGTCGCGGAACTGTCCGCCAGGTACATTCAAATATTTGAACAAATTACCGGCCAAAAGTTTGAAACAGACTTACAAACGCCGATAGCCGAGAGGATAGAAAAGAATTTAAAGCAATTCCAGATGTAGTTAGCCCATTTATGGGCTGTTCAAACACTATAAATAAACAGCCGATAAACTTGTCCCGTGCTCGTCACGGGATCGGCCAACTACTACGTTACGATGGTTCGCATTAAAGAAATACGTTTAAAAAAATATAATTATAGAGCCGATGGGTATTATTTTGTTACCTCGGTCTGCGATTTAAGAAACAACTTTTTTGAGGGTAAAGAAACTCAAGTGGAGGCGGAACTAAAAGATTTAGAACAAAAAACTCCGGGCATAAAATTAGATTACTATATTGTAATGCCAAACCACGTTCACATAATATTCGTCCTTCAAAACAGCCAATTAGCTTTAGGCGAAGTAGTGAGGAGATTTAAAGCCAAAGTTTCTCATTCGCTGGGACAAAATGTCTGGCAGCCAAACTTTTATGAGCATGTTATTAGGAACGAGAAAGCTTTAAAAAATATCAGAGAGTACATTATAAACAACCCCCAAGAATTATTATTAAAGTTTGACCAATTTTATAAATAAGCCTAGAAAACCTAAAATAAACAGCCGATAAATCGGCTAACTACACTTATATGCTTACATCCATTTCCCCCATCGACGGGCGCTACGCTAAATATACCAAACCGTTGGCGCCGTATTTTTCCGAAGCCGCGTCCATGAAGTATAAAATTCTTATGGAATGCGAGTATTTAATTGCGCTTTCGCAAACTCCCGGACTTGGGGTGCGAAAATTAAATACAAAAGAAATTACTTTGCTTAGGAAACTTTACGAAAATTTTTCCCCAAAAGACGCGGAAACCATCAGCCAGATAGAACTAAAAGGTTATAAAGACATAAAAGCCACCAACCACGACTTTAAGGCCATTGAATACCTTATAAAAGACAAGCTTAAGGCAACCACCCTTAAAGACCGCGTGGAGTGGATTCATTTTGGCCTGACAACATGGGATGCCACCCATTTTGCTTACGCGCTGATGATAAGCGAAAGTTTGAGAAATGTTTACACGCCTTCTCTGGAAAAAATTATTAATATTTTAAACCGACTAGCCAAACAATCCGCTAACGTTGCGATGCTGGCCAGAACCCACGGGCAGCCTGCCTCCCCCACCACCTTTGGCAAAGAAATTAAAGTATTCGCCTCGCGCCTGGAAAAACAATTAAACATTTTGCGAAATATTAGAATATCGGTAAAGCTCAACGGCGCTACCGGCAATTATAACGCTTTGGCGGCGGCTTATCCAAAAATCAACTGGGTTAAATTTTCCGAAAAATTTACACAGCAGATAAACAAACAAAGGGAAACAAACTTTGAGACTAATTTAATTACCACCCAAATAGAACCGTACGACTCTTTTATTGAAATTTTTGACTGCCTGCGGCGCATCAACGCAATCCTTATCGGTTTTAACCAGGATATTTGGAGATATATAAGCGACGAGTGGATTGCACAAAAACCGGTGGCAGGCGAAGTCGGCTCTTCCACCATGCCCCACAAAATCAACCCTTGGTTTTTGGAAAACAGTGAAGGTAACCTGGCCACGGCGAACGCGCTATTTGAGATGTTTGCGCGCAAACTCCCGATTTCCCGTTTGCAAAGGGATTTGTCCGATTCCACCGTGTTAAGGAGTGTGGGGGTAGCCTTTGGGCATAGCTTAATTGGCTTTGCCTACTTAAATAACCAATTAGGCAGGATATCCGTTAACCGCAACCAAGTGCTTAAAGATTTAAACGCGCATCCCGAAGTTATAGCCGAAGCCATCCAGACCATTTTGCGGCGCGAGGGCGCGGTTATGCCTTACGAAAAATTAAAAGAACTTACCCGCGGCAAACAGGTTACTTTGGCCGATATCCAAAAATTTATAGATGAACTTGATGTTTCGGTAAAAGTCAAAAAAGAACTCAAAACCTTTACGCCGGCAAATTATACGGGATTGGCAAAAAAATTAGCCAATCTATAAATTTCTGAGTTAATGGTAAATTTGGACTGCTGAAAAGTTAAAAAACTGTCATACTAAAAGCAAATTATTAAGATAAATTAAAATGCTTTTTAAAAAAACTGCCCATTTTGTCAGTCAGAAGAAGTA
>Ga0182027_10006340_pt1 | contig 17749 bp, 11 predicted proteins | sample 712E1DmetaG_FD_121300 | JGI IMG/M metagenome (GOLD analysis project Ga0182027, IMG submission 121300) | Permafrost microbial communities from Stordalen Mire, Sweden - 712E1D metaG (Illumina Assembly) | ecosystem: Environmental > Terrestrial > Soil > Wetlands > Permafrost | place: Sweden... | reverse complement strand
GGACATCTGCTCCGACTTTCAGCTTCGCCTTTCTGAGCGCCGAAACATCGATGATTTTTTTCAGGCGGGCCAGATAGGCAGGGCGCGGGTCGAACGACCGGATGAAACCCTCATCCGGCCTTCGGCCACCTTCTCCCGCGTCACCGCGGGAGAAGGCAGGACTTGACTTGCCCTCGCCCACCGTTAGGTGGGAGAGGGTGCCCGCAGGGCGGGTGAGGGCACCGCCGTTGGCCAGCCGTTCAATCTCATGGGTCACTTCCGGAGACGCCGGCGCGCCGTTCGCCATATTAAATTTGATGCCGTTGTATTCGGCGGGATTATGGCTGGCGGTAAAGTTAATTCCTCCGGCCGCCTTCTGGTGCATCACCTGGAAAGACACGACCGGCGTCGGCACGGGATCCTTCGACAGGAGAACAGGCAGCCCGTAAGAGGCGACGATTTCCGCCGTCATCCTGGCCAATTCCGGACTCAAGAAGCGCGTGTCATAGCCGACGATCACGGGCGCCTTCCCCGTGATCGTCGCCCCCGAATGCCCCTGGCGGGGGCCCATGGTTCCCCCGCCAGCGGCCGCGGGGGATGACGAAAGATGATGAGCGATCGCATGGATGACTTTGCGGACATTGTCGTACGTAAATTCGTCTGCGATGACCGCCCGCCAGCCTGATGTTCCGAATTGAATCATGATTTTTTTCCCAACGCCTTACGCACGATCTTTAAAACATCCTCCGTCTGAAAAGGCTTCAGCAGATAATCGACGGCGCCCAGACCGATCGCCTGCCCCCATAGGGTTTCTTCTCCGTAAGCGCTGATCACCAGGACCGGGAGGGCGCTCTGTTTTTCCCTCATTTTCGCAAGCAGCTCCAATCCTCCGAGGCGCGGCATGGAACGGTCGGTGATGACCAGGTCCACCGGCTTCGTTTCAAGCAGTTCCAGCGCCAGCTCCCCATCTTCCGCTTCAACGATATCGAAACCCTCTTCCCGAAGAATTTCGCGAAGGAGAGTGCGGCTGGAAGGGTCGTCATCGACGACCAGGATTGTTTTTTTTAATTTTGCCACTGCTGAATCTTCTGTGAATATTCTTTTAACAACGCTCGGGCTTGAGTCTTATCAGATCCCTCGGTCCAGACATGAAAGGTCGCTTCATCGGGATCCGGGAGCATCAGCACCCAGCTCCCATTAACGAAAATCTTAACCCCGTCCACCAGTTCGTTCTGGAATTTCTGGACGTCTTCGATGGCGCGGCGCATCACCAGTCCCTTGCGGTCCCAGGGGCAGGGGACTTTCTGGTGCATGGTTTCAAAGGCCGGGATTTCTCCCGCCAGAGTGCTGAGGGACACCTTGTGGCGCGCCAGGAGTTCCATGATTTTAACAATCGCGAACATCGCGTCAAAGCAGGGCTGAAACTCCGGGAAGATAAAACCTCCGATGCCGTCTCCCACGAAATTCATTCCGGTTTCGCGGCTGGCTTCCATAATATAGCGTGGCGCGGTGCGCAGTCGCTGGACGGTCACCCCCTGCGACTTGGCCAGGCTTTCAATCACACCGGAGACATTCACGGGGACTCCCACCTGGCCGGACCGATGCTCCCGCATGACCAGGTTGGCCAGCATGATCAGGGAAACATCATTCGAGATACGCTGGCCTTTTTCATCGATGATAAAAACCTTCTCCGCACCGGTATCGATCAGGAACCCGGCGTCGGCTTTGAGCGTCAGGACGATCGTGGAGAGGCGGTCGAGCGCCGTCTGGAATTCCTCGGCGGTTTTGGTCACCCGTTGAGAGCTCAAATAGGCGTTCAGGCTCACCACTTCCATACCCAGGCGCCCGAGGATATCCGGAAGGATCAGGGAAGCGGACGAAAAGGCGTAATCGATCACGATTTTCATTTTCGTGTTCTGGAAGATGTCCGCCTTGATCGCTTTTAAAAATCCGGCCCGGTAATATTCCTGGGCCCGAGGCGGCGTGATAATTTCTCCAATCCGGTCCGGGGTGGCGCGCTTGAAATCCTCTCTCAGGAACAGCTGCTCAATGGCCCGCTCCTGGCTGCTGGACAGATCGACCCCCGCGCGGTCCAGAAGCTTGATGTCCACGAGATTCGGGTCAAAAGGCGACTGACGGACATGAACGCCCCCCGCCTCGCCTTCCTGGCCGATTTCATACCGGACGACCGGAATCGGGGCGGTGCGCAGATCCCCCACTTTAACGCCGGTGGAGAGCAGTCCGGAAATGAAGGCGCGCTTGATCATCCGGCTCGCCATATGGGCGTCGCGGGATGTCGTGACATAGGTCCCCTCCCCCAGGTAGGCGCCGTAAGCGGCACCGATGCGGGTCGCCAGTTCCGGCGTGATTTCGCGATTGCAGAGGCCGGTGATCCCGTACGCCCCGAACAGGCGCCGCGACCAGATATCCCCCCAGATAAGGCTCGTGGACAAAACAGCACCATCCTCGATACGCTTGTGCGGCCAAACCTTGACGTTCGAGTGGACGACGGAGCCATGGCCGATGATGCAGTCATCTCCCAGGATGGCTCCTTCGCCGATCTGGGCTTTGTCCGCGATTAAGGTGCGGGCGCCGATGACGGCTTCGCGCAGGACCGCTTCCGATCCGATCTCGATATTGTCCCAGAGCACGCAGCCCGTCAACTCCGAGCCTTCCTGAATTTTGACGCCGTTTCCGATCACGCAATTGGTCAACTTCACGCGCGCCGCGATGCGGCAGTTTTCCCCGATGACGTTCGTTCCCTCGAGGACCGCCTTGGAACTGATCTCCGTTCCCTTGGCCACGTAGCCGATGCCCTGCTTGAACTTCCGTTTCGGGCTCGCGAAGGGGACCTTCACCCGTTTGTCCAGAATGTCATAGTGGGCCAGCCGGTACTCGGTGAGATCGCCCACATCTTTCCAATAGCCTTCCGCGATATGGCCATAGAGCGGCGCTTTGGCGTCGAGGAGCAGCGGGAAGAGATTTTTGGAAAAATCGAAATCGCGTTCCGCCGGGATATGTTCAAGGACCGACGGCTCCAGGAGGTAAATCCCCGTGTTGATCGTGTCCGAGAAGACTTCGCCCCAGGAGGGTTTTTCCAGGAACCGTTGAATCCGGTTGTCCTCGTTCACGATGACGACGCCGTAGGCCAGCGGGTTGGGGACGCGCGTGAGGACCAGAGACGCCACCGCTTTTTTATGGCGGTGGGCGGCCAGGGCGGCCTTCAGCGGAAAGTCGGTCAAAAGATCCCCCGAAATAACAAGGAAGGTCTCTTTTAGCTGCTTCTGGGCAAATTTGACGCAGCCGGCGGTCCCCAGATCGGATTGCGGGCGCATATATTCGATGCGGACCCCGTAGGCGGCCCCGTCTCCGAAATGCCGGATAATCACCTCGGGCTGGTAATAGAGCATGATCAAGAGATCATCAAAACCGTTGTCCTTCAGGAGCGCGACAATATGCTCCATCATGGGCTTGTTCGCCATGGGAACCATCGGTTTGGGGATGTTGATCGTCAGCGGGCGCAGCCGCGTGCCGAATCCGCCGGCCATAATAATCGCCTTCATGGTGGATGATTATATAATGATGCGATGCTTAAATCGTTACTTGACTCGCTGTCGACGGTGCAGAAGCGCTACGCGCTGGGGATGCTTTTTCTGGCCGTGTGGCTTTCAGGCATGGTCGTCCTGCGCCAGCTTCTGATCGATCTGCCGGATATCGATACCCTTCAGCATTATACGCCTCCTCTGGTGACCCGCATTTACGACCGGAACAACGAGATCATCAGCGAGCTTTACACCGAGCGGCGCACGATCCTGCCGCTTTCGGAAATCCCCGTGAACCTGCAGAACGCTTTCATGGCCACGGAAGACCAGAATTTCTTTCGCCACTGGGGCATCAACGTGAAGGGGATCGCCCGGGCGCTCATCGCGGACCTGCGCCATGGCCGCGTCGTCGAGGGCGGATCCACGATCACCCAGCAGCTCTCCAAAGTTCTTTTCTTCTCTCAGAAAAAAACCTTCAGCCGTAAATTGCGGGAACTGCTTCTGGCCATTCAGCTCGAGCACAGTTACTCGAAAGAAGAAATATTCCAGATGTACATGAACCAGATTTATTTCGGGCACGGGGCCTACGGGGTCGAGGCCGCCGCGCGCACCCTCTTCGGGAAGGATGCCAGGGAGCTGAACCTTGCCGAATGCGCGCTCATGGCGGGGCTTCCGCGCTCCCCCAAAACGTACTCCCCCTTTACCAATCCAAAAAATGCCCAGAAGCGCCGGGCCTGGGTGCTGTCGCGCATGCGCAAATCCGGATTCATCACCGGCAAGGAAGAAACCGAAGCGAACCTCGTCCCGATCCGCTCGGCGAGGGAACCGCTCCTGCCTCCGGTCGGCGCTTACTTCATCGAATACCTGCGGCAGACGCTTGATCCGAAATACGGAGACAACGCGCTCTACCAGGGCGGGTTTTCGATTTACACGACCCTGGACCTGAAAATGCAGCGGGCCGCCGAGGACGTCATGGAAAAAAACCTCGCGAAGTTTGATAAAGACCGGCAGGTCATCCTGCAGGCAGAGCTCAAGGCGGCGAAAAGGTCCAAGAAAGTCATCGTGGACGTATCGACCACGACCGCCAAAGTCCAGGGATCGCTGGTCGCGCTGGATCCGCATACCGGAGAAATCCGGGCGCTCGTAGGTGGGCGGGATTTCAAAGAATCCCAATTTAACCGCGCCGTCCAGGCGCAGCGCCAGCCCGGGTCCGCCTTTAAACCGTTTGTCTGGACGGCCGCCATGGATGACGGGATGACGGAGGCCACCATCGTGGATGACGATCGGGTGGGATTCTTCAACGACGGGCAGGACTGGAGGCTTCTGGACAGCGCGACCGATGCTTACTCGATTTCCCTCGCGACCGCGCCTTTCCCTCCGGACCAGGCCTGGGTCCCTCAGAACTGGGATTTCAAATATTTCGGTCCCGTCACCCTTCGGACGGGGATCGCGCTCTCGCGAAACCTGGTCTCGATCCGGCTGGCCAACCATTTCAGCCCGAAGACAATCGTCGACTACGCGCACCGCTGCGGCATTCAAAGTTCCCTCCACGCCGTCCTCTCTCTGGCCCTGGGGACCGAGCAGGTGAATCTCCTGGAGCTGACCGGCGCCTACAGCACCTTCGCCAACGGCGGCATCCGGCCCACCCCTTATGGAATCCGCCGCATCGAAGACAAAAACGGTCAGGTCCTGGAAGAAAATCTTCCGCAGTCGACCGTCGCGTTATCGCCCCAGACCGCGTACCTGATGACGGACCTCCTGCGCGCGGTGGTCACGAGCGGGACCGGCGCCAGAGCCCAGGAGCTGGGACGCCCCACGGGCGGCAAGACAGGAACAAACCAGGACCTGAAAGACTTATGGTTCGTGGGTTTTACGCCGGACCTGGTCTGCGGCGCCTGGATGGGCTACGACGATTTCACCTCGATGGGCAAGCACTTCACCGCCGCATCGAAAGTGCTTCCCTGGTGGACGGAGTTCATGAAGAAGGCGCACGAAGGGATTCCCGTCCACAACTTTGCCGTGCCCCCCGATATCGTCTTCGCCAAGATCGACAAGGATACCGGGCTCCTCGCCCTTCCGACCTGCCCGAAAGTGACCCTGGCCGCCTTCAAAAAAGGCACCGATCCCAAGGACCTCTGCCCCATCGACCACCTCGCCCAGCAGGCCAAAGAAGAAGAAACCGAAGAATAGCCGCTCCGCTCGGCGCGCTGTGCCGCCCGCCTATCGTCATCCCCTGCGGTCTCTGGCAGGGGACCCATTTCTACGATGAGGAATGAATAAAAATCGCGTTTGCGCATCTAACTTATATAGGGGGCATTGTGCGTCGTATTGACAAGAAGTGTATATACAGATAGACTCGGGAGGTCGGCGGTTGTATATTCGAGATTTTCAGTGGGACTCTGGCAATGAAAACCATATTGCCAAGCATGCGGTCGAGCCCGAAGAGGCGGAAGAAGCTTGCTTCCAAGCGAAGGCATTTCTGCGAAGCAGGCTGGGGCGATACGCCGCCTTTGGGCAAACAGAAGCTGGACGTTACCTGGTGGTGGTCTTCATCCCTCTGGGGCGAGGATGGATCCGTGTTATCTCAGCCCGCGATATGGAAGAGCACGAAAAACGATGGGTAAAAAGACGATGAGCAACAAGAAGAAACCAACTCCACACTTTCATACACTGGAAGAAGAGGCGGCGTTTTGGGACCGTCACAGCCCTCTCGACTATGATTTTCGGCCCGCGCACGTTCAATTTTCACCCAGGTTGAGAAAGCGCCTGATTTCGATCCGGATTCATGAATCCCTGCTGCAAGCGGCCAAACTTCTGGCCGCCAAAAGGCACATTCCCTATCAAACCCTGATTCACGCCCTCCTCGAACAAAAAATCAGGGAAGAATCCCGCAAAGCCGCTTAAAGGAATCTCGCTTCCTCTGCCTCATCGACCACCTCGCGATACAAGCCAAAGAAGAACAAACCGAAGAATAATCAGCGAATGACACACCTCTCCCCCTTGCGGGGAGAGGAAGCGGCGCAAGTCGTATGGTGCCGCCGGTGAGGGGGCCTAATCAGGCCCGTGAATGAATATTTTATCCGCGAGCAGCTCTAAGTATATGATGGGCCACCGCCACGACAATCTTGTTAGCTACGCTCGGTGGATGCGGAAAGACGCCACCCCTATGGAGCGCCTTCTCTGGGCGCGCTTACGGAACCGTCAGCTGATGGGATTTAAATTCCGACGACAGTTTCTCATTGGCCCGTTTGTGGCCGATTTTTGCTGCTCCGAAAAGAAGCTGGTGATTGAGCTGGATGGTTCACATCATGCAGACCGCGCGGTCTTGGATCAAAAGCGCACGGCCTGGTTGGGCACTCAAGGGTACAGGGTTGTACGTTTTTCTAACACCGATATTCGGAAGGATATTGACGTCGTGCTGGAGTGTATTTCCCGTGCGTTGATTGATCCAGATTTGCCTGATGATAGACCCCCTCACCGGGTCGCCGAATAACAGGCGACCGCCTCTCCCCGCAAGGGGGAGAGGCGTTTTTTGGTGTTGATCGGTTTCGTTATTTGGACGTGTAAGCGTGCCCCTTCGATGGTGACGGCCTGCGCTTTACTTGGAGGAGTAAGCTGACCCCTTTTTACTCTTTCCCTCAATTACCGCTTGCGCGGCCGCGAGGCGCGCGATGGGCACCCGATACGGAGAGCAGCTGACGTAGCTAAGACCGATGCGGTGACAGAACTTGACCGACGCGGGGTCGCCGCCGTGCTCGCCGCAGATTCCCATTTTCATGTCCTTGCGGACCTTGCGGCCCTTCAGCACGGCCATCTGCATGAGCTGGCCGACGCCGACCTGGTCCAAGGTCTGGAACGGATCGTCTTTGAAGATCTTCTTGTCCAGGTACGCTTTGATGAACTTGCCGGCGTCATCGCGGGAAAACCCGAGAGTCATCTGGGTCAAGTCATTGGTTCCGAAGCTAAAGAACTCGGCCTCGGCCGCGATTTCGTCGGCCGTGAGCGCGCCGCGCGGCACTTCGATCATGGTCCCGATCTGGTACTGGATCTTCACTCCGTATTCCTTCATCGTTTCTTCAGCGACCCTGACCGCGATGTCCTTCTGGTCGCGGAACTCGGTGACATTGCCGACCAGAGGAATCATAATTTCAGGGACGACTTTGATTTTCTCTTTCGCCAGCTCGCAGGCCGCGCTGATGATGGCCTTCACCTGCATCTCGGTGATTTCCGGATAGGTGATGCCGAGGCGGCAGCCGCGGTGGCCCAGCATCGGGTTGAACTCATGCAGCTCTTCGGCCGCGTGCATGATCTTGTCCGTGGACACGCCGATCTTCTTCGAGAGGACTTCGGCGTCTTCGCGGGTCTTGGGCAGGAACTCGTGCAGCGGCGGATCGATCGTACGGATCGTCACCCCGTAGCCCTTCATCTCGCGGAAAAGACCCTTGAAATCTTCCTTCTGGAACGGCAGGAGCTTGGCCAGGGCCTGTTTGCGGGCCTCCACATCCTGAGCGACGATCATCTGCTGCATGAACGGCAGGCGCTCTTCCGCGAAGAACATATGTTCCGTGCGGCAGAGGCCGATGCCTTCCGCGCCGAATTCGCGCGCGACGATCGCGTCACGGGGAATATCGGAGTTGGAGCGGACTTTCAATTGACGAATCTGGTCCGCCCAGCCCATGAAGACGCCGAACTCGCCGGAGATCTCCGGCTCGATCAAGGGCGCCTTGCCCAAGATAACACGGCCGGTGGATCCGTCCAGCGTGATCCATTCATTTTCTTTCACCGTCGTGCCGTTGATGCTGAACTGCTTGGCGCTTTCAGACACGCGGATCTCTTCGCAGCCGGCCACGCAGGATTTTCCCATCCCGCGCGCGACCACGGCCGCATGAGAGGTCATCCCGCCGCGGGCGGTGAGAATTCCCTGCGCGGCATCCATGCCGTGAATATCGTCCGGGTTGGTTTCCTGCCGGATCAAAATAACTTTTTCCCCGTTGCCGCCGCGCTCGGCGGCGGTATCGGCGTCAAAGACCGCCTGGCCCGTCGCGGCTCCCGGAGACGCGGGAAGCCCTTTGGCGATCACTTTGAGCTGGGCCTTGGGATCGATCACTTTATGCAGCAGCTGGTCGAGCTGCTCCGGCTCCACGCGCATGAGCGCTTCTTCTTTCGTAATCAGCTTTTCCTTCACCATTTCGACCGCGATGCGGACGGCCGAGGCGGCGGTGCGCTTGCCGGTCCGGGTCTGGAGCATGAAGAGCACGCCCTTTTCAATCGTGAACTCGAAGTCCTGGATGTCCCGATAGTGTTTTTCCAGCTTGGAGGTGATCTCACGCAGCTGTTTGTAGACGACGGGCATGTCCTTGGCCAGTTCCGCGATCGGCTTGGGGGTGCGGATGCCCGCGACCACGTCTTCGCCCTGAGCGTTCGTCAAGTATTCTCCATAGAACACTTTCTCGCCCGTGGACGGATTGCGCGTAAAACCGACGCCGGTGCCGGAATCGTCACCCATATTTCCAAACACCATCGATTGAACGTTAACGGCGGTGCCCAGAGCGTCTGAGATCTTGTTCTGCTTGCGGTAGTAATTCGCGCGCGGATTGTTCCAGGACTTGAACACCGCGTCCCGGGCTCCCGCGAGCTGCTTGAGCGGATCCTGAGGGAAATCTTCCCCGATCTTGGCCGCGTAGAGCTTCTTGAAATCGATCACAATTTCCTGGAGATCATTCACATTCAGCTCCGTGTCCAGCTTGACCCCGCGCTGGTGCTTCTGGGCTTCCAGGATATGCTCGAACTCGTTTTTCTCGATGCCGCCGACGACGTTGCCATACATGGCAATAAAGCGCCGATAGGCGTCCCAGGCAAAACGGGGATTGCCGGTGAGCTGGGTCAGCCCTTCCACGACGACATCGTTGATACCCAGGTTCAAAATGGTGTCCATCATGCCGGGCATGGAGAACTTGGCGCCGGAACGAACGGAAACGAGCAGGGGGTTGGACGGATCGCCGAAGCTCTTTTGAATGGTTTTCTGGAGCTTCTCGAGGGCGGCCTTCTGCTGGCCTTCGAGCTCCTTGGGGAGCTTTTCCTTATTGGCATAGTAGTAGCGGCAGACATCGGTCGTGATGGTATAGCCCGGAGGAACGGGAACCCCCGCATTGGTCATCTCGGCCAGGCCCGCGCCTTTGCCGCCCAGCAAATCTTTCATGGTGCCTTTGCCGTCGGCTTTGCCGGCGCCAAAAAAATAAACATACTTCGTAGCCATTGTGGATCTCCTTGTTCGGGCAGTCCGCCAGAAATTTGGCGGCAGCCCCTGCATTTCTATTTTTGATTTATTTGGGGTTGTCAGCGAGAGCCCCGGGAGCAACGCATGGGATTCTATCAAACCCCCCGACTGGCAACAAGGAGTTACCATAGTGCCTACACATAAATAGGTCTTTTGATGGTCTGTTTTTTGGCCCTCTGGCCCATAGTTCCCCTTGAGGATTAATTCTAGACTTTATTGGCTATCCACTTTCGGGGTCCACTCTTATCATGGGTTATTTACAGCGCTTTGCAGCTCTGATTCTCTGTTTGGCGATTGTCAGCCAGACAGTTGCTTCTCCTGCACCCCCATCCTCGATCCTCCATGCGTCGGGAACGCCTCTTGCTAATCCCTTCATTTCTCAGGCGCTCAATGTCGAAGGACTCCCGTATCTCTCTCCCTTATCCCCAAGTGATACCTCTGCTCTAGACCGGGCCACGCCCCTCCAAGTATTTCCATCGGCCAATCGAATTGAATGCATCCGATCCATCTTTCAGCACGGCCGGACTACACCCGATATCGAGATGGATCTACAAAGAGTTTTTCCGGACGCACGGATTGTCTACAACGACATCTCTTTCTACGCTGACAGGGCCCGACTGAAAAAGGAAGAAAGCATTGCGCTGTTTGCGGCCGTCCTGGAGAGGGAATCTTCACCCGGCCCGGACCGGGCGCCGCGGATGTGCAGCGTCTTTGACACCAATTTTCAGGGTCCGTCGCTTGCGAAAGACAATATTATTCCTCCCGCGGGAACCCCCAGCAAGCTTTACCAGCTTCCCTGGCAAAGCTCTGCCTCGGATCTGCGGGCCAGTTTTTTAAGCGATAAAGAAAAAACCGGCATTTTTGCTTCTTACGCTCAGCGATTGAGGGAAACCGGCCCCGGCCACCTGTTCCATATCGACCATCACTATCCGGGCCGGGTCTTTAATCTGGTGAGCACGACCGTCTTGCTGGTCGATTTCCTGCAATACCTCCACGACACAAACCAGACTGATCTCATTTCGCGACTGCAAAGCTCTTTCCGGATCGCGGACCACTCGGACTGGGACATTCTTCTTCCGAATTACATCCTCGCGCGCCATGCACACGACCTTGAATTCCTCAGGGAGTACGGCGACCTTCTGAAAAAGACCGCTGTCCTGGGAGATTATCAGCTCTGGGGACTCCCGAATCAGAAAACGGCTGAAATGCTGTGGCCCTTGCTTTATGCGCTCGACCGTCGGATTCAATCCGGCGAGTACACGTTTTCGCAGGCCATGGATACGATTGACGAAAGGATCGCCTTTGCCGAGAAGTACAGCGCCGAAATGACGGCGAACGAACTTTTCTCCGATGTTTTGACGGGACCGGCCGATGCCGAACACCCGTACGGCCGTTTCCGGCCGAGCGATCAAGTTCCGGAGCTGGGCCTCGCGCGGGATTTCTGGGAAGCCAGCGAAGTGTACATGCGAGATCGGGCCATCTTTGAAAGCATGAGGAAGCGCTCCCGGGACGACAACACACCCCTCGACACGGCTATACGCCCTGGAACGATTTTCAGACAAAATCACCTTTTGGTGGTTTATCTTGATGACCAGGCCGGCGAGGTCAGGCACCTGAACGCCCGTCGCTGGCTCATGAGCGAATATCCGGATCTCCTGAAGCGCGAGTCGATTAAGGCGATCCTGTGCACCTATCACAAACCCGGAGGAGGACGAATGGCCGGAGTCAGCTCCATTTTTTCGGGAGAAATGCTCGACCTGACCTTTATGCTCAATGATGATCTTCGCTGCCATTTTCCCGGAGCCGGCGGCCACGCCCTTTCCGGAACCCTGGCACTCCAACCCTTCCCCCAGAAGTCGGAGGAGTTCGTCAGAGACATGATTGGGCATGTTCGTGCGGCCGTGGACCGCCAGGAGCGCGATCAATTGGAATCCAATTTTCCCTGGCTGCCGGGAGACGTTTCCGATGAAGCGGCCAGAGCCGCCTATGAGCTCTATAAGGAGAAACTGGCCGCCTTGAAGGCAGACCCGGTCATTCCGATCGTGACCCTGCCTGCGGCCAGCGCGCCGCCAGGATTAATGGCGACACCCGCCACCGCGGACGGAAATACAATCCGCATAGTCGCCAGGCCTCCCTCCGCTCTCTCGAGCCAATTCGTGGATGTTCAGAGTAGAATTCGGAACAAATTAAGAGCCATAGCCCCTGAAGCGTTGCGGGAGACTCTGGACCAAGGCCTTGCAGAAATCAGCCCGGACACCTTCCTTTTGAATTTCGCCACCGTCCGACCGCGACACACATGGATGCCCCAAGCCATTGAGCGAATACGGCGGCGGCACGAAGTGAGGGAAGCTACGAAAGCCCTGGCCGCCACCCGCCGGATGATCGAGATGCGCTTCACGCGGATCGTAGCCCTTCTTCCAGGGAAGCAGCCCCGGCTTGTCGCCGTGCTCAAACCCGTCACCCACCGGGACCTCCGGCGTTTCCAAGGTCTGCGGGCCGCTTACGGATTTCGATTCCCGGATCCGACGGATCTGACGGATCTGGCCTGCGTTGATCTATTCAACGTGGAGGGTGCGCTGAACAAAGATCAACGCCGCTGGTACGGCCGGGCTCTCAGGGAAGTGGCGGCTGATTTGGAGAGGGAGGGCAGCGAAAGTCCACTCAAATTCCCTATTCGCCAGCTGGAGGTCTCTCCGCCGAGAGGGGAATCGGACCTGGTGGCCTTGCGCGACCCTGACGAATACGAAGGAGCGGTGAGGGAAGGCGAGGCAGCCATCGCCCAGGCCTGGGGATTAGACAGTCCCAGCCAATTGACGGACAAGGACGATCCGGAGAGTGTCTCCCGCATGGCACATCTGAGCGGCGTCCTGGGCTTGTTCTGGCGGAATCCATCCTTAAGAAGCCTGAGGAGTCCCCGCGCGCTTTTTGCCGTCGTCGGCGCTGGAAAACTCGCGGCCCGCGAGGTGATCGAGCTGATCCTCCATGCCGGCAAGCTGGACGCACGCGAGTTGGGGCCGGAAGGATCCAAGAAGATCCGGATCACAGCGCGTTACGGCTCCCCTGGACTTTTATTTAAAGTTTTTTGCGTTTTAGACCGATTCGCATGCCGGGTATCCTCTGGCCATCAGACGGAAGGACGGCTTGAGGACGACCCACCCGAAACACAGGTGGGGATTACCCTGCAGCTCGAAAGAATCGAGGCGCAGGATTTCAAGGACGCGCTGAGCGCCATTCAGATGATCCCGGACCCTGGCCTGCAATCCCTCATCCTGTCTTTTTTCCGGAAATGGACCAGGCGGCTTCTCAATTGGTGGCGAGGCGTTGTCACCCTGGAACTCGAAGTCACCATGGATGACCGTGTGAGAAGAGCCGGTGAAGAAAGTCGGTTTACCCGCATGCTCCAGACCCTGATCACTCTCGATCCGCACATTTCCATCAGTAAATTCCACATACTCACTCGAGACGGGAAAATAACCGCTTATCTGAGCCTCGAAGTGCCGGCTATGCTGGCCGAGCAAGTGCCCGGCCAGGTCGCGTCGGCCGTCAACGGAACCGCCCGGTTCGTTTCAATAGTCGCGATCTCCCGGCCTCGAATCGCTTTCCGCTCCTTCTGGTGGAAGCTGAAGGAATATGACATGCGCCTGGCGACGCGCGTTCCCATCATGAACCTGGGCTTTCAAGTCTTCAAGCGGCTTGGGGCCCGTCGCTGGCCCCTGGTCCTTTTATCTGTCTTCTCCATGGCGGCCGAGATGTTCGGAGCCTACACCCTCGCGGACATGGGTATCTTGCAGACCAATCCCGCCTGGATGGAGAAAAATGTATATCTCCTCATGACATTCTTCTTTGCCGGCTGGGTCATCGTGGCCTTTATGTACTCCGGGCTCTACCGCCTGGCGCGGATGAACAATGGAGAGAAACGGGAAAAGAAAAATCGCGATTTCAGGACCCTGGGCGCCCTTTATTCTTCTTACGGACCTCTTCTGGTCCCGGTCATTTTCGGGATGAATCTCCAGCATTTGTTCAGGATATCCTGGCTCATAGGGACCCTGGCGCTAATCCCGTGGGGTTTGACCATCGTAACCAACCTCATCCATTTATGGGAAGAAAGCCTGCCCCGGGCGGCCGAAGCAGACACGGTCAGCGAGGGACGTAAGTTCGGAGCCGAAGCCAGGGAAATGCTTGACAAGGAAGAAGCGTTTATCGCGGTCGCAACCGATATGGACGGAAATTCTGACTTTGTGAACGCTCTTGGACCTCGGCCCCATGGCCGCGAAATCGTGAACCTCATCCTGCAGGACTTGCTCTGGAGGGAACACGGAGTCATTGCCGAACACTTTCGTGAAATGCACCCTACCCTCATGCGGGAATATCGGTCCGCCACCTGGTACAACATCGGCGGAGACGAGACTTATATTCTCATCCCGATGGCCGCTTACATGGAAAGGGTCAAACCTGACCTGCGATTGGATCCAAAGACCCGCTTGAGTGAAGATGAAATACGAACATATGCGCAGCAGATGGTTGAAGATCAACTGAAAAAAATGCAGACGAGTTTAGCGATTAGGTCGGGGCTTCTGATGAAGGCCTTAAGCCGGTCGCTTATAGAAATACACGCCTCGGGGGAACAGGACCGGCATGCGATGATCCGCATGCTCAGAGACAAAATGGACAAAACACCCATCGCTCGAGCGTCAGACGCCGCGTTGGGAGACCTTGTCGACCCCCCTCCTGAGCTGGCCTTAGATGGGAAGCATCCCCTCCTCAATTTCATCGAAAAACACGCTTCGCTACCGACTATGACTTTTTCGCTTACCGATCTTACGGATCAGGATATTCTCAGCGAAAACCCGGCGGTGACCACTACGAGGGAATCTCGCCCAGTGTTCAGGATCATTCGAGCCCTTCTGGCCGATTCGATGAAGAAGGCCAAGGGAACCCCCGGGAAGCACTCTCTGGTCCGCTATACCCGCAAAGGCCAGCAGGCTCAGAAGCCGAAGAACCCGGCTGACTATATAAAGCTGGAAAATCTGTTGGGGCAATACCGGACCCTCTTCACCGCGATGGACCCCAACGCGCCGATCCCGGGACTGAAAAATATCCCTGAGAAAAATCAATTCCGCACTATTGACGAGTGGATGAATGAGGTCGGTGAACGCTACAGAGGGGCAAAGATTCTCTTCGTCCAATTGGCGCATGATTATCGCGTGACAGGCACTCCGGAAGTTGATTTTGGAGGTCTTAAATACCTCAACACCAAGGACACTTCGTTGTCCAGCGTGGATCCACTGGCGATTATTGAAAGACTGGTCTTCGTTGACGCATTGAGCAAGGCCCTGGAAAGCGATCCGCAAGCGACTGTATTGACCGGGCAATATGCGGACCGCCTGTTCGCCGCTGTGATACCGGGCGAAGGAACCGCAGAAACCCTGATCTCCATCTTCGAACAAAGCCTCGACACGTATAAAAGGCAATTAAGCCATTATGTGAATCCATCGATCTGGATCCGGACTTTCGCCAGTTCCATACTCGATATTTGCACGGCTGGCTCCATGTCTGAAATCCGACGCAGACTCAATGCGCTGAACAGGTCCGCCCCTGTTCATCAAGTGCCGCCGAAGGAACCCATCGAAGTGGTGAACATCGGGACGACCGCCTCTGGTGAATTGGATCAAACGATTTGGGACAGATACTGGGAAGATGCACGGGACAAGCTCCACGCCGCATTAATCCACCTCGAGGAGCGGTTCTCCTTCTCCAGGGTAAATCCGCGCGTGTTAAACCAGGGCGCCTGATCCGAGAAACCAGGCCGGGCTACTGAGCGACGGACTCAGGACGGGGTTCGGCGGGGGCCTGGATTTCGCTGGCCGCGGAAGGTTCATTTGATGGGGGTTGGGCTGAGGCCTCCGGGGCGGCTTCCGCGGGCGTTCCTTCCGGCGCAGGCTGCTCGGTGGTGACTTCTGTTTCTTCTTTTTTCTTTTTGCCATTGTCGAAATTGGGCGGCTTGTTCTTGACGAAAAAGACGACGCGGCGGTTTTTGGCGCGGTGTTCGTCCGTATCGTTCAGCACCAGCGGATGGAATTCCCCATAACCGATGGCGGCCATGTGCGCGGGCGGCATATTCAGACTCTGAATCATATGCTGGACGACCGCCGTAGCTCGCGATGTCGACAGTTCCCAGTTCGAAGAAAATTGTGCGTTGTGAATAGGAATATCATCGGTATGGCCTTCCACGACGATATCATGGCCCTCGACCGCCAGCTTGCGCAACATGGGAGTTATTTTTACCAGGATTTCATCCATCCGCGGTGATAGTTCAGCCCTGCCGCTCTCAAAAAATACGTTTTCGCCGTTTTCCTCAAGCGTAATGGACATACCATCTTTGGTCACCTTCACTTCCGTGGCGACCTTGTCCTGTTTCATCGCTTCTTCGACGTCCTTTTTGGCTTTTTGAACATCTTTATTGAGGGACGCCGAGAGCGCGTAGAGGACGATAAAGAAGCACACCAGTTCCGTCATCAGATCGGCATAGTTCACCAGCCACGCCGGCGCCGGGTGGCCGATCATGCAGACCCGGGGGTCCGACGTCGAAATCATGTTTTTAATTTTTACATGCGCCATCGGACTATCCTATGCCGCCTTCTGAATGAGCGCTCGCTTGGAAGGTTCCAGGTAGGCCTTCAAGTTCGCTTCCATAATGGAAGGGCTGACGCCGCTCTGCAGCAGCAGCACTCCTCGGATGATAATTTCCTTAATCAGCAGCTCCTCTTCTGAACGCCGGCGGAGTTTTCCCGCCATGGGAAGGAAAAACATATAGCCCGACCCCAGCCCGAAGAACGCGGCGGCCAGACATAAAGCCATACGCCGAGGAACTTCTTCTACATTGGAAATGGAATTGAGCATCAGGATCATCCCGAGGACTGTCCCGATGATTCCGAAAGCCGGACTGTAAGTTCCGAGAGAATTGAAAATTTCCTGCCCGACCTGATGGCGCTCGCGGATAAATCCGAGCTCGGTTTCCATCATGTTGCGGATGAACTCCTGATCGGAACCGTCGATGACGAGCTGGACGCCGCGCTTTAGAAAGTCATTCTTCAGAAGTTTGACATCCCCTTCCAGAGCCAGGAACCCTTCCGTGCGGCCTTTCTTGGCGAAGTTCACGAACGTGGTTACGATCTCAGAGGTGTCTTCCCCGCTGGATGTCATGACCTTCTTCAAGACTTTGAAGATGCCGAACACCTGGCCGATGGGATAGTTGACCAGAATGGAACAGAAGGTCCCCCCCATGACGATGAGAAAGGCCTCGTAGTTCAAAAATGGTTTGAACCCGGCGACCCCCTCTCCCAACAAAATAGAGAGAGTGACAAGCCCAAGTCCGACGACGATGCCTAACAGTGTTGCGATATCCATCTGAAGTCTCCTCTGGCGCCGTCATTCCGGCGAAAACCGGAACCCAGTCAAATTTCCTCTGGCCCCCGGCTTGCGCCGGGGTGACGATTAAAGCTACGCCGCTTTCTTTCGTGGCACAATGACTTTCTTTTTCATCGTCCTGGTGTGCTTTTCCCGGCCGACTCCGACCGGCATGGATTCTTTGGCATCTTCCATGAAGAACCCGATGACGAGGCATAGGAATCCGACGAAAATCCCGATCATGGCAATGAGGGTCAATGACATGGCTTGTTCCTCCTCCGCCACACGACTGGCGGACCCGCCGACGACTTAGTGGCGGGCTTCCTTTCCCCTGAGAAACTCAGGGACATATGACGCTCCCGTGAAAACCGATTTCTTATAGTCGATCGTCTTCTGGACCACGTCCGCCACCGGCTCGGTGACGATGATCTTGTTGCCGGTCGCCAGCGCCAGGACCGTCTGACTGCCGTGCGAATCGATGGATTCGATCAGTTCCGCATTCACAACAACTTCCACTCCATTCAGGCGATGCAGGCGAATCATG
>Ga0182027_10006339_pt1 | contig 17749 bp, 17 predicted proteins | sample 712E1DmetaG_FD_121300 | JGI IMG/M metagenome (GOLD analysis project Ga0182027, IMG submission 121300) | Permafrost microbial communities from Stordalen Mire, Sweden - 712E1D metaG (Illumina Assembly) | ecosystem: Environmental > Terrestrial > Soil > Wetlands > Permafrost | place: Sweden... | reverse complement strand
CTAACTAAACGAATCTTATTCAATTCGAGAAGATTGGCGAAGCTAAGCGCCATGAAGTATTCATAAAAGAGTTCACCCAAAGGACAAGAAGATCGTCCCGAAGTTTTTTGGGGAGGGTAGGCCCTTTTCTTAAATCTTCGGGGCGTTTTTTCTTTTCAGATTAGCTGCCTCAATGGATCGAGATGCTGGCAATAAGCGCGTCTAGCATGGTTATGGTTGGAGAATAACTCTCCGGCGGCTGGGCGTTTAGCTGGGTGGCCATAGCAGCAAGATAACTATCCCAATTCTGCGTATTGGGAGGATTCGTGCCATCCGCAGGCAGGAGCGGGTTGGAGATGGGCAGGGTGGCGGAAATCCAGTACTTCCCATCGCTGGTCAGGCCCTGGTAGGTATAGAATACTTCATGATTATTGATCGGGTCGGCGAACTGGCTGTATTGTGTGAGAAAGCGAATGCCATTCCCGCTTGAAAAAGGAAGGACCTGGTACATGGCAAAGAATTCCTGGCTGGCGTTGAAAAAGGGCAAGAACGGCAGTCCCTTCGTCCCGCTGGGGCCACCTGCGATCAGAGCCTTTAGTGCTGCCAGCTGAATGGGAATGACATCCGGGACAAGCTCACTGTAACGCTGGACAGGGTAGCTATCAATATGGGCAGTAAAGAAACGATCTGAAAGAATATAGCCTGTCAATGTAATTTCAGTATATTTTGGATTAACCGCAAAACCCGGGGCACTGGGGTCGCCCGATTCTGCCACACTTTGACAATTGAAACCGGAGGCCAGGGCCGGGTCCAGGAAGAGCGCCAGCTCATTACAGGTGACGTTGGTCTTCGGGGCGGACGTGGCTGTTGCCTGCGGAGTTTCCGTCGCAGAAGGAGTCTCAGATGCGACCGGCAGAGTGGCTGCCGGCGGTGCAGTTGTCGCCACCAGGGGAACGGGCGTGGATGAAATGCTTCAGGCGAACATCAGCATGGATAAAATTGCGAGGGGAAGCATGAGGCGTTTCATCAAAAAAGTCTCCTTCTTCATTAATTTATGAATTGATTATCCCAAACCGGGCTTCGGTTCAGGGCAGAAAAACAATCCTTTCAATTTATCCCATTCGATTGACAAAAGAATTATATATTCTTTTACGGACTGCTGCCATGACCCATAAGTAAACCTGGCAGGGCTTTATCATTTTCAGCCTCTGCTCCCCCCGCCCCCCAATTTCGCCATATCTATAGCATAAATCCTAATTCATCAAGCTAGAATGGTAAAACCCTGAGTAAACCTGGGTTCCCGACACCAAAGGATGGTGATTACGTATAGAAATCTGATATCCGTTTAGTAGTGCATGGTTAGCCACTTTACAGGTTGGTTTTGTCCATAAAGATTATCATACCTGCCGAAAGGAATCCTCATCATGAAAGAAACACCTCCCAAGAAAAATCCGATGGCTGCCGTGTTTTCGCTTCGGGATTTCCGGCTGCTGTTTTCCGGTGCGACAACCTCCATGCTTGGAGATCAATTCGCCTTGATCGCCACACCCTGGCTGGTGCTCAAGCTGACCGGCGACCCCCTGGCCCTGGGAATTGTCCTGGCATTGGAAGGCATCCCACGCGCCATATTCATGCTTTTAGGCGGAGCCATTACCGACCGCATCTCGCCGCGCGTGATCATGCTGATCTCGGATGTCATTCGCTTCGTGCTAACCGTCCTGATGGCCGTGGTGGTATTCACCGGGACCGTCCAGATGTGGATGCTGTATGCATTCGGCCTGGGGTTCGGCCTGGTAGCAGGCTTTGCTATCCCGGCCGGCAACAGTATTGTGCCGATGCTGGTAGCAGAACAGGACCTGCAGGCCGGCAACTCGGTCATGATGGGCGTGGGTCAACTGGTCGGCTTCATCGGACCGACGATTGCCGGCATCCTGATCGGACGGTTTTCCAAATCACCGCTCGGGATCGGCCTGGCATTCGCGCTGGACGCCTTTAGTTTCGCCGTCTCAGCGGTCACCCTCTGGATCATGCGCGGCGGAGGCAAGCCTCAGGGGGAAGCAGCCGACTCTTCTGGAAAGGAAACCGTCTGGGCCTCCATTCTGGCGGGAGTTAAATATCTATGGGACGATAAACCGTTGCGCCTGGTATTCCTGGTCATCATGGCTTTGAATTTCCTGTTCGTTGGCCCCCTCCTGGTGGGCATCCCGGTACTGGCCAACCAGCGCCTGCCTGAAGGAGCGGTAGCCTTCGGGCTATTAATATCAGCCTTTTCAGGCGGCAACCTGGCCGGCTACCTGCTGTCTGGAGCACTGCCCCGCCCGAGTGGGAATGCCATGCGGGTATTCCTGATCGCATTGATGGTTGTCTTCGGGCTAGTGCTGGGTGCCTTTGGGTTCCTCCGCTCGACCTGGGTGGACTTTGCACTGATGTTGATGCTCGGCCTGGGCAATGGCTACATTTCCATCACCCTGTTCACCTGGATGCAACTACGCACCCCCAAGGCCATGCTGGGAAGGATGATGAGCATGATGATGCTATCCAATACCGGGCTGGTGCCCATCTCCCAGGCCATCTCCGGCGTTGTCAGCCGTTGGAGTCTGACGTGGCTCTTCGCCGGCGCCGGCACATTGATCCTGCTGGTGACATTGTGGGCGGTGCCCCAACCCGGATTGAAAGAATTCAGTGATAGCATGATGGCCGCCAAGGCGGCAGAAGTACCAGAACCGGCCCCGGCTGAGAATAGCACCATCTAAAAGTACAGGAAGAATTCCCATTTTGAGAGTGTAGCAGGCGAACCTGCTGCACTCTTTTTTTTACTTGCTTCGAGACAATATCCCAGGAGCCAAATCTCCCGCACGCCATGCCAAGGATAGTATAATTCTGCTAATTCCCGAATTGAGGAACCTTTCCTGCCATAAAAGTAACCGGAGCGATTCCCCAATCAGCGGGGTTGGAAGTCGCGTCAGTGTCTGCAAAAAGCCATATCGATGGTCAATCCCAGGCCCCAGGAGTGCCGCATGATCTACGGTGAACGTATTCGCTTGCGCCGCAACGAACGCAGTGATATCCCAAAATTTGTCGAATGGTTGAACGACCCAGATATCCGTCGTTACCTGTTAATCAATTTGCCTATCTCGCAGGCGAATGAGGAACAATGGTTCGAGAATACGCTAAAACTGCCCGCCAACGAACAACCCTTCGGCATTGAAATCCGCGAGAATGGACCCGCAGGGGGCGAAAGGGTTTGGCGGCTGGTTGGCAATTGCAGCTTCATGAAAATAGACCCGACCATCCGCAGCGCAGAGGTGGGTATCTTTATCGGCGATAAATCCTTTTGGAATAAAGGCTATGGCACGGAAGTCATGCGCCTGCTGCTGGTGCTCGGCTTCGCCACGTTGAACCTTAACCGAATTTACTTGCGCGTCGACGAGGCCAATAAGGGTGGCATACGCGCATACGAAAAAGCAGGTTTTATCCATGAAGGGCGGTTCCGGGAGGGGGCTTTCCAGAACGGCAAGTATTGTGATGTGCTACTCATGAGCGTTCTGCGCGCAGAGTGGAATCCTGAGAAATAGGGAAAGATGATGAACCAATCCAGCGAATTACGTGTTTATGGCGGTATCAAACTTTATGCCGGAACAGCCAGCCCGGAACTATCCCAGAAAGTGGCCGATTATTTAGGGGAAAACCTGTGCGGCCGGGATATCATTGAGTTTCCCAACGAGAACCTGTTTGTCAAGCTCCACAGTAGCGTACGCGGCCAGGATGTTTATGTAATCCAGCACACGGCCTCGCCAGTCCACCGAAACCTGATGGAACTGCTGATCCTGCTGCAGACCCTGCGGCTGGACTCGGCCGCCCGCATCACGGCGGTTGTGCCTTACCTGTGCTATGGGCGTTCGGACAAAAAAGACCAGCCACGCATTCCCATCACATCCCGCCTGGTGGCTGATATTATCCAGATTGCCGGCGCAGACCGCTATATGACGCTCGACCCGCACGCCTATCAAATCCAGGGCTTTTTCTCCGTGCCCGGAGATGTATTGAACGCCTCCACCATTCTGGTGGACTACGTAAAGGAAAACCTGCGCCCATATCTCAAAGACCCGGTGGTAGTGACCGTGGATCTCGGCTTCGCCAAGAAAGGTCGTAACTTTGCCTACGGGATTGACGCTCCGATTGCCTTCATAGAAAAACGCCGGGTGGCCAATGACGCCAAAGCGCAGGCGCTGACCATCATCGGCGATGTGAAAGACAGGGATGTGGTTCTGGTGGATGATGAGATCGACACGGGCGGTTCCATCGCCCAGGCGGTCAATTTGGTCAAGCAGAATGGCGCTCGGCGCGTTTATGTCACCTTTGTGCATCCGATCTTCTCGGCCGATGCGGCGGAACGACTGGCTGCCCTGCCAGTCACCGAATTTATTACCACCGACAGCATCCCGATCCCGCTCGAAAAACGCGAGACGTTCGGCAAGCGGCTCACCATCCTGACTGTGGCGCCGTTGCTGGGCGAGGTAATCCGGCGCGCCCATGAAGGCCGCAGTGTCGGACAGATGTTCAATGAATGAGAAATAAATCCAAGATGTTTTTTCATGACAAAAGGACACAAGATAATCATCATGCTTAAAAAGATAGCATCAAATTATTGGCTGATTATCTTGCTATTGATTCTATCAATAGTGCCTTTGCTGCCTGTTTCACCTTTGATCCAAAATACCCCGCCACGGGATTCCGGTTTTTTCTTATATGCCGGTGCGCGTCTTCTGAAAGGGGATTTACTCTATAAGAATGTATGGGATGACAAACCACCCCTGATCTTCTTTTTAAATGCTTTTGGTTTGTGGATCTCGAGCGGTTCAAGATGGGGAATATGGATTCTCCAGGTAGTTGCAATCCTGGCATCGGTCCTGCTGGCCTTTGTTATTCTTAAAAGATCTTTTGGCGAAATTGCGGCCGCCCTGGGTATCGTTTCAGGCCTGGCCATCCTGTTGCTTACATTACATGGCGGCAATTACACGGAGGAATATGCCATTCCTTTCCAATTTGCCTGCCTTTTCTTCCTGTTGCAAGCGGAACAAAAATGGGGGTTCTGGCCGGCCTTTGCGTGTGGAATGGCGCAAGGAATTCTCCTTTTTCTCCAGCAGAGTTTTATCAGCATAAGCATTGCCATCGCCTTATATTTGGTACTGCGTGCCATTCTCAGCCGCTCATGGAAACCTTTGATACAAGTTGGTTTTATTGCATTGGGGGGGTTGGGGGTCATTATCGTAGTCGTGGGGATCATGGCCATCCAGGGCATATTGCCTGGATTTTGGGATGGAGTATTCGTTTACGGAATGGTTTATTCCCACCTGGGTCTGTTGGAACATCTCAAAGGGCTGGGTGATACCCTGCAATTCTTTAGATCCATCCCGCTATTGTTATTATTGATCCCAGCGTGGTTACTGGCGCTTTTCCTGCTGCTCCGGCATGGGGCCCGGACAATCACAGGGATTCTGAAGAACCGCTGGACTGGTTGGGTTCTTTTGGCAGGCGGAATCCTTGCGCTGGTAGCGGGGACATTCGGCAACATCCTTCCCGGATCAACGGGGGGCTTTGGTCTGCTCAGGCAATCCGCGATTGCTTTGGGGGCGATCCTGACCGGCCTGGCAATCCTGCAGCTTTTCAAACTCCTTCCAAGATGGGCACTCCCCGGACTGGAGAAAACAACCTATCGTCTTCCCACTGCGGCTACGACCCTCATTGCGGTGGCTGTTCTCTGGTATCCGCTGGAAGTAGTATTATTGAACTTCTCCGAACGTTCCTACCTGCACTACTACATGGCCATCTGTGCAATTTGCATTGTGCTGTATGCTTTCCTGGCCGACCAGATTAAAAAATTGTTGCTTTCCTGGAAACTGCCTGCCGCTAATATCCTGCTCGTACTGGGCTGGACCATTGGGATTGGATTGACCCTGATCTATAACCCGATCAACTCCATGCCCGTCATGTTCAGGCCTGGCGAAATTGCAAATGATCAAATTTGGCAGGCCGTTAATTACATTGTCGCGAATACCAGCCCAGATGAAAAAGTGCTGGTTTGGGGATCTGAACCGCTAATTAATTTCCTTTCAGACCGAAGCTCCCCCGTTCGCTACACGTATTTCCAAAACACTTTCTACACGGAGGGTTATGGAGGAAAAGCCCTTAGCTCCGAATTGATGAACGATCTGCAGACAAAAAAGCCTGTGCTGATCATTTACACAGGCGATACGCCTTTTATCAATATCACCGCCGATCATACCTGTGTGATGCCTGCCCAGCCGCTCCTGGCCGGTATGGAAGAGGTGATGAAAGATATCTGCTCCAATTACTCGTTTGTCGAAAATGTTGGGGCATCGGACTGGAAGATTTACCATATTAACGAATGAACTTTTGGAAAATGGTTTAAACATGATCGCCACCATCCGTCCGGCCACGCTCGAAGATGCCCTTGGGATCGGCAAAGTCCAGGTCGATTCCTGGCACAGTTCCTATAAAAGCCTGATTGCCGATTCGTTCCTGGCTACGCTCACCTATGAGCGCCGCGCGCAAGTCTGGAGCCAGAATCTCAGTGACCCGCACAACAACAGTTTTCTGTATGTTGCCGAATCAAGTCCGGGGGAGCTAGTTGGTTTCGTTTCAGCCGGGCCGGAGCGTGAAGGTGACCCCATTTACAAGGGCGAACTCTACGCAATTTACCTTTTACAACAGGCGCAGCGCCAGGGTCTGGGACAGAAGCTGATGAAGATCGTCATGCGCGAATTGGTCAAGCGCGGTTTTTCAGCCATGTTGTTATGGGTCTTAAAAGATAACCTGCCAGCCCGTAAATTTTATAAAGCTGCCGGCGGCGAATTCCTGCGCGAGAAGCCCGTTGAAATAGGCAGCCAGGTTCTGCTCGAAGTCGCCTACGGGTGGAAAGATATTCGGCCGTTTGTAAAGTCAAAGGAGTGACCATGCTTGCTCAATTCAATAATATGAACGAACTGACCAGCTACCTGGATGCCATGGAAAAGCGGGTGAAAGCGTTGGAAATTGAGAATGAGTCACTCACGCGCTACGTCAATGCAATGGGCGGCGATGCCGCCAAAATGCTGCCCAAGACCGGACTGATCAGCACCAGTTTCTTTCAAAGGGCCTTCACCGTCTGGGGGCATTACTTTGTGGCTCAATTAATTATCTCCATCCCAATCGTGTGCATTTATTTCATCCTCATCCTGACAGTCTTAAAGCAGGGCATTCCGGGTATGCCCACCCCTTAATCCCTGAAATGACCGGCCAAAATGCCTGAACTCCCTGAAGTCGAGACCATCATCCGCAACCTGCGCCCGGCGCTGCTGGGTAAGAATATCCTTTCCAGCAACCTGCTCTGGGATAGATCGCTGGTCTCGCCATCTCCGGCCACCTTTCAAAAGCGTATCCGGGATCAGCAGATCCAGGATATTTTTCGCCGGGCCAAGTTCCTGCAGATCAAGTTGTCGAGAGAACATCTCATCATCCATTTGCGCATGAGCGGAGACTTGCTGGTAGTCTTGGGGGGGTACCAGCCCGCAAAGCACGACCGGCTCGTCTTGAAGCTGACGGATGATAGGACACTGGTTTTTTCTGATCCGCGCAAATTCGGGCGGATCTGGCTGGTGGAGGATCCCGCCGAGATTTTCAAGAACCTGGGCCCAGAGCCACTCTCGGACGCGTTTACCCCAGCCTGGCTGTATACCGCGTTGCAAACCCAGCACCGGCAACTCAAACCGCTCCTGCTGGACCAGTCCTTCCTGGCCGGGCTGGGGAATATCTATACGGATGAAGCTTTGCACATGGCCAGACTGCATCCATTGACTTCCTCGGATGCGGTCACAAAAGAGGAGGCCGAGATCCTGCAGATGTCGATCCGGGCGGTTTTGGAAGAAGGCATCCGGCGCAATGGCGCCAGCATAGACTGGGTCTACCGAGGTGGGGACTTCCAGAACCATTTTCGGGTGTATGGCCGCCAGGGCGAAGCCTGCCCGGTGTGCGGTACCACAATCGAGCGGGTCGTGGTCGGCCAGCGCGGCACCCATATTTGTCCGGCATGCCAGGTACTCACGAAAGAGTAAAATCCTGTAAAATAGAGCCAGTATGTATTGTGCGAGCATTCGTAAGGAGCTGAACCTATGCATATCAATGGTGCCATCATTTTCTTATTCGTGGTGATTCTCTGTGTCGGTGCAGCCGCCGGGGGGTTGATCGAACGTGCTTTGAAAAAAGATCGTTCCTCTGTAGATCCACTTCCCCTCCCACCTCCAGCTCCCATGGAGCATCCTGCCGTGCCTGTCTCTGAAAAAGACACACTCGCCGAGGAGGGTGATGTTGAAATTTTAAGCGCCTGGCGGACGAGCAGCAACCAGGTATGGCTGGGGATGGATGGCATGCGCATGAACGATAATACCGCGCTCAAACCCGAGCAGTACCAGCGACTGCTGGCCCTGGTGCTGGACCTGCGTCCATGGCTGGAAACCACGCGGCCGGGGGCGCCCAAACCAGAACCCACCCAGCCGCCGCTCCGCCCGGCCACGACCGCTCCCGCCGTCGTGGCTCAGGCGCAAAAAACGCAAAAGAAGAACGGCCTGCAGGTTGATGAAAAGCCCGAACCTGCGCCGGTACTTGACAGTATCATCCAACAAATCGATAAAGTGCTGCAGGAAAAGCTGGCAACCAGCGCGTTCAAAGAGCGCGGCATCCAACTGGTTGAAGGGCCCGGCGGTATTGTCATTGTGAAAGATGGGGTAAAAAATTATGAAGGATTGGATGCCGTTCCCGACCCAGAGGTCAAAGCGTTCATCCGGCAGGCAGTGGCCGATTGGGAAAAAGGCACAAAGTAGCCTTAAATGGTTTTCACCAGGTAGAGTTCTCCCCGTTCGAAGCCGCGTTCCAAATAATACTGTCGTGTCCCTACCGCCGCGATGACTGCCATGCGGCGGTAGCCTTTTTCTCTGGCGATCCGGTCGGCCTCTGCCATCAGGCGTTTGCCAAGCCCAGCATGCTGCGCGGCGCCGCTTTGCTCGGCCCCCACCGCCAGGGATTGCCCGTAAACATGGACCTCACGAATGATGGCTGCCCCGGCCAGGTCGCTCAAACCGGTTACGGAAGATTCCGGGCCAGGCAGGGAAAGCCGCAGAAAACCGGTAATTTTGTCATCCGGGGTGACAAAGGAAAGGAAATGTTCCTCGGCTCCATCCGGATGGTAGACCAGATCATCCAAGCGCAGCAAAGCCGTATCCACCTTCCCTGCCCCCACTTCACGGCAGCGGATGCAGTCACAATGGGTACCGCGCCGGGCCATTTCCGCATGGACATCCTGGCGCAGGCTGCTGCGCCGGTTGCCTGCCACGACGTGCGGCGAGGGAATATCGCGGATGACCCGGTTGACGCGGCAATAGCGCGGGATGGTAACCTTCACATCCGCGAGCAGATTGATCAATTCTTCCGTGGAATAGGGATGATATTCGCCGCGTTGCCAGTATTTGTAGAGCGGGGCGGTTTCAAGCAACTGGGTGGGGTAGATCTTAATCTCGTCCGGGCAGAGTCCTTCCCACAGGCGCGGGAAATCAGCCCGGTCGGAAGCAGGGGTTGCACCCAGCAGGTTGGGCATCCAATGCAATACGATCTTGAAGCCGGCCGCTCGCAGCAATGCCGTGGCGCGGTGGGCCTCGGCAACCGTATGGCCGCGCTGGTTAAGCTCCAGGATGGAATCATCCAGGCTCTGCACACCCATCTGGACTTTGGTCACGCCCAGCGAACGGAACCAGGCCAGTTCAGCCGGGCTGACTTCATCGGGGCGGGTTTCCACTGATAAGCCTACATTGCGGTGCAAGGCAGATTCGTTGATCAGGTGGTTTTCTTTCAGCCCTGACTCTTCCCTCACATCAGCCTCTCCGCCCAAGGGGGAGGGGGCTGGGTTAGCGGGATTCATCGCATCGAAACAGCGCTGCACAAACCATTCCTGGTAATCCCGCCGGTAGGAGGAAAACGTGCCACCCAGGATGAGCAGTTCCACCTTGTCGGTGGGATGCCCGACCGCGGTAAGCGATTCCAGGCGGGATTTCACCTGTGTATACGGGTCAAAGCCATGCTCCAGGGCCCGCATCGCACCGGGCTCATCCGGCAGGTAGGATTTCGGCATGCGGACATCGTCCGGGCAGAAGATGCACTTCCCGGGGCACGGATAAGGCTTGGTCAATACGGTGACGGTGGTCACACCCGAAAGGGTTCGGACCGGTTTCAGCCGGATGGTCGCCAGTAATTGCTCGTCCGCCTGCCATTCGCCGCGCTCGATCAATTGAGTGTAGGCAGCCACCAGGGTGGATTTATTGATATGGCCGGCAGCCTCCGGATGGCGGCGCACCGCTTCCATCACCGGGAACCCGGCGCGCACGTCATCCAGGATCAGGCGCGCCAGGGCCAGCTTTTCGGGCGTCAGGGCCCGAAGTTGTTGAAAGGAACTTTTCTTAACCACTATTTCACACAGATTTCTCACGGGGGGATGGAGCTGCCCATCTCCCCAGTTTATTAAATTGTTACCTTCACACAGTATAATGAGACTGAATATGAAAAGCCAGACAGTCGCACGGTTGCTTAAGCTGAATAAACAATTCTACCAGACCTTCGGGCACGAGTTTTCTTCCACGCGGCTGCATTTACAGCCGGGGGTGCTACGGGTGGTGGACGGTCTGGCGGGCGATGAATCCATCCTGGATCTGGGCTGCGGCAATGGCGAGCTGGCGCGCGAACTGATGCGGCGCGGACACCATGGTCCCTTCACAGGGGTGGATTTCAGCCCACCGCTTCTGGAGGTGGCCCGGCATGGCTGGGAAGACGCTCCGGCTACTTTTATTCGCGCCGACCTGGCCAGCGCGGATTGGGATAAAAAGATCCTGGCCTCCCTCAGCAAACCTTTCGACCTGGTGACCGCCTTTGCAACCCTGCACCATATCCCGGGGGAGGAGATGCGCCTGGCGATTTTGAATAAAGCACGCGCCATGCTGCGGGATGGCGGGCGGTTCATCCATTCCGAGTGGCAATTCATGAACAGTGAAAAACTCAAGGACCGCATCCAGCCCTGGGAGGATGCGGGGCTCAGCTCGGAGGAAGTGGAACCGGGCGATTACCTGCTGGACTGGCGCAGCGGAGGGCGCGGGCTGCGTTACGTACACCATTTCTACGAGGCCGAGTTGGAGGCGCTGGCCGCGGCCAGCGGTTTCAGAGTGCGCCAGACATTCCGCTCGGATGGCACCAACGGGTTGTTGGGGCTGTACCAAGTCTGGGAGGCCGCATGAAGACAAAAAAAGAAATTGTGCAGGACTGGCTGCCACGCTACACCGGCACGCCGCTGGAGGATTTCGGCAAATATATCCTGTTGGTCAATTTCAGCAACTATGTGCACATGTTTGCCGAGATGCACGGGACACGCGTCTGTTGCGAAGACAAGCCCATGCCAAACGCAACTGCAGACGGGATTACCATCATCAATTTCGGGATGGGCAGCGCCAATGCCGCCACCGTGATGGACCTACTCTCGGCCATCCAGCCGAAGGCCTGCCTGTTCTTGGGCAAATGCGGCGGGTTGAAAGCCAAGCCGGGTGTGGGCGAATTCATCCTACCGATCGCGGCCATCCGCGGCGATGGCGCATCCAACGATTATTTCCCACCGGAAGTGCCGGCGCTGCCGGCTTTCAACCTGCAGAAAGCCGTCTCGACCACAATCCGCAATTATCAGCGCGATTACTGGACCGGGACAGTCTATTCAACCAACCGGCGGGTCTGGGAACACGACGAGGAATTCAAGAAATACCTGCTAAAAATCCGCACCATGGCGATCGACATGGAAACGGCTACGCTCTTCATCACCGGCTTCTACAACAAGATTTCCTCGGGGGCGTTGTTGCTGGTTTCTGACCAGCCGATGGAACCGGATGGCATCAAGACATCCCAGTCAGACAAAAAGGTGACGGAAGAGTTTGCCAGCCTGCATTTACGGATCGGGATCGACTCGCTCAAGGAAATCATCAACGACGGTCTGACCGTCAAACATTTGAAATTCTAGCAAAGGTTATGAAAAAAATCATTGCCATTACTCGCCCGGTCAGCCGGAGCATCGACCGGTGCGAACTCACCAACCTCGCACGCGTCCCAATCGACCTGAAACGCGCCAGCGCCCAGCATCATGCCTACGAAGAAACGCTAAAATCGCTGGGCGTGGAAGTGCTGGCACTGCCCGAAGAGCCTGACCTGCCGGATGCGGTCTTCGTGGAGGATGCGGCCGTGGTGCTGGATGAGTGCGCCATCATCACCCGCCCCGGTGCAGATTCGCGCAAGCCTGAGAGCGAGTCCGTTGCGCGGGCGCTGGCTCCCTACCGCAGCTTGTATACGATCCAGGCTCCCGGTACCGTGGATGGCGGGGACGTGCTGGTGGTTGGCAAACGCATCTGGGTCGGACGATCAACGCGCTCGAACCATTCCGCCATCGACCAGATGCAGGCTTTCCTGGAACAATTTGGCTATTCAGTGCGGGGCGTACCGGTCAGCGGCTGCCTGCACCTGAAATCGGCCGTTACCCAAGTGGCAGGAGACCCCCTGCTGATTAACCCGGCCTGGGTCGAAAAAGGGGAGTTTCCTGGGATGCAGTTCATCAACGTGGACCCAGGCGAGCCTTATGCCGCCAATATCCTGCTGGTTGGGCAGGCCATGCTTTACCAGCCGGCTTACCCGAAGACTCTCCAGCGACTGGAAGAAGCCGGCATCCATCCAATCCTGGTGGACCAGTCCGAGCTGGCCAAGGCCGAGGGGGCGCTTACCTGTTGTTCACTCATTTTCAAAGAATAAGAATGCACTTCCATGCCCGTCTCTCCCGTCGAAATAAACCGGCGGGAAGTTTTTTAAGATACAAGTCCCTATTTTTGTAAAGGGTTTCTCTTAGCAATGATTAATATGATAATTAAGGTAAATTTAATAAAAATAGAATAATATAACCCTTACAATACCCATTCAAGAGGCAAAGAAAAGCCTCTACTCATTGCAAGGAGGATCGTCATGAAAAGCAAAATCTTGTTTTCCACTCTGCTCATAGTTTCAATTGTTCTCTCGGCATGTGCATCCGCAACGCCGACCGCTAATCCCGCAACGGTAATCCCAGTCACGGGGTCTACTGCCACTTCTGCGCCAACTGCAACTGCAATGCCCATGGCAACCGCGACTGGCATGCCTGTAGCAACTGCCACGATGGCACCCATGGCCACGCCAACCTCGCCGGCTGCTGTTAATGTCGGCCAGAATGCAAGCCTGGGTTCCTTCCTGGTCAATGCCTCCGGTTGGACGTTATATGCCTTTACCAAGGATACCCAGGGAACCAGCAGCTCTGCGGCCGTAAGCGCCTGCACGGGTAGCTGCACCTCCGTTTGGGTTCCCTTACTAACCAATGGAACTCCTAACGCTGGAACGGGCGTGACCGCTTCCATGCTGGGCATGCTCACCCGCCCGGATGGTTCAATGCAGGTGACGTATAATGGCTGGCCGCTGTATACCTACAGCCAGGATATGGCCGCCGGAGATACCAACGGTCAGGCCTACAAGTCACTCTGGTATGCCGTGACGCCGGATGGAATGCAGGTTTCAGGAGCGATGCCTGCCTCAGGCACAGCCATGGCTCCGACACCCACCTATTAAGGTTTTCCCTTGAGAACCAACTGCCGAAAAACTGGCAGATGCAACCTTTTACTGGTATTCAATACGCATCTTTCTCCCGCCGGTCGGTGCCGGCGGGAGATTTTTGCTTCTGGGGGAATCGGCGGGAAGAGGGGTAAAAAAATGGTTTTGGGGTAGAATTCAAGTGAAATCTGGCACAAACGAGGTCGATTATGAAACGCTGGAACGGCTGGGGCGATGAAGCAACCACCTACCCACTGCCTGGCTCGGCCGCCCGTTACCTGGCGGACCTGGTGGGTGAAGGACTGCAATTGCAGGATGCCACAATCTCACAAGCCCTACAGGCCGTTCCGGCAGCTGCTCTCGCGCCTCACCCGCTCGTTTCCACCGATGCGGAAGAACGCCTGCGGCACGCGCGCGGGCAGAGCCTGCCCGATTGGATCGCGCTGCGCTCCGGGCAGATCCGATCTTTTCCGGATGGCATCGCATACCCGGTCTCGGATGAGGATGTACGCAGCCTGCTGGATTACGCCAGAAAGACCGGTGTAAAGCTGATCCCCTTTGGCGGCGGGACAAGCGTGGTCGGCCACATTAATCCCCAACCCGGCGAAGCGCCCGTTCTGACCATGGACCTTTCCCGCATCAATCACCTGCTGGCGTTGGATGAAACCTCGCACCTGGCGACTTTCGAGGCAGGCGTGAGCGGGCCGGAGATCGAAAAGCAATTGAATGCACGTGGTTATACCCTTGGGCATTTCCCGCAATCCTTCGAGCTCTCCACGCTGGGCGGCTGGGTTGTCACCTGTTCCAGCGGGCAGCAATCCTACCACTACGGGCGCATTGAAGCCCTGTTCGCCGGCGGGCATGTCGAAACGCCTGCCGGCGCGCTGGACCTGCCCGTCCACCCGGCCTCGGCGGCCGGGCCGGACTTGAAGCAGATCGTGCTCGGCTCGGAAGGACGCCTGGGCGTGCTGACGCGCGCCACGTTGCGTGTGCGCCGCATCCCCGAGTTCGAGGCATTTTATGGCGTCTTCTTTCACAACTGGGAAGAGGGCGCAACCGCAGTGCGTGAAATTGCCCAGGCCGGCATTGGCGTTTCCATGCTGCGCATGAGCAATGCCATGGAAACCACCACCACCCTGGCGCTTTCCGGACAGGATGAACTGGTCAAGTGGGCCGGGCGCGGGCTGCGGGCGGTTGGGTTTGGCGAAGAGCGCGCCCTGCTCGTCTTCGGCGTGACCGGTACGCGCCGCCAGGCCACCCAGGCGCGCCTTGAAGCATTGGAAATCATCCGGGCACATGGCGGCCTGATGACCGGCACGGCCATTGGCAGGATGTGGCGGAAATCTCGATTCTATTCGCCCTACCTGCGTAATACCCTGTGGGAGGCCGGTTATGCGCTGGATACCCTGGAAACTGCCATCCCCTGGTCAGAGGTGGCGGCAACCGCGCAAGAAGTACAGAAAATGATCCAGGAAGGGCTGGCGGGTATCGGGGAACGCGTGCTGGTCTTCGCACATCTCTCGCATGTCTATCAAGATGGGGCCAGCATCTATATCACCTACCTGTTCCGGCGTGCGCATGATCCTGATGAAACACAGCGGCGCTGGCAGGTGCTGAAAGCCGCCGCCAGCCGGGTCATCCTGGCCCATGGAGGAACCATCTCGCACCAGCATGGCGTCGGCCTGGACCACGCGGCCTACCTCGCCGCGGAAAAGGGACCACTCGGGATGCAAACGCTGGAGTCGGTCATCCGGCTGTTTGATCCGGATAGGATGATGAATCCGGGCAAGTTGCTTTCAATATAGCCAGGAGGAATAACAACGTGCTCAACATCAAAATCCTCAGCCTTGGGGCTCCCGAACGCTACGCAGTCCGGCGAATGGTGACAGCCGCGTACCAGGAACTCCTCCAGCAATATCCCAACCAGGAAGTCAGCATTAGCGATGTCAGTGAAGCGGCAGAAATTGGCAAAGTTGCCTTCACCCTCGTTCTGCCGACGCTGGTTATCAACGGGAAAGTGGTCTGTACCGGGCGCTTTCCAAGCCGGGAAGAAGTGTCTGGTTGGCTGCGGCAGACAATGAATAAAACGTAATGCGTAAAACGAAAGGGGGCTACGTTTACCGCATTATGCATTACGAATTACGTTTTTCGTTTTACTTCTGAGGCTCCGATGTGGAATCAAAACTGGCGTGAGCGGATCTGGTCGCAACTGGACAGGGAATTTGATTTAATCATTATTGGCGGCGGCATCACCGGCGCAGGAATCCTGCGCGAGGCGGCGCGCGCCGGGCTGAAAGCAATCCTGTTCGAGCAGGGTGACTTTGCATCGGGCACATCCAGCCGTTCCTCCAAGCTGGTCCATGGCGGCCTTCGTTATCTCAAGAACGCCCAGGTAAAACTGACCTGGGAATCCGTCCACGAACGCGAGCACCTGCTCAAGGAAGGCCGCGGATTGATCACGCCGCTGCCCTTCGTGATGGCCAATTTCCGCGGCGATCATACGCCTGGGTGGGTATTCGGCCTTGGATTAACCATGTACGACATCATGGCCCTCAAATGGAACCATGCTTCTTACGATCCAGACGGTCTGCGCGGGCTTGTGCCCCAATTGACTTCCCCAGAGATGGTCTCCGGCTTCCGGTATTTCGATGCCCAGACGGACGATGCCCGGCTGGTGCTGCGCGTGCTCCAGGAGGCCACCCGGGAAGAGGCACTGGCGCTGAATTACGCCCGCGTCGAAGGGCTGCTTTTGACCAGGAACCGCGTGACCGGTGTGGCAATCCGGGATCTGGAAGGTAACGGACGAACCATGGAGGTGCGCGCCCGCGCCGTAGTCAGCGCGACGGGTGCCTGGGCCGACGAAATGCGCAGCCAGGTTTCTCCACGTGCACTCAGCCGGACGATAGGAGCACGCGCCAGGTTGCGCCTGCTGCGTGGAAGTCACATCTTTTTGCCCCAATCCAGGCTCCCGCTGACACGCGCCGTCACCTTCCTGCACCCGGACGACAGCCGCCCGGTCTACGTGCTGCCCTGGGAAGGCGTGACGCTGGTGGGCACCACCGATGTGGACCATCAGACCGCCCCATCCACCGACTTGTGCATCAGCCAAGCCGAATCCGCTTACTTGATGCAGGCGGTGCAGCATGCTTTCCCAGGCCTGAGCCTGACGCAGTCAGATGTGCAATCCACGCTGGCAGGGGTGCGGGCGGTCGTCAACACCGGCAAGAGCGACCCATCCAAAGAGAGCCGCGAGTTCGTGCTGTGGAACGAATCCGGGCTGCTGACCGTCAGCGGCGGCAAACTGACCACGTTCCGCCTGATGGCGCAGAAGGCGCTGCGGGCGTTGCGCCTTTCGTTGCCCGACCATCCGCACCTGGGCAGCAACGAGCGGGTGCTCGACCCGCTCGCGCCGGAAGCCAGCCTGTGCGACGTGCCGCCAGAATTTCGCCTGCGCCTTTTGGGACGCTACGGAGCGGAAGCCTGCAACCTGGTGGAGGCGGCCCAGCCGGGCGAAATGCGCGCCATGGCCCCCAGTCCCTCGCTCTGGGCGGAACTGCGCTGGGCCGCCCGCAGCGAGGGGGTGGTCCACCTGGATGATTTGCTGGCCCGCCGGGTGCGCTTGAATATCAACTTGCCGGGAGGCGGGATGGACGAAATGGAAAATATCCGGAAAATTGTCCAACCGGAATTGGGCTGGAACGATGCGCGCTGGGCGGAAGAAGCCGAACGCTACCGGAAGATGTGGAAAGAGTACTACTCTCCAATTTAATAGGGTTTTTTATCCAGGATAAAAGAATATAAACAGAACTTTATACCACCAAGTCACAAAGTTTTTAGTAATAACCAATAAAACCTGTGGAGGCTTGGTGCCTTGGTGGTCAATTATCCCGCCAAAGAACCGCTAAGCTTACCAACGAACCACCAAAACTGCTGCTTTTAATCTTCCGCTTAAGTACTACTTGCTAAACCTCCCCCATTCGGGTATGCTTGTCGCCGGGAGTGGTTAGGTCCCGGAGGGCTTCCCGGTCTTCAAAACCGGCGGCGGGTCGCGTTGCGGGCCGCGGTGGGT
>Ga0182027_10006338_pt1 | contig 17755 bp, 16 predicted proteins | sample 712E1DmetaG_FD_121300 | JGI IMG/M metagenome (GOLD analysis project Ga0182027, IMG submission 121300) | Permafrost microbial communities from Stordalen Mire, Sweden - 712E1D metaG (Illumina Assembly) | ecosystem: Environmental > Terrestrial > Soil > Wetlands > Permafrost | place: Sweden... | reverse complement strand
GCTGTCCGGCGAGCGGCCCCGCCGTCGGGGTAGCAAGGACGCCGCGGACCAGTCGGGAGCGCCTGAGCCTTCAGCGACCGAGACCGTTTAGGGCGAGCCCGCTAGGGCCGAGACCGTTTAGGGCGAGCCCGCTAGGGCCGAGACCGTCTGAGCCGGGAGACGGTTTTGGGCGGGAAGCGGCCCTGGTCCTCTAAGTCCCTCGGCCGCCACTGGGCGTGGTCGCTACTGGCCGATGAAGTGCGCCACCACCGGCGCGCCCGCCACCAGCAGGGCTGCGACCGCGGCTGCGGTGCGCTTCCACGGCGAGCCCCAGCGCCGGGCCCGGGGACGGGCGGGCTCGTCCGGGATAACCAGGATGTCGTCGTCGCCCGCCAGCACGTACGGCCCCGCGCCCCCGTCGAGGGAGCCGCGTCGGCCTTCGGAGAAGGCGGCTTCGACCTCGTCAGCCAGGAGCAATGCCGCCGCCAGTTCGGCCTGCTCCTCTTCCACGAGCACCGAAACGGCCCCGAAGGGGTAGGGGCCGGACACGTTGCCCTGCAGGTGGGTGACGATGCCTTCGCAGCCGAGCCGGGCGGCCAACACCTTGGCGTGCCAGCCGTCGGGCACAGTGCGCAGGTGCACCATATGCAGCCCTTGGCTCATAGCGAATACCCTACCCCACCTGGTCTGGCGTGCTCCGGCACGAGAGGTGGGCATTCCTGGCCCCATAACCGGGGTAGCCTGCCGATCGGGAGACAGAGCCACCGACATGGAACGACGCATCTTCGGCTTGGAGAACGAGTACGGCGTTACCTGCACCCTTCGCGGTCAGCGCCGCCTGAGCCCGGACGAGGTGGCGCGCTACCTTTTCCGGCGCGTCGTGTCCTGGGGCCGATCGTCCAACGTGTTCCTGGAAAACGGGGCCCGTCTGTACCTCGACGTCGGCAGCCACCCCGAGTACGCCACCCCAGAATGTGACTCGATCAGCGACCTCGTGGTCCACGACAAGGCGGGCGAGCGGATTTTGGAGCACCTGGTCGTGGCGGCCGAGGCACGCTTGCGGGAAGAAGGCATCCGGGGCGTCATCTTCCTGTTCAAGAACAACACCGACTCGGCCGGCAACTCTTACGGTTGCCACGAGAACTACCTGACGACGAGGCGGGACGACTTCACGCATTATGCCGAGGTGCTCATCCCGTTCTTCATCTCCCGCCAGATTTACGCCGGGGCGGGCAAGGTCCTCCAGACAGCTCGCGGTGCTCAGTACTGCATAAGCCAGCGAGCCGAGCACATCTGGGAGAGCGTCTCATCGGCCACCACGCGCAGCCGGCCGATAATCAACACCCGGGACGAGCCTCACGCCGATGCCGAGCGCTACCGCCGGCTGCACGTGATCGTCGGCGACTCCAACATGAGCGAGTACGCCACCTTTTTGAAGGTGGGGACGACCAGCATCATGTTGCGGATGCTCGAGGACAGCTCCGTCGTGATGCGCGACATGACCCTGGAGAACCCGATCCGGGCCATCCGGGAAATAAGCCACGACACCACCTGCCGGCGCAAGGTGCGCCTGGCCAATGGCCGGGAGGCCAGCGCCCTCGACATCCAGTCCGAGTACCTCGAGCGAGCCCAGCGCTACCAGCAGGCAAAAGGGTTTTCCCCCTTGGAGGACAAGGCCCTGCAAATGTGGGAGCACTGCCTGAAAGGGATCGAGAACGACCCCTGGTCGCTCGACCGGGAATGCGACTGGGTCATCAAACACAAATTGATCGAGGCCTATCGCGAACGTGACGGGATCCCGCTCACCCACCCCAAGGTGGCCCTGATGGACCTCCAGTACCACGACGTCAACCGCCAACGAGGCCTCTACTATCGCATGGAGGCACGGGGCATGACCGAGCGCATGGCCACCGACGAGGACATCGAACGGGCCCTCGACGAGCCTCCGCAGACGACGCGGGCACGCCTGCGGGGCGAGTTCATCAGGCGGGCCAAGGAGCGCCGGCGCGATTTCACCGTGGACTGGGTGCACTTGAAGCTCAACGACCAGGCGCAGCGCACGGTGCTTTGCAAAGACCCGTTCAAAGCCCGCGACGAGCGGGTGGAAAAGCTGATCGCGTCGCTGTGAGACGCACCGGGGGGGACCTGGCCCCGGAGAGAGAGCTTTGAGGCCATGGACAGGCTGGAACGGCTTGTCAACCTGGTCGTCGCCCTGCTCGACACCCGCCGGCCGCTGAGCCGCCAGGAAGTACGCGAGCGCGTAGGCGGCTACAGCGAAGATGAGGAAAACTTCCACCGCAACTTCGAGCGTGACAAGGACCTCCTGCGGCAAATGGGGATCCCGGTGGTCACCGAGCCCATCGACCCGTCCCGCCCCGAGGCGGGGCTTGGTTACCGGGTGCCGCGCGACCTCTACGAACTGCCCGATGCCGGTTTGGACGAGGACGAGCTGGTCGCGTTGGGCCTCGCCGCCTCGGCCGTGGGCTTCGAGGGGATGGCGCAGAGCTCCACGACGACGGCCCTGTGGAAGCTTGCGGGGGCGGGCGGGGCCGGCAGTTCCCGGGCCCGGCCCCCGGCGGCACCACCGGGCGGGCCCCTGGTGGAGGTGCCCATGGACGAGACGGTGGCCACCCTTTTTGCGGGTGTGACCGAGCGGCGGGTGGCGCGCTTCGGCTACAACGGCCGGCCGCGGCGTGTCGACCCGTACGGGCTGTCCTACCGGGAGGGCCGGTGGTACCTGGCTGGGTTCGACCACGGACGAGAGGCGGAGCGGTCCTTCCGCACCGACCGCATGAGCGGTCCCGTGGAGATCGAGGGCACGCCCGGTGCGTTCGTGCGCCCGGAGGGGGCGCCCTCGGGGCCCGTGCCGGCCTGGCGGCTGGGCGACGACGAGGAGATCGTCGTGGACCTCAAGGTCGACGCCAGCCAGGCCCAGTGGGCGGTCACCCAGGCCGGCGAGAGCTCGGTATGTGGGGAGAGCTCGGATGGCACCACGTACCTGAGGTTACGGGTCACCAACCGGGCCGCCTTGCGCAGCTTCGTGCTCGGGTTCCTGGACCATGCCGAGGTCCTCGGGCCGCCCGAGGTGCGCGACGAGGTCGTCCAGTGGCTACAGGCCGTGGAAGCCCGGGACGAGCCCGCCGGCCGCCGGTCATCGGGCACCGGCCCTAAGGCACCGGCCATCAGGCACCAGGCATGAGGCACCAGGCATGACCCGTCCCAACTCTGCTCAACGACTGGCGCGGCTGCTGGCCATAGTCCCCTGGGTCGTAGCCCACGACGGTCCCCGGGTAACCGAGGTGTGCGAGAGGTTCAGGATCTCTGAGCGTGAGCTCATCGCCGATCTCAACCTGTTGTTCATGTGCGGGGTGTACCCGTACACGCCCGACGCCCTCATCGAGGTGGACCTTGAGGGCGGCCGGGTGTGGGTACGCTTCGCCGAATGGTTCCGCCGGCCCTTGCGCCTCAGCGCGCCTGAGGGCCTGGCGCTGGTCGCCGCGGCGCGCGCCATCCTCGGGATGCCGATGGCGGGCAACGAGAAGCCCAGCGCCCTCGCCAGCGCGGTGGCCAAGCTCGAGACCGTGCTCGGGGCGGGCGGGGACGACCAGCTCGAGATCGAGCTCGGGGCGGCTTCGCCCGATTTGCTCGGGGCGCTCCAGGCGGCGGTGGGCGAGAGCCGCAAGGTCCTGCTCGACTACTACTCCTTCGGCCGAGACGAGACCGGTACACGCGTGGTGCGGCCGTGGCGGGTGTTCTCCTCCGAGGGGCACTGGTACCTGCTGGCATGGTGCGAGAAGGTGCAAGCCAAACGGCTTTTCCGCGTCGACCGGGCCCGGTCGGCAACGCTGCTGGACGACCATTTCCAACCTCCCGACGACCTGGGACCGGTGCCCGTCTACGAGAGCCGGTCGGACGACCCGGTTGTGACCCTTGACCTGGCCCCCGGCGCTCATTGGGTGGTCGAGCGCTATCCCCACGAAGGCACCGTCGACATGGGCGAGGGGGTGCTGCGGACTCGGCTGCGGGTCAGTTCCAAGGCGTGGCTGGAAAGGCTGCTTTTGCGGGCGGGGCCGTCCGCCACCGTTGTCTCGGGGGCGGACGGGGTGGCCGCGAGCGCGGCAAGGCGCATTCTTGCCACTTACGGACATGTAACCTCTAGGGAGTGACCCTGACCGACCAGGAGCAAGCGCGCGCCTCAGACGAGGAGAACCCCCAGCGGCAGGACCAGCACCGCCGCGCCTTGGCCGAATGGATCGTGGTCATCGTCGTCGCCCTGGTGGCGGCGTTGCTCATCAAAACTTTCGCCATCCAGGCCTTCTACATCCCGTCGCCCTCCATGGTGCCAACGCTGGAGCCGGGCGACAGGGTCCTCGTCAACAAGTTGTCCTATGACTTCCACTCCGTCCATATCGGGGACATAGTGGTGTTCCGCCGGCCGCCCGCGGACACCACGCTCGGCATAGATGACCTGATCAAGCGGGTCGTGGCGCTCCCCGGCCAGACGATCTACGTAAACGATTGCCGGGTTTACGTGAACGGCAAGGAGGAAGCCCAGCCCTACCTGCCGAAGGGATGGCAGAACCCCAACTCCGAGTACTGCACAGTCTGGACCACCAACCTGCCGAACCCCTATAAGGTCCCGGCCAGCGATTATTTCGTGATGGGGGACAACCGCAAGGACTCCTACGACTCGCGTTATTGGGGCCCGCTACCTGCCAGTTACCTTGTCGGGCGGGCATTTGTGCGCATGTGGCCGCCCAGCCGCCTCGGCTTCCTGTAGCCAGGAGCCCGACGTCGGTACTGAACCGGTCCTGGCGAAAGGTCGCGCTTGCGTCTAGGCTGGCGCCTGGGTACTTCTGATGGCTCCGGAATTGGTTCGCGCCGTTGCGGGGTATGGGGGGAGAAGAAGAGGCATATAGCCGCGAAGCGACGTGTCCATTGACAAAGGTGACGCCGGGCAACCGGGGCTTACAGAGTGGGGAAAGGGCCCAAGGGCCCGGTCCGAAGGGTCAAAGGGGCCGGGATCCCCCACTCGAAAGTTCTGGTGGGCTATGAAGAAGGGAACTGGACATTCTCCGTGGCATTACCCGCACTGAGGGCTCAAGGGGTTCGCAGGGACGCCGATACCACTTTGAGTACTTCAGCAACCCGAGCTTGAGGCCCGGGATGAAACAGAAGGAGTGGCCAAGGTGGCGACAGTTAGGGCGAGCTGCCCGAGTTGTGGAGACGTCGAACTGACGACTCGGGAGGTGCAAGTACAGGTGTGCTCCGCCACTGATGAGGGCACTTACTCCTTCCTGTGCCCGGGTTGCCGGCTCATCGTCAACAAGGGCGCCGAGCAGCGGGTGGTAGAGCTACTCGTGTCGGCCGGCGTCAGAGTGGTGAGCTGGGACCTGCCGGCGGAGTTGTCCGAACCAAAGTGCGGTCCGCCGATCACCTACGACGACCTGTTGACTTTCCATTTCGAGCTCGACTCCGAGGGTTGGCTCGAGCATGTCATAGCGGGCGGCGGCCCGTTGGGCTCCCGCTGAGGACGGGCTGGTGAACTGGGCCTGGGTCGGCCCTCTTCTGGTGGCGGGCTTGGGCGCCGGCGGTTGTGCAGCGTTTTCCCTCAAGGTGCGCAGGGAGACCGAGCGCCTGCGTTTGGCCCGGGTCGAGCTGCGCCGTGTTCAGTCCGGGCTCAGGGACCGCCCCGGCGTTCCCGGCGTCCGGACAGGGCCAGCAGAGTAACCACTCTCAGCGACTCGAAGGCGATCTTCGGCGACATCTTCGAGCGCCCTTCGGCGCGGTTGATGAACTGCACAGGCACCTCGGCGAACTTGGCCCCCGAGCGCTCGAGCTGGTAGGCAAGCTCGATCAGCCACCCGTAGCCCTCCGCCTTGAGAGCGCTGAAGTCGACGGTCCGCAGGGTCGTCGCCCGGTAGGCCCGGAAGGCCGACGTCAAGTCGGACACGCTGCTGTTCAGGGCATGTGCGGCGTACCAGTTACCGAACCGGGACAGCACCCGCCGCCCGACGGGCCAGTCCACCGTTGACCCACCCGGGACATAGCGGGACCCGACGACGACGTCAGCGCCGTCCGAAAGGGCGCCCAGGATGCGGGGAAGGGCCGTGGCGTCGTGCGAAAGGTCGGCGTCCATGCCCACAAGCACGTCATAGCCCCGCTCCAGCCCCCATGAGAAGCCGTCCCGATAGGCACTGGCCAGCCCCCCTTTCCCCGGCCGGCGCAGGACTTCGACCCCGCCCAGCTCCCGGCCCACGTGCTCGGCCCGGTCAGCCGTGCGGTCACCGCCGTCGTCATCGACCACGAGCACGCTCGACGAGCTAACGGTCGTCCGCACCCGGCGCAAAACGCGCTCGATGTTGGCCACCTCCCGGTAGGTCGGCATTATGACCAGCGGCCCGGCACTACCGTCGGGCACTGGCCTCCCCGGCGTTGGCATCCCCAGTTTCGCGGGGAGGGGGTAAGGTGCCCATCTCGTGCAAGATAGCACCGCGGCCCAGGTCAGCCCCCGCCACGAAGGCCAGGCCAAAGCTGCCGCGCCCGCCGGGCACCCGGGCGGGGAAGGCCCGGCCCGAGCCCGCTCGGGCGGGGCTGGGTGGGCGTGGGCTATCGGTGCCCTGGCGCTCATCTCCCTCGGGCTGGGGGTGTTCGAACTGGTCCGGGCCGGAGGGCCCTACGACATCTTGGAGTACGACGACGGCGTGTGGTTCGGTGCCGCCGTGCGCCTGGCGGACGGGGCTCTCCCGTACCGGGATTTTGTCCTCGACCAGCCGCCCGGGGTGCCGATGCTCCTGTCTCCCGTGGCTCTGCTGTCCCACGCCTTCGGCACCGGCGGAGCCCTGGTCGCTGCCCGCTACGTGACCGTCCTGGTCGAGGCGGCCAACGTGGTGCTGGTCGGTTGGCTGGTGCGCCACCGTTCGGTCCCGTGCGTGGTGGTGGCCGGCGCCGTGGTCGCCGTCTACCCGGCCGCCGTGATCACGTCCCGTACCGTCATGCTGGAGCCCTACTGCGACCTGTGGTGCTTGATCGGTCTGGTCGCCGCGTTCGACAATGGCCATGTCACTACCGCCTCCAGGCGGGCACTGCTGGCCGGGGCCGCCTTCGGGGTGGCCGGTACGTGCAAGGCCTTCGCCCTTCTGCCTTTCGTGGTCCTGGTGGTGCAGATGGCCCTGCGCGGGCCGGGCGGCCGGCGCCAGGCCGGGCGCTGCCTGGCCGCGGCAGCCGGCGTTTTCGCCGTCATCTGCGCTCCCTTCGTGCTCATGGCGCCGGCCGGGTTCTTCCGCCAAGTCGTCTTGACCCAGCTCGAACGGGGCGCCGTCGCCAACCCCAGCCTATGGGGGCGCGTGGCCGAGTTGGTCGGCGTCCCGCCCGCACCCTCCATGTTCGGCGTCCCGAGCGCGGTCCTGGACGACGTCGTCTTCGCCGTGAGCGCAGTGGTGTGCGTGGCGCTAACGGTGGCCTGGTGGGCGGCCCGGCGCCCGGCCAGCAGCTCGCTGGAGCGCTACGGCGTCGTGGTCGTCGTGCTCACAGCCGCCGCTCTGACCTGGCCGGCGGCCTTCTATTACCACTATGCCGCCTTCCTGGCCCCGTTCCTGGCCCTGCCGTTGGGCCTGGCCGCCGACCAGCTCTACGGCGCGAAGGGCCGGGCGTTCGTGCTCGGGGCGGCGTCGGCCCTGGTCGTGGTGGGGACGGTCCACGCTGTGCGGGTCGTCCAGACCACTGACCCGCCCGGCCTCGTGGACATCGCCTGGCTGGACCGGGCCGTGCCCGCCGGAGCCTGCGCCATCACCGACGACCCGTCCGTCCTGGTCCTGGCCGACCGCTTCAGCGCCCCCCCAGGGTGCAGCGACATGGTCGACGCCGATGGGTCCACATTGTCATGGTCCGGGGGCCGCCGTGGTTACCAGGCCCTGTCCCAGCCCCAAGCCATCACCGACTGGCTGGGCGTCCTGGGCCAGACTGGTTACGTCGTGGTTACCCAGGGGATGGCGCCGGCGCGGATCCCCTGGGGCTCAACTCTGCTCGACTACCTTCACGCCCACTTCCGCCTGTCCGCCGAACGGGCCGGGGTGGCCGTGTGGGCACGGCGGTCCCCGTGAGCGAAGCCTTGCGGGCGGAGTTCCTGTTGGGCCTGCCCTTCGAGCTCGACCCCTTCCAGCTCGAGGCCATGGACGCCCTGGACAACGGCCACAGCGTGGTCGTAGCCGCCCCGACCGGGTCGGGCAAGACCGTGGTGGCCGAGTACGCCGTGGCCCGCGCTTTGGCCAGCGGGGCCAAGGCCTTTTACACCACACCCCTCAAGGCCCTGTCCAACCAGAAGTTCGCCGACTTCTCCCGCCGCTACGGCGCGGCCAAGGTGGGCCTGCTCACCGGGGACAACGCCATCAACGGCGATGCCCCGGTGGTGGTGATGACCACCGAGGTGCTCCGGAACATGGTCTACGCCAGCTCCGAGAGCCTCCTCGGGCTGCGCTACGTGGTGCTGGACGAGGTCCACTACCTCCAGGACCCTTATCGCGGGCCGGTATGGGAGGAAGTGATAATCCACCTGGCGCCCGAGGTCGACCTCGTATGCCTGTCGGCCACGGTCTCCAACGCCGAAGAGCTGGCGGACTGGGTCGGGACGGTACGGGGGTCGACCCGGGCCGTCATCGAAGAGCGGCGCCCCATACCGTTGCACAACCTCTTCCTGGTGGGGGACCGGCGCAGCGAAGGGCTGGTCCTCCTGCCCACCTTCGTCGACGACCGCCCCAATCCCCGGGGCGGGGCCATTACCGCCCGGGCTGACGCCGGTTGGCGGGCCCACCGGCGCAGCGGGCTGTTCGCCCCCCACCGGGCCGAAACAGTGGACCTGCTGGCCGAAGAGGGCTACCTGCCCGCCATCTATTTCATTTTCAGCCGGGCCGGCTGTGACGAGGCCGTCCGCCAGTGCATGAGGGAAGGCCGCCGGCTCACGAGCGCGGGGGAGAGGCGCCAGATCCGCCAACTGGCCGAAGCGACCGCCGGCCATCTCTCCGACGCCGACCTCGACGCCCTGGGCTACGGCAACTGGCTGGCCGGGCTGGAGGCCGGCTTCGCCGCCCATCACGCCGGCCTCGTCCCGCCGTTTAAAGAGGCGGTCGAACGTTGCTTCGGCGCCGGCCTGGTCAAGGTCGTGTTCGCCACCGAGACGCTGTCGCTCGGCGTCAACATGCCGGCTCGCTGCGTCGTGATCGAGAAGTTGTACAAGTTCGGCGGCGAGCGGGTGGAGCCGCTCACGCCCGGTGAGTACACCCAGCTCACGGGGCGGGCCGGGCGACGGGGCACCGACGAGGTCGGCTACGCGGTGGTGGTCTGGTCGGCGAACGTCACCTTCGAACAGGTGGCGTCGTTGGCGGGAGCGCGCAGCTACACCTTGACGTCCAGCTTCCACCCGACCTACAACATGGCCACCAACCTGGTCCGGCGGTGCTCGCCCGAAGAGGCCCACCACCTGCTCAACCTGTCCTTTGCCCAGTACCGGGCCGACTCCGACGTGGTCCGCTTCGAACGGCACCTGGAGCGGGCCCGCCTAGAGCTCGCCCGGGCGCGCGAGGACGCTGCTTGCGAGCTGGGGGACGTCTTCGAATACCGCCGGTTGGACGAGGCCGCGTCCACCGATAGAGGGCCGGAGCGCCCGCATGCCGACCTGGACGAGATCGTGGCCGCCATGGAGGGCGTGCGCCCTGGGGACGTGCTGGCCCTCACCCAACGTAAGCCCGGCGGGCTGCGGGCGGACGACAGGGTGGCCATCATTTCCAAGAGCCAAAGGAAAAAAGGCGATGTCAGGCTGCGCGCCGTCACGACCGGCCGCCGGCTCGTGTCTCTCGTCCCCCGGGATTTCCGTTCGCCCCCCCACGTCGTGGACCGCGTCGCCCTGCCCTCTCCCTACGACCCCCAGAGCAAGGACTTCCGCCGGCGGGTGGCCACATCGCTGGCCCGTTCGGTGGGCGGCGCCCGGGCTGGGGCCCACGCCGGCGCCGAGGAGGGGCCCAACGCCAGATCAGAGGCCAGACCAGAGGCCGGACCAGGGGCCGGGCCCGAGGAAGGACCAGACGACGCTTCCCCGGGCAGGTCTCGGCGAAGGCATGGCGCGGCGCGGGCCGCCAGTCACCCCGTGGCCGCGTGCCCGCTGGTGAGGGAACACCTGCGCGCCGCCGCAAGAGCTGAGCGCCTGGCCCGCCAGGTGGACAGGCTCGAGAACCAGGTGCTGGGGCGGACGGGGTCCCTGGCCCTCCAGTTCGACAGCGTGCTGCAGCTGCTGGAACGCTGGGGCTACGTCAGAGGCTGGGCGCTGACGGGGGCGGGCGGGCGCTTGGCCCGCATCTATCACGAGCAGGACCTGCTGGTGGCCGAGTGCGCCGAACGGGGCATGTTCGACGGCCTGAAAGTTCCCGAGATGGCAGGGCTGGCCTCGGTGTTCACCTACGAAACCAGAGGGCCGTCGTCGGTGGCGCCACTCACCCCTAAGTGGCCCTCCGGGCGGCTCGATGAGCGCTGGCGGGCCATCGAGGCCGTAGCGCATGACCTGGCCGGCGACGAGCAGGGCGCCGGCCTGTCCGTCACCCGGGCGCCCGATGCCGGGTTCGCCGCCCTGGCCTACGGCTGGGCCCGGGGCCAGGAGCTCGGCCGCCTGCTGGCACCGCTCGAGACCGGCCCCGGTGCCCGGGGGACGGCCATCTCCGCCGGGGACTTCGTCCGCAACGTCAAACAGCTCATCGACCTGTTGCGCCAGCTCGGCCAGGTGCTCCCCGACGAGGCCTCGGCGGCGGCGGCCCGCCAGGCCGCCGAGGCCCTGTTCCGGGGGGTCGTCGCCGCGTCGTCGGTGGTCAGCACGCCCCGGGTCTAGGTTGGCGCTATCCAAGCGTGGTCATTGGCGAGCTCGCCCGGGGAGTACGGCTTCGGGGAAGTCGACCTGGCCGCTCCCGGCCCCCGCCAGGTCGTGGTGGACGTCGTCGCCAGCGCCCTCAACCACCTCGACCTGTGGCTGCGAGCCGGCATGCCCGCGCCCAAGACACTGCCCATGGTCCCGGGGTGCGACGGGGCCGGAGTGGTGGCGGCGCTGGGACCGGGGGCCACGAGGTGGCAGGTGGGCGACGAGGTGGTCATCAACCCGTCCTTCGCCTGCGGCCACTGCCCTGAGTGCCTGGCCGACCGCTCGGTCTTCTGCCCCGAGTTCGGCATCATGGGCGAGCACCGCTGGGGCACCCACGGGCGGTCGGTCGTCGTGGGCGAGGCCAACCTGGTGGCCCGTCCCGCCGGTCGCACGTGGGAGGAGGCGGGAGCCTACGGCCTGTGCGGCCTGACGGCCTACCGAATGCTGCGCCGGGCCCGCCTGCACACCGGTGAGACGCTGCTCGTCATCGGCGCCAGCGGGGGAGTGGCGACCGCCGCCCTGGTGCTCGGCCAACACATGGGCGCCCGGGTCTTTGCCACGTCGCGCCACCCGGCCAAGCGGGCCCGGGCCGTCGCCCTCGGGGCGCTGGACGCCTTCGCCTCGGACGCCAAGGTGCCTCTCAAGGCCGACGTCGTCGTCGACAGCGCCGGGGGGGCGACTTGGGCCACGGCCATGTCGGCCCTGCGACCGGGCGGCCGCTTGGTCATTTGCGGGGGGACAGGGGGGAGCAAGGTCGAGCTCAACCTGCCCAGGTTGTTCTTCGGCCAGTACGAGGTCATCGGCTCCACCATGGGAACGTTCGCCGAGTTCGAACAGCTGACGGCGCTCGTGGCCGGCGGCCTTCCCGTCGTGGTGGACAGCGTCTACCCGCTGGCCGAGTACCCGGCGGCGCTCGAGCGGCTGGCCGCCGGTGACCAGTTCGGCAAGGTCGTCCTCCTGCACCGATAGGCCGGGTCTGTGCCACCGGTAGGCCAGATCTGCGCCACTGGACCCGCTCCACCGGTCGGTAAGAATGGCACGATGAAAGACGACCGTTGGGCTGATGTGGACAACTACCTGGAGAGCCGGCTCGGCGTCGAGGACGAGGTTTTGCGCCTCGCCCAAAAGGCGGCGGCCGACGCCGGGCTACCGCCCATAAGCGTGATGCCTCTGCAGGGCAAGTTCCTGCATATCCTGGCCCGGTTAATGGGCGCCCGGCGGGTGCTCGAGATCGGGTCGCTCGGGGGCTATAGCGCCATCTGGCTGGGGCGGGCGTTGCCCCCCGACGGCAAGCTCTACACCCTCGAAGTCAACCCGCACCACGCCCAGGTGGCGGGGGCCAACATCGCCTCCGCCGGCCTGTCCGACAAGGTGGAGATCGTCCTCGGCCCGGCCCTCGACACGTTGCCGGCGCTGGCCGTCGACCCCGGTCCGGCCAGCTTCGACCTCACCTTCATCGACGCCGACAAGCCTAACAACGCCGCCTATTTCGCCTGGGCCCTGCGCCTCACCCGGCCGGGTGGGGTCATCGTGGTCGACAACGTCGTTCGCAATGGCGGCGTGGCCGACCCGACGAGCCAGGACCCCAACGTCGTGGGCACGCAGCAGCTGTTCGAAGCCATGGCCACCGAGACCGGGATAACGGCCTCGGCGTTGCAAACGGTCGGCGCCAAGGGCTACGACGGCTTCGCCATCGCCTTCGTGGAGCCCACCGGAGGTACGGGGCAGGGCGCCTAGCATCCCCCACCCGGACGGGGTGGCCTCGTAGGCTGGCACCTCGCATGAGTTCGCACGCCGTCGATGTCCCTTACGCCCAGGAAACCTGGGCCACCGAAGAGGCCGACGTCCTCCGCCGGTACTTCACGAACCTCGACGGACCGGTATTTGCGCTCGTCAACCTGCCTGAGGTCGTGAAGGGCGCGCTCTTCGCCCGCTATTCCCGCTCGGCCAAGAGCCTGCGCCGCCTGTTCCTCGACGAGTTCGTGGGCGACCTCGAGATAAGCGGGGACCACGGTGTCGACGCCACGGTCGGCCTGGCCCGGGCGGAACAGCTCTACGACCGCGTGTTCTTCGAGTACGGCGACGATTCGGTGGCCCAGCTCGGTGGCGTCCACCTGGCTTGCGAGCAGGCGTCCAACTTGCTCACAAAGGTGCTCGAACGCGGCCGGTTGATGTCATATATGGAAAAGTCGACCCGGTATGTCGCTTACGACACGAGGTTGCCGAGCGGGCGGTACCGCTATCACCGCAGCCCCGAAATACTGGCGTCGCCTCTGGGGGCCAGGTACGTGGGGGACATGGACCGCATGTTCGACGCGTACCGCCAATTGCTGCCCGTCCTTTACGACTACTTCTCCCAGCGCCACCCTAAGGTCGCCGGCGACAGCGATTTTGCCCACCGCCAGGCCCTGAAGGCCAAGGCCTTCGACACGGTGCGCGGCTTATTGCCATCGGCAGCCACCTCCAACCTCGGCATCTACGGCTCCGGCCAGGCTTATGAGAGCCTTTTGTTGCGTATGCGGGCGCACCCCCTGCCCGAGGCCCGTGATTATTCGGACCTGATGCTGACCGAGCTGCGAAAAGTCATCCCCTCGTGGGTCCGCCGCGTCGATGTCGCCGACCGGGGGAGCGCCTGGTCGAAGTACAGGGAAAATAACGACGCCGCCATGGCCGATCTCGTCAGCGCTCTCTTCGGCCCCGACGGTGCCGGTAGCGCCGCGAGCCCGTCCGCCGGCGCCGGCCCTGAAGTCACGCTGGTGGACTGGGACCCCCAGGCCGAAGTGAAGGTAGTCACGGCGATGCTCTACCCGTACAGCCATCTGAGCGAGGAGGAGCTCGCCGCCCGGGTGCAGGCCATGCCCCTGTCCCAGCGCCTGGAGATCATGGACAAGTACGCCGGAGAGCGGCTCAACCGCCGCCACCGCCCCGGACGGGCGCTGGAGCGCTGCAGCTACCGTTTCGACGTTATCTCCGACTACGGGGCGTTCAGAGACCTACAACGGCACCGTCTGCTCACCATCGAGTGGCAGGGCCTCACCCCCTGCCACGGTTACACCATGCCCGAGGCGGTGACTGCCGCTGGGGGAGGGCCGGCCTACGCCGAAGTCATGGGCCGTTCGGCCGCGCTCTATGAGGCGCTCGGGGAGTATTTCGGCCCGACCGTGGCCGCTTACGCTGTTACCCTGGCCCACCGGGTTCGCTACAGCGTGCAGTTGAACGCTCGCGCCGCCATGCATATGCTCGAGCTGCGCACCACCCCCCAGGGGCACCCCGAGTACCGGGACGTGTGCCAGCAGATGCACCGCCTGATATCCGAGAAAGCGGGCCATGGTGCTCTGGCGGAGATGATGCGGTTCGTGGACCACACGGGCGAGGAGGACGAGCCCGAGCACAGCCTGGGGCGGTTGCAGGCCGAGCGAAGGGCGGAGGCTCGCCGCTCCAGTGGTGCTGGCTAGGTCAGGCACCGACCACCCCTCGGCGAAGAATTCTTGCGGCCCGCTGAGCAGCCGCGACGCGCAAAACCGCAGGTAGATCGAAACTTTCGTCGGTTGCCCACTGGCCTGCGACGCGTCATTATGGTCCCGAGGTCTGCAGGGGTAAGTACCTTGCAGCGCTCGGGCAGGAGGCCCGGGGAGCCAAGTAGACAACGACTTCAGCAGTGCTCTGGTTTTGGTTTCCTGAGCGTGCGTTGGCGGCACCAAAGGCCCCCGGGTCACCCTGCATCGAGAGTTCCTCGCCGCTCCGGCTGAGGCGGTGTACTTTGCACCGGTGGCCGACTGGTGCATACGGCGGGGTTCGCTTAGCATGCCCGCCGCCGCTAAAGCGCGGCACGTGCCATCCTTGTGTGCTTGACCGTGCTTTGAAGGAAACCTGCCGATGCCTGACGATGATTTTGACGACCAACTACTTGACGATGGCCCCGCTTTGCCCGAGGACATCGATGAAGAAGACCTAGACCTCGAGGCCGATGACCTAGGCGAGGAGGACCTCGACGACGACGCTGACCTGGACGTTGTCGAAGTCGGCGAAAGCGAGGTGGAAGAAGCCGACGTCGTGGGGGACACCCTCCTGGCCCCCGAAGAGGACGAGGACTTCGAGGACGAAGACGAGGAAAATGGGGACGACGTAGAGGCGAGCCTGGACGTCATACTGAAGTCGCGCCTGGTCGTTTCTGGGGACGACGACGAAGACGAGGAGGACGAGGAGGACGAGGAGGCCGAGGGCGACGAACGGGGCGACACCGCCACTCGGGTGTTGCCAAAGCAGCCAGGGGAGTTTGTCTGCCAGTCGTGTTTCCTGGTGAAGCACCAGAGCCAGCTGGCCGACAAAGAGCGCCAGCTCTGCCGGGACTGCGTCTGAGCCTTGCTAGGCGGGCGACCATCCCGCCCGCGCCGCTGTAGCTTGGGCCTATGACTGAGCCTCCCTCCCAGAAATCGCCGGCGGAGCGTGCGCTCGACCTGGCCGTCTATGGCCCGTTGGGCCTGGCGCTGAGCATCGCCGAGGCCATGCCGGCCATGGCCCGCAAGGGCCGTTCCCGTTTCGTCCCGCAAGTGGGTTTGGCGCGCACCGTCGGACAGTTGGCTGTCCAGCAGGGTTACCGCCAGCTGCGGGACATTGCCGCCTCCGGGCCGAACATCCCGTTCCTGACCCGAGGACAGGCGGAGGCCAACGGTGCCGTCCGGACCGGCCATGTCGGACCGCCCCCGGGTGGCTCCCGCGTGCCCGCTCCGTCAGCGCCTCCCGAGCCACGGGCCAGGACCGCCTCTCGGGCCGCTACGGGCCGCCCGGCGGCGAGCAACGCCCCGAGGGCCATGGACCTGGCCATCCCGAGCTATGACTCCCTCTCGGCCTCTCAGGTGGTCCAGCGCCTAGCCGGGCTGTCCCACGACGAGGTGGCGGCGGTACAGGCCTATGAATCGGCGACGCGGGGGCGCAGGACGATACTGAGCCGGGCCGAGCAGCTGCTGGGTTGATGCCCGAGCCGACGGCCGGCCCGCCCGAGATCCGGCCGGCCGGACCGGACGACATAGCCCACCTGGTGGAGCTGTACGAGGCGGTGGTATCGGAACTGGGGGAGATGAGAGGCGGGCGGGTGCTGCTGGGCCTGGGCGGGCGTGGCCCAGCCCTGGAGGCCTCCTTCCGGCGCCAGGTCGAGGGCGCGGACGAGCAATTGGTCGTCGGGGCCCTGGGAGGCGAGGTCGTCGGCTATGCCAGCTGCGTGGTCCGGCCACTCCCCGGCGACGATCGTCTAGGGGTGGTCCAAGACCTGTACGTGGTGCCCCACGCCCGCCGCGCCGGGGTCGGCCGGGCCATGGCCGAGTCGTTGATGTCCTGGTGCCGCTCCCAAGGTTGCAGCGGCGTCGACGCTAGCGCCCTACCCGGGAGCCGGGTGGTAAAAAGCTTCTTCGAGGCCAACGGGTTTACAGCCCGGTTGTTAGTGATGCACCGGCCGTTGCGCTGAGCTAATCCTGCGCTAAGACCGCGGCACCTTCGCCTACCTCGTCGCCGCCGGCGCCCACGACTTCGGGCTCGGCGGTCGGACCAGCGTCCTCAATGGCCTCAGACGCGACGTCCTCAGGCACCTCGGCGATGACGTCCTCAGGCACCTCGGCGATGACGTCCTCAGGCACCTCGGCGATGACGTCCTCAGGCACCTCGGCGATGACGTCCTCAGGCACCTCGGCGATGACCGTCGCCGGGACGTCCTCGGAGGCAGGGACCGCGATGACCTCAGCGGGCACTTCGGCGATGGCATCCTCCGCGGGCGCTTCCGCTGGAACTGCTTCCACTGCGGCTGCTTCCTGAGGCGGCGCCGGCCGCGGGGGACGGCTCGTACCGGCTAGGGGTTTGGCCGGTGGGCGGGGTGGCCTGGGCATCGACCTGGTGGTATGGCGAGGAGGCGGCTTGATGGGCAGGCCGGGCCGGGCCGGGCCGGGAGGGGGCGGCACGCTGAGCCCCAGCAGAGGAGCCAGAGCCGGGACTCGACCGCACTGCTGGCGCGCCGTTTCCAGAAGTTCCGGAGCCGGGTCGCGGGGGAGGCCCTGGGGCTTGACGGTACGCCGGACGGGGCTCTCTACGACGGCCTGAAGAATGGCCAGCCATCTTTCCGGGGGTGTATCGGACGCCAAGGCGGTGCTGGCGGCGTCGCGAAGACGTGTGGCGAGCTCGGCCGAGAACCGGGCGGCGGGATCGGGGGGATGGCTCGACAACCGCAGTGCCCGCACGATGTGCCCGTCGTCGAGGTTGACAGCGACCTCGTTGGCCCACGACACGCGGTGCGCTTCGACCCGGTTCTCCAGCATCTCGCGCAGGGCGATCACCAGATCCCGGGATGCTTCGTCACGAGCGACATCCGATCCGTTGACCAGAGAACGTAGGTCGCGCATCACGAGGTCGTCGCCGGCTTTGACAGCAGCCTCGGCGCGGTCGCGCCATTCGGCCGCCTTGACCTTGGAGACGAGGGACTCGGCCAGCGCCAGCACCCCTTCGGTGCTCGGCTCAGGTCGCCCTTCGTCCCTGGCTTTTTCGCGCTCGAAATGGAGCGCAGTACGAACGGCGGGTATCCCGCCTCGCAGGAGCTGCTGAGCGATGGGCCGCTGCCCAACCGGCAGGCCCTCCAACATGGCATTGCGGTGAGCATTGCCGGGGCTCAGGCGCCGCTGACGTTGTGCCGCACCGTGGCCGTCGGCGTCAGGGTGCCTACCCGTCTCGGTTGACGGCTGGCGTGCCCCGGGGCGCCCGGGGCCGCTCCGCCCTGGCCCCGTCGCCGGCCGGGAGGGACGGACAGGGCCGCCAGTGCGGTCCGGCCGGTCAGCGCGCTCGGTCCGGTCGGGCTGACCGGCCCGGTCGGGACGCTCGGGCCGGTCTGGACGGTCGGGC
>Ga0182027_10006337_pt1 | contig 17760 bp, 13 predicted proteins | sample 712E1DmetaG_FD_121300 | JGI IMG/M metagenome (GOLD analysis project Ga0182027, IMG submission 121300) | Permafrost microbial communities from Stordalen Mire, Sweden - 712E1D metaG (Illumina Assembly) | ecosystem: Environmental > Terrestrial > Soil > Wetlands > Permafrost | place: Sweden... | reverse complement strand
GTCAACCTGCGTCACTCGAGCTTGGTCGACGGTCCTCTGCCCGCGCAAAACACACCCATCGGCCGTCTGAGCCTATCGGGCTGGGACTGGTGTGTCGGTCTGGGTTTGAATCTCTAACTGGGTCCGCGCCCGCTGCCGTTTCCGTGGGCGCCGGGGGCCTGGACTCCGAATCCCAGTGCACCCGCGTCCCTTTGACGAACGGGATAACTTCTGTTCTATACGGCACCGTGCACGGCTCGGTTGAGGAGACAAAATCACGGCAGTGGCGGCACGCCCCTTCGCCGAATGTCGCCAGTGGCATGGCGGGGGTAGCCGTGATCGCCGGCCTCGCCATCGTGGGCAAAGCCCTGTGGACAGAGCGCCCCGCTTCGATCGGCTCGCCCGAGACCGTCTGCGCGGCTCCGGTCCAAATCAACGACGATCAGGGCACCCGGGTCACCTGCGCAGAGGATCTCGACGCGCACGCCTGTGGCTTTGTGACCGCGGGAGATAGCGTCGATGTCGGTTCCCACGGCGGCTGTGTGCGCAAACCAGATGGTATGACCGGCGAGGTGCGCCTGGCAGTCGGCATGGCGCTCGACCTCAATCACGCCTCGCAGAAAGATCTCGAGCTCCTCGGCGGCATTGGCCCCAAGCTGGCCGCGGCCATCGTACACGAGCGCGAGAAAAACGGAGCTTTTCGCTCCATCGACGAGCTCGTCCGGGTCGGCGGCCTCAACTCGGCCACCTTGAATAGGGTCCGGCCGTTCGTGGCGGTTGCTCGCTAGCGATTCTGCAACCATGTTGAAAACGGTGCTTGTTCACAGCCTGAGGGTATTGCCTGCCGCATTGATCAGCCGCACGTGGGGAACGCTCGTGCGTATGCGCTGGCCGCGCTGGTTTGCCCGGACATTGTGTCGGGCATTTGTGGCAGTAAACCACATCGATCTGCAGGAGGCCGAAACCCCTGGCACCAGCTACCCGTGCCTCGAAGATCTGTTTGTGCGGCGCCTGCGGCCGGGCGTACGTCCCATCGACACTCGTCCCGACATATTGGTCAGTCCCGTCGATGGGCAGCTTGGCCAATGCGGCACGATCACCGACGGCCGGCTCGTGCAGGCCAAGGGCAAGACCTACTCATTGGCCGAGTTGCTCGGCGGCGTCGGCGAGAGCGCGGCTTTTGCGGGAGGCTCGTTCGCCACGCTGTATCTGGCTCCGCACAATTACCACAGGATTCACGCCCCTACAGACGGCACGGTCGTTCGGGCCACCGTGCTTCCCGGCCGACTGCTTCCGGTTTTTTCTCGATCCACCGAGACCATCACCGACCTGTTTTCACGCAACGAGCGCATCGTGACGTACATGGAGCACGCACGGCTCGGCACACTCGCCATCGTCAAGATCGGCGCGACCCTCGTCGGCCGTGTTCGCGTGTGCTACGATGCGCGCTTGCAAACAAATCTTGCCGGCCAAAGAGTCATTCACCGCAGCTATGCTCCACCGATCGCGCTCAAAAAGGGCGACGAGCTCGGCGTGTTCGAGCTCGGCTCTACCGTCGTCCTGGTGGCACAGGCCCGGCGCCTGCGTTGGCAAAACTACGCAACCGGCATGTTCGTGCGAGTCGGCCAGGCACTGGGCGCGCTGAACGCGGAGACGATGTGATGGGTGCGTCCCTGACGGACACCGTGAGTGTGCAGATGCCGGTGCTGGTTCGCTCCGGACTCTTGGCCGCGCAGGCAAGCATCGCCCATGGCTTTACCACCCGGGTCGCCGGCGAGAGTCCCTTGGCGGGTAGCTTGGGCATGGATCCGGCATTGCCGCGCGAGCAGGTTTTGGAGAATCGCCGGCTGGTCCTCGCGGCCCTGGGGCAGACTCATTCGGCGTGGATCTCTCTGCGCCAGGTCCATGGTGATTCGATCGTCCAGGTGACCGGAGACGCCGGCGCCAGTATTGAGGCCGACGGTGTCTGGACGCGCGATCAAGGTGTCACGCTGGCGATTCTGACCGCCGATTGCGTGCCGATCCTGTTGACCGACCGCGCCGGCAGCTTTGTCGCGGCCGTGCACGCCGGCTGGCGCGGCACCAAAGCCAAGATCGCCGCTCGCATGGTCGAGCGACTCGCCACGCAGGGCATCGCGGCCAAGGACATGCTGGTCGCGATCGGACCCGCCATCGGTCCCTGCTGTTTTGCCATCGGCGAGGATGTCGCGCAGTCTCTGGCACAGGCTTTTCCCGCCAGCCCCGAAGCCATTGTCCGAAATGAAGAAGGCTACGTGGCAGATTTGTGGGCCTTAAATCGCACGGCACTCGAAGAGGCCGGTGTCCCCGGGACCGCGATCGACGAGCTGCGGCTGTGTACGGTTTGCGACCCGCGGTTCTTTTCGCATCGCCGCGACCACGCAATCACAGGCAGACAAGCAGGCGTGATCGCGCTTCGCGCGTCCCCGGCAGCCAATCGGGACGCTAGCCGTCACAGGCCACAGTAGCGGACCCCAAGCGTCTGGTCGGTGAAAACGACATATTGATCGCCATTCCAGGTGAGGAGCTTCGTGTCAGAGTCGTACAGACCACTGACATCGAGGTCAAAAAAGTGGCCCTGCAGTGCCCATCCGTTGCATGTGTAGGTCCCATCGTCGCGCAAGGCGTCGTCATGGCCCCAGCAAACAGCGCCACGCGAAAACACGAGGATCCAGTGGCCGTAAACTGTGCCGGTGAGGATTTCGCCTATAGGCAGCTGATCACTGGCTGACACGAACGTTTGGCCGTCCAGGGCAGTCCATGCATTGCTCGGGGTTCTGTTGGATCCCCCGCAAGAGGACAAAATCATCGACGCAACCGCTGTCACGAAATGGAGCAGCGAGCCTGCATGGGTCCGGGTCATCAGACGATCTTCAGACCGTCGTCCAGTGCCGAGATCAGGTCCTCGACATTTTCGATGCCCACCGACACGCGCACCAGGCCGTCGGTAATTCCACCCTTGAGGCGCTGGTCTTTGGGCACACAGGCGTGAGTCATCGAAGCCGGATGCTCGATCAACGAATCGACACAGCCCAGCGACACGGCCAGCGAGAACACCTTGATGTTGTCCATCAGCTTGGCTCCCGCTGCGACGCCCCCCGCGATGTCGAACGAGACCATGCCGCCGAACTTGCTCATCTGCTTGCGGGCGACCTGGTAGCCCGGATCGGTTTCGAGGCCCGGATAATATACGTGCTCGACCTTGGGGTGCTTGGCCAGAAAACGCGCAATCGCCATGGCATTTTCACAGTGCCGGTCCATGCGCATGGGCAGGGTCTTGATACCGAGGTTGACGAGCCAGGCGTCAAACGGACTCGGGCTGCAACCGACGTCCTTGATGACCGCATAGGCCTTGTCTTTGATTTCGTCGCACGTGGTCGTCATCACGCCGCCCACTACCGTGCCGTGACCGCACAGGTACTTGGTCGTCGAGTGAATGACGACATCGACACCCAGCTCGAGAGGGCGCTGCAGATAGGGTGTGGCAAACGTGTTGTCCACGATGATCTTGATCTCGGGATTGACGGCCCGGACGACTTTGACCACGCCCGCGATGTCGGTGATCCCCAGCGTCGGGTTGGTGGGCGTCTCGAACAGAATCGCCTTGGCCTTCGCGTTGGCCTTGACCACCTTCTCCAGGGCGTTGAGATCGCTGGTGCGGGCTTCGACGGTGTTGATGCCGAAGCGCGCCAGCACGTTCGCCGCCAGATGTTGAGTCGCGCCATAGAGCACATCGCCCAGAATCAGCGTGTCGCCCTTCCCGCAGATCGCCATGAGCGTAGACGAAATGGCGGCCATGCCGGACGAAAACGCAAGGGTCGAGACGCGCACTTCAGGATTCTCGAGCTTGACCTCTTTGCCCTCGAGGGCGTTCATCTTGGCCTCGAGCAGCATGACCGTGGGATTGCCCAGCCGGGTGTAGGCGTAGCCGGGCCTCTCGCCGGAAAACACGGCGGCTCCTTCGGCGACATTCTCAAACACAAAAGTCGAGCTTTGATAGATGGCGCCCGTGTGCGTGGTGCGTTGGGGCTGGCCTACGTGCTCGCCGGCATGAATGGCGCGGGTCGAAAAACCGCACTTCAAGAAAAAGCGATCGAGAAAGTCGGGTGTTTTTGAGTCTTCCATGGATGTCTCCTGGCCGCGACCAGTAGCAGAGTCGCTACATCCCTGACAACCATCACCGTGCGTTGGTCAGGTGGGTGTAAAGAATGTTCGCCCCGATGGCAATCAAGAAGACGCCGCCCAGGACCTCGACGCGCTTGCCCCACAAAGCACCGATGCGCCGGCCCAGGACCATGCCGGCTGTCGTAAAACCTGCGGCAACCACGCCGATGGTGATGACCGGTACAACGATGCTCTCGCCGACCATCGCGAGGGACAGCCCCACCGCCAGCGCGTCGATACTGGTTGCGACAGACAATACGATGAGGTCCATGCCCGAGGTAGGATCATTGTATTGTCGCGTTCCGCGATCGCCGCGCAGTGCGCCCCAGATCATCTTGCCGCCGACAAAACCCAGCAGGCCGAAGGCCACCCAATGATCGAACGCCGCCACGGTGTGATAGAGCGCTATGCCTGCGAGCCAGCCTATGACCGGCATCAGCGCTTGAAACAGCCCGAAATGGAAGGCCAGGCGAAAAATGTGCCGTCTGGTCAACGGATCCAGAGCCGCACCGGCGACGATGGCGACAGCGAAAGCGTCCATGGCCAGAGCCACCGCGATGCCGAGTAAGGTCAGCCAACTCATGTTCCTGGAGGTTCTTTTCATGTTCCCGGCACAATTGCCAGCGCCGGGCCTCCCGCGTTGTGCTCGTGCGACCTAGCGTAGTAGCGTTCATCAACAGGAAGGAACGATGTAAGTGACTCTGCTCGATTTGGGCGAAGGCGAAAGCGCTGAAATCCACGTTCTGCGCGGCGAGGTACTTCAAGCGGTCTTGGGCTCGACCTTTTCGAGGCGCGTCACTTTCATGAAGTGATCGCTGTAGCCGATGTCGGAGGCCGATTCGTGGCCATCGTTTTCGAACGTGCGCCGCGGGGTGCCGTCCGAATGTGCCGTGAACTGGTTCGCCACGCGCACGGTCGAGCCGGGCACCACGGCAAAGCCCACCTTGTCACCCGGCACCAGGGCCTTGTTGACAAAGATCATGTCGAGGATGCTCCACTCGCGGTCCCGGCTGAAATACTCGGTGCCGATCTTGCGGCCGAGCTCACCGTTGCGCAGCTCATCGTAGCGCGTCAGATCCTCGAAGACCTCGGTCGGAACGTGCGGGGCCAGGCGTTGGAAGGTATCTGCGTCGGTTTCATAGACCAGAGCGGCGCCGCTCAAGGCCTTGGCGACACTGCCGGTTGCCTGCAGACCCTCGGGGCCAAAAGACTTGTCGCTGGGATTGATATTGAAGTCACCCACGGCCACGATTTCGCCCTTGCCATCCTTGGCGTTGTGGGCCGAGACGAGCTCGCGCAGCTTCTGGGCCGCCTGCATGCGGCGCGGAACCGCGGCCGAGCCGCTTCCTTGTGAAGGCCAGTGATTGACGAAAATCGTGACCGGAACGCCCATCACTTCGAAGGTGGCCTCCAAGATGCCACGCGTGGTTTTTCCCTGCCAGACCGGATCGTGCGGATCGTTGGACTCGACTTGATGCAGGCTCGGCTGGCCGACGAGTTGGTAATTGCTGCGCGCCAGAATCGCGTTGTCGATGCCGCGCGCGTCTTTGCTGTCAAAGTGAATAATCTGGTAGCCGAGATCGGGCAGACGGGCGACCAGATCCTCGAGCACTTTGCGATTTTCGATCTCTTCGAGGCCCAAGATGTCCGGCCCGCGGCCGCCGTTGACGCTGCGAATGACGCGGGCGATGTTGTCGAGCTTGGCTTTGTATTTGTCCTCGGTCCAGTGATTGCGCCCTCCGGGCAAAAACTCGCCGTCGTCGGCGTCGACTTTGGGATCGTGGACGGTGTCGAACAGGTTTTCGACGTTGTAGGTGGCAATCATGACCTGCGATGGCGTGTTGGGCGCGGCCGGATCGATGACGCCGTTGCCGCTCGGCACGACGGGCTGCGGCGCGGCAGCGGTTCGGGCCTGTGCGACACCACGCTGCATCGCCGGGCCGGGCCGGCCGACGACCACGGGAGTGTCGGGCTTGTCGGTATTAAAGGAAGTTGCGGGGGCGGGCACGAAACCAACATGCTGATGGCGATGAACATGACTCATATTCGTAAATTCCTATCCTTGAGCTCCACTATACCACGATCTGCGGAGAAGGTCAGCTCGTTGTTCGCCTCGATCTATTTTGCGCCGCGGGCCTTTCACCGATAGTCTCCCATCAGCTCGAAGCTCGCCCAATATGCGGGATGAGAAAATCGACCCCGCACGGCCAGCACCGCAGCGCGCAAAGCCTGCGCGGTGCTGGTCCTGCCGACCTGGCGATAGAACCTCTTCATGAGCAATGCCGCCGCCAGATCGGACACTCTCTGGCGCGCCGCCAAAACGGTGCGCGCCCCGGCGGTCGAAAACGCGACTCCCATGCTCACCCAGGCGTCTCCCCGAGCATCGCTCTGGCCGCTGTCGCAAGCGCTCAGGGTCACCAGGGGCGGCAAGCCCCGCAGACCGAAGACCTGACGAAGCTCGAGGCGGCCGCTGTCGCTGTGATCGGCCGCGAGGATCAACGCCGTCGAGAGCGGATCGGTGGCGTCCAGGTCGAGGTGTGCGGCCAGATCGAGCGCATCCGCTTTGGCCTGGCGCAACGCAGCGACACTCGCGCTCGGGCCGAGCACGGCTCCACGGCCGGCCACCGCCGAGGCCTCGAGTCGCGCAAACGGCAGATCGGCGCCCGGCGCCAGAGCCACGACCGACCGGACAGGCGCCGCCGGTGGAGAAGACAACGTGTCGGCCAGGGCCGTAGCGGACGGGGCGACGCTGACCGTCACTTGGTCGATGAGGGGCGCATCTCTCAGGGTCAAGGCTTCAAACGGCACCGCCGACAGAGAGGCATCGGGTACGAACACCACGTGCCGCGCGCTCTGCAGGCGATCGGCCAACGGCCCGAGCAGCTCGGCGCCAAGGGAAGTCAGATCGCCATCCACGGGCGCAAAGGCGCGCATGCCCCGCTGCAGATGCACGATTTTCTCGTGCCGCTCTGGCAGCGTACCGGCGAGATCTCGAACCTGTACCGAGCTGCGATCAATCAGGAAGGCGCTCGTCGTGTGGCTGCCGACAAAGTACGACACTACGAGCACGCCCTCGCCCAGGCGCATTTGCAAATCCGCCAGACTGGCCACCGTCATGGCGAACGTCCTAGCCAGGCGAGGATAACGGGATGTGACCTCCGCGAGCGCCCGGCGATGGCCTTCGACCGCACGGCTCAGCGCGTCGCTGGACTGGACGCTGGCGATGCCGGCGCTGCGGCGGGCGGCGGCGACTGCTTCACGCGCCCGCGCTTCGACTTCGACCAGTGCCTGGGCCTTGGCATCGGGAAAATCGACGGTGCGCGTACTCAAAGTGTCGAGCAGCGCCCGGGCGCGGGCGCGCTCGACGTAGGCAAATGCCTGGGCGATGTCGCCGTCTTTCAGGGCTGCGCGCACGGCATCCTCGTAGAGATCCTGCCGGTCAAACCCGGCTCCCGTCGTCAGCAGGCCACGACTGAGCTGTTCGACAACGTCGAGCGCGTCGGAAAAATGCGTCCGCGCCTGCGTGCGATCTCCTCTTTTTGCCGCGAGGCGCCCCATCGCATAAAGCGAGCGCCACTCGACCTCCGGCACCTGAATCGTGCGCGAGAGAGCCACGGCCTGCGTGAAGGTTGCCTTTGCCTCGGGCGCATCGATACGTTCCATCGCTTCCCCGCGTGCCAGCAGGCTCTGCAGCTCGTTGTAGCGATTGCCAATACGGCGACTGACCGCCAGCGCCTCGTCCAACTGGCTGATCGCTTCCTTGCCGCGGCCCTGACGATCCAAAGCAATCGCCAGGTTGCGCAGGTCGTATGCCCGGCCTTCGGCGCTCCTGAGCTCATCGTCGATGACCAGCGCGGCCTTGAAATAGCCAATCGCCTCGTCGAGCCTCTTGGCCTCGCGAAAAACGAAACCGAGATTGTTGAGCTGGGCGGCTTCCTCACTGCGCCGGCCGGTCAAACGCGACAGCATCAGGGCCTCGCGCATCGACTGCTCGGCCACGCCCAGATCTCCCTGATTGAGCGCGATGAGTCCCCGTAAGCTTGTTGCCTGAATCTGCACGAAAGCGTCGCCGGCCGAAGTAGCCAACGCGAGGGCTTCCCCCTGGCCAGCCAGCGCGCGCCGGTAGTTGCCTCGGTACCAGTAGATCTTGGCCTTTTCGAGCGCCACGGTCGCCCGGGGGCGGCGGTCGCCGCCCGACAACAGCTCCTCTGCGCGGTGCACGTATTCGAGAGCCTGATCGTAAGCTCCCGACAGGCGGTGAGCCCGGGCCACGTCGGTCAACAACAGCGGCTGCAGATCGTGGAGCCCGAAATGCTCCGCGGCGGCATACGCGGCGAGAAATTGTTCGAGCGCCTTGGCATAGTTGTTCATGACGCTCTCATACAAAATTCCCAGGTAGCGGCGCGAATTGACTTGCTTGGGCGAGCCGAGCGTGGCGTAGCGCACCAACGCCTGTTGATACGCGCGTTCGGCGCCCTGGGGGTCGGCCAGCTCCCGACGCTCGGTGCCCAGCCGTTCATGGCACTGCGCTTCTGAATCGCCGTCACCGCGCTCGGTCGCCAATGCCGCGCACCTTTGGAATGCTGCGGCGGCCTCACTGTGATGTTTGCCGATTGCCTGGGTCTTGCCGAGCTCCAAGGCCGTCTGCAGCGCCGCCTTGGTGTTGGCGCCCTGGAGTTGGCCGGCAAGAACGAGCTCCTGCAAAGCCGCCGCGTCTTCCCCTTCGCCCAGGGCGAGATAGGCCTGAGCCAACACGCCGCGCAACATCGCCTGCCGATCTTCCAGGCTCGGCAGCAGGGCACGCACGGTGTCACTGCTCGAGTTGGCGAGGAGCGCAGAGGCTTTCCGGTCGCGCAAGAACGCAATTGTGTCGAGCAGACTCAGAATGCTGTCACGTGCACGCCGCCACGCCGCCGCCGCACTGGAGCTCTGCGCGACCTTGAAAGCGGCAATCGCCTCGCCGGCCAGGCGCCGGTAGCTGTCGACCGCCAGGCCCACGCGCCCGGCAAAATCGACCCCGGCGTCTCCGATCAGGCGCGTATCGACTCGGGCGCCTCCGTCACGAACTGACCGGCGGACCAACGCCGCAGCCGACTGCTGCAACCAATCCGCATCGCCGGGGAGCTGGCTGCGGTCGGCGCCGGGGCCTTGGATCCAAACCGTCGGCACGCCGGACAAAAGAGCTGCCTGAGCAATGGCGCGCGCGGCGCGGCCGTCCATGGCGGCCTCGGAGTCGACCACGAGAATATTGCTGTCCAGGTCGAGGGCCGCGATCGCATCGAGGTTGAGTTGCTCACCCGCCTCCGGACCATTGGCCGGAGCAAAGACGACCTGCGCCGTGCCTGGCCGCCCCGGCCGTCCCGGACTGACGCGAGCCGGCAGGCGCAAGAAGATCATGCTCTTGTGGGCGCCGAGCCTACCCAAGGCCGATCGCCCACCGACCGACGCGCTCAAATTGATTGCGCCGGGCAGAACCTCGCCCACGCTCAGAACGCCGTCGCGCGACAGATTGCGGCTCGCCTTGGCCGCCACCATGTAGGTCGCGGAAAGCGTCTCTACCACCTCGTATTTGTCGAGCAGAGGACGGTCGTGGACACGGCAATCCATCGCGGAGCCTGGCCAAAGCTCGCCATAATCGAGAACCACGCGAGTCAACGACTGCTGTTCGGGTGCCTCGAGGTACGCGGCAACGGCATCGGGAAGCTGTGGCACGGGCATACCGGACGCAGCAAAGACTGATAGCGCGTTTTTATCGTGGACAATCCACAGCACGCGCGTCGCACCGATCGCAAAGGCCTGGATCAGCACCTCCTGCGGCGTCAAGGCCGCGCGCACCACCGACGCCTCGACCGGTCGGCCGAAAACCGCGTGCACGAGCGGGCTGGCCTTGGCGAGCTCGGCCGACAGCGCCGCCCCGTCATTGCGGACACGCTCGAGCGCCGCGAGTGTCGACGCGACTGGCTCACGAACGAGTCTGCGCTCGGGCGGCCGCAGCTCGAGCAAGCGCTCGGTTTCGAGCAAGGACCACGCCTGTTCGGTTTTTTGCTGGGCGATCAGATTCTGTACTGCCTCGGCCAAGAAACGCTGCCGCTCGGCCGCAGGCGCCGGGCCGGGCACCGCGGCAAACGCACTCGTGGCCGCATCCACCTCGGCCAGCGCCGTCTTGTCGTCCCCGGTCGCCCGGGCGCTCAGGGCGTGATCGTAGATCGCGCGCCAATTGCCTCGGCTCGGGGCAGGCGACCCCTGCGCCGGGTCCGGCCATTTTGCCTCGGGCAAAAGCTGCGCACGCAAGTCGGCGTCCGTGGTCAGCCGCGCGTACTCGCGCGCACGCTCCTTCTCCCGGACCAGGCGGTCCAGGCCCCCGAGAACCGTGGCCAAATTCGCTGCCGAGCCGATCTTCGGGGGCTCACCGGCAGGGTTGCTGCGCCCCAGGTGAACGAGGGTCAGAAATCGGGCGAACCTCGCCGACAGCCCCGGGGCACTCGACGCCGTGGCCTCCAGCCCGGTGGCAGCAGCGAGCTCGACCTGCTCGTCGGCAAGCAGATCGAAACCTCCTTTTTTGTCGCAATAGAGCCACAAGAGGCTTTCGAGCGTGATGGCCGCCTCCTGCCAGGCCGCAAGGCTTGAAACCAGAGAGAGTGCTTCATGCCACCACGAGGCGGCCGCTGGGCCGTCTCCCGCCCGCACGGCCACGACCGCCGCTTCGTTCAGGCCGTAGAGAAGCTCGAGCCGCATCCGCGCCCCGGTTCGCGCGTCGCCCTCCGCGTGCCGCAAAAGGGCTAGGCGCCTCTGCATAAATTCCTTGGCCAGCTTGCTGTCACCGCTCGCGAGATACGACCGGCCGGCCTGCGCCCGGGCCGTCTCTTCCTCCAATGCTGCACCGAAGCCCTGGCTCGCCCGCGTGATGTTGTGCGGATCGGCAAAGTCTTCGTTGACGTAACCTGACAGTGTCGGCTCCCTTGGCCCCTGTCCACGCGCCAGGATGTCGAGAATCTGCGTCCAGAGAGTCAGTGCCCGCTCGTTTTTTCCGAGCCACTGCAGAGCCAGGGCCTCGCCCCGTAACAGGGGCACCACGTGAGCCAGGTCGTTCCTGGCCGCGTACTGATCCGCCGCCTGCCCATACCAGTCGGCGGCATAGTCGTAGCGCGCCGCCTCGAGATTGATCGCGGCCAACAGGGCGGCCGTGGCCGCCTTGCGGGGAGTGCCTACCAGGCTCGATGCCAGCGCTTGTGCCCGGCCCGCCATGTCGAGCGCCACGTCGAGCTCTCCTTGCCGAAAAGCGACACGCGCAAAAGACTCACGATACAAGAGCTCGGTGATTGGCTCGTCAAAGTCCGCCTGCAGCAACTCGCGCTCGAGGAAAGCCTTGAACGCGGCATCCGTCTTTCCTAAGCCCGCCAAGACGTTGCCCTGATTCAAGACGGCCGCCGCATAGAGCTCGCGGTCCGCGACCGGGTCCAACAGCTCGCGTGCAGAAGCAAAACTGGATTCGGCCGCCTCCAGCCAACCCCGGTTCGGTTGCGTGCGCTCCCTAGCCTGGCGAATCCAGCCCAGGGTCAGGTGCGCCGCGGCAAAACGGGGATCGAGTCCGAGGCTGGCCTCGATCTCCCCCTGCGCTCTGGCCAGGGGCGGCCCGGGCGCAAACGTCAGGGCATAGCCGTAACCGTAGCGTGCGAGCTTGTCACGGGGGTCGTCTCTGGCCTGGCGCGCATATTGAGCGAGGACCGCATCCCGTTCTCCCAAACGCGCCGACAGGGCTATGTAGCGCCGGTGCGCGGTGGTCAGCTCTTGATCGTTGGCCAAAAGGCGAGCGTAGCTGCCACGTGCCCCGGCCCAGTCACCGCGGCGCTCCTGCTCCTGGGCCTTGGCGAGGGCGATTCGGCTGATTCCGCGGCGCGCCCTGGCCCGAAGCTCCGGTTGATCGGCGGATTCGGCGACGAGCCTCTCATACGCGTCGATGGCCGCGGTTTCGTCGCCCATGGCGGCGGCAGCATCGCCGAGATTAACCAGGGCCTGCTTGTGCAGCGCACGCTCACCGCCGTACCGGGTGGCAATGGTGCGCCAAGTTTCGAGCGCCCGATCGGCATAACCCGCATCGACCTGCGCCTGGGCGAGGGCGGACAGGGCCGCGACGGCGAGACCCGGCAGCTCGTCGTTCTCTCTAGCGATCGTCTCGAGCCGGGCGCGGGCGGGGATCATCGTGTCGTGCCCAATCGCCTCTGTCCAGCGGCGCGCACTGCGCGCAGCATAAAACCGCTCGCTCGCAAAGCGACGCGCCAGCTCGATAGCGACCCGGCCGCTTGCCTCGATGTCACCGAACCGCTCGTCGATCTGTTGCAAGTGGTCGAGAGCGCGAGCACCGTCCTCACTCGGCACGCCGCCCTGAGCCGCCACCTTTTCGAACATGCCGGCGGCCTGAGCGACCTCGCCTCGGGCCAACACCAGCTCGGCAAGGATTGACTGCATGCGAAACGCCGCGGGCGAATCGGAGGTGACCTGACGCCCGAGCTTACGCAGATTTCTGGTGGCGTGATCGAGAAGGTCGCGGTCTTCGGGCCGTTTGGCGACCCAGTCGCCACCCAAAGCCTCCAGGGTTCGCAGCCGCTCGGCCTCTAGCTGCGCTACCGTGGCGATCGGGCTGTTTTCGCCTTGGACATCGATTAGGCGCAGTTGGGCTATGGCGGGCTTTAGCAGGCCACGCTCGGCGAGCTCGCGAGCCAGCTCATAGTGCGCGGCGTCGGCCAACCCGGGTGAAGTTGCAACCAAGAAGCGCAGCGCCAGCCGTCGCAGCGCCGGACGATCCTCGGCGCGCGCCGCCGTCAGTACCGCCTCGGCCGGCACCTCACTGCGCACGATGCCGGAGATGGGCACGGCAAATAGGTCGAGATTGTCTTGATCGCTCGCCGTATAGGCAATCCAGTGATCAGCGACGGCGGGAAACAGCTCGCTCGTTTCACCCGCAGTCAACGGCCTGGCCGCGGGAGGAGTGCCGTGGACGAAAATGTTTTCGTCGAAATCCACCGCCCACAAGCTGGCCGCATCCGCCGTATCGATGACGCCGTCACCATTCTGGTCGTCGGCATACCGGCAGAATACGACCACCGTGCGAGACCCGGCACGGCCGGCGCGCGGAAACGCATCGAGATAGGCAGCATCGGTCAACGCGGCCACTCGGCTGTCGGCGAGCCGGCGCGCATACAGCGTCGGCCGGCCCTGCGGCCCTAGCGACACATAGAACAGGAAGCGGCCATCGGGCGACACCGCGGGATCCCACGCTCCTTCAACGACGGTGCGCCGTGCGCCAGACTCCACATCCACTGCGTCGATGCGCAGTCCGGTGGTTCCCGGCACCGCCGCCGAAAAGTAGATCGTGTGACCGTCCGCGCTGAAGGTCGGGGCCCGATCGGCCGTCTCACTGCCGGTCAGACGACGCTTGTCGTCGCCATCGGCGGTCATGAGCCAGATGTCCCCTTTGACGTCTTCGGCCTGCGATACCCACGCCAGATAGCGACCGTCGGGCGAGAAGGCCGGCTCGCTGTCGTCGGTCGGATGAGTAGTCAGCCGGCGGGCGCTGCCTCCGGAGAGGTGCCGCACGAAGATATCGAGATTGCCGGCGGCATAGGCCGCATAGGCGATGAGCCCCCGTTGTGCGGACACGGTGGGCATGAGCTGTTGTTCGGTGGAGGCTGCCATGGGGGCGGCAGAAACAAACACACTGCCGGACGAAACCGGGAAAACCGGCCCGAAGGCTGCACCGCGCTCGCTTGCGCAGCCGGCCAGTATCAGCCCCAGAGCGGCCAGAAGGTCGACACGCATCATCACCGTTTGCGCCATTTACCGGCCGGCTCCTCGATCCAGTCCCCGGGACGAGCCTGCTCCAGGATTAGACGGTGATAGAGCACCCGCAGTTGGGCCCGCTGTGCCCCTGATGCGGGATGCTCGGAGGCCGCCACCGAGCTGATAATCGCGGCGCGGTCATCGTTTTCCTGGGTGATCACGTGATCGAGGAGAATGCGCGTCCGCTCGTCGTTGGCCGATGCGCAAGCTCTTGCTACCAGAACGGCGTTTTCGGCCTCGCCCAGACAGCCGCTGGCCTTGAACCCCTCGATGTCGTCACGATTGAACAGCTGGCGTTGGCGGGCAGACACCGCGCGCGCCTGCGCGTCGTCCGCGGCGAAATCGGTCGAGCCCGAGGCCGCGCGCACCGAGGACGCCAGGGCTTGCGCGTCGGTCAGAGGCTCGAATTCGCCTACGAGCTGGCGCTCGAGCGCGGTCTTCTGGCTGATGCTGACGTTCGTGATGGTAAAGCAGCTCGCGGCGCCAGCGAGCGCGAGAACAATCGCGAATAGAAGACTTCTTTGGCCCATCGTTTTGCCCGACCTGGTAGGCATTATTCGCCGCCCGAAGGGGCGGTTGCAAGCGACTTCCCGGTCAATCCGATCCGTCGTTCTCGGTCGCGAGCAGCCGCAAAGCGATCAGCAGGTAGCAAAGGGACACGATGAGCGTAATCGCGGCCACGGTGAAGGCGAGAGTCCTGCCCTGCCACAGACCGTTGAACCAGTTCAGAATCTCGACGGCGAGCACATTGCCTTTGCCGCCATACATTTCGAGATTGCGCACGTACTTTCGGGAATCGGCCGTCAGCTCCCAAGGGCCTTCCTGCACACCGGCGTCGGCCGTGACATAGGTCGCGAGGGCTGCGCCCCATCCCACCAGCAGCGTGATCGCCGCGATGAAATACGGCCGTTTTTCCCGCTCGGGCATGGTCCATTTCATGTCGCGCCCCCCCGACTATCGCGGTGACGTTTGCGTACCATGGTGCACCATAATAGACTTTGCCGGCATTCAACGCCAAGGATGGTATCCATGAGAATTCATCTGGCCCTTAGTTTGGTGATTGCGATCGATGCGCCAACCACGGGCGACTGGGCCACGAAATTCGTCCCGGAAATCAACACGCCTACCTCCCCCATCCCCATGGTGACGTATTAGCGATTCCATGAACAAAGTCGTCGTGCGCTGCCCGCTGCCGGACGGATGGCTGACCCCGCTCGAGTCTGTCGCGCAGTTGCAGGTCCTTGCGGCGGATGCCACGCGGGCGCAGGTGCTCTCGGCGCTGGCGGATGCGGCCGGATTTGTTGCGCTGCTGAGCGACCGTGTGGACGCCGAGCTCTTGGCCGCGGCGCCCAAGTTACAGATCGTCGCCAACTTCGCCGTGGGCTACAACAACGTGGATCTCGACGCTGCACAGCATCGGGGCATCTGGGTCACCAACACGCCCGACGTGTTGACAGATGCAACGGCAGATCTCACCTGGAGCCTGATTCTGACCGTCGCCAGGCGGATCGTCGAGGCGCAGGAGACTCTTCGGCGCGAGCGCGAGGTCCATTGGGGTCCGACCAAGCTCTTGGGCCGGTCCCTGCGTGGCAAGCTCCTGGGGATCGTCGGTTGGGGTCGCATCGGCCGCGCCGTGGCCGAGCGTGCCGCCGGCTTTGGCATGCGGCTGCAATACACGGATCTGGTCACACCGGTCGCGGTGCCGAGCCTCGATTGCGCCCAGGCCGTGAGCCTGGCGCAACTGGTTGCCACGAGCGATGTGATCTCGCTGCACGTCCCTTTGACGATGCAGACTCGTCACCTGCTCGATGCTGCGATGCTGCAGACGGCGCAGAAGTCCACGATCGTGATCAATACCTCTCGAGGTCCCGTCATCGACGAGTCGGCCCTGGCCCGAGCGTTGCGCGAGGGCCGATTGGCGGGTGCGGGCCTGGACGTCTTCGAGCGCGAGCCGGAGGTTTGTCCGGAGCTGTGGGACGCGCCGAACGCGGTCCTTGTGCCCCACATCGGCAGTGCCACCGTCGAGACCCGTCGCGCCATGGCGCTGCTCGCCGCCCAGAACGTCGCCGAAGTCCTCGCTGGTCGGGAGCCGCCGACACCGGTTGTCCGGGGCAGACAGCGCGATGCTGCGCCCCGCTGACGGCGTCTACTGCAGACAAGAGCCCTCGACGTGCACCAGACACTGCTCGCCCCGAGCATGCCTTTCGACGCTGAGAAAGCAAACCTTGGCCGCAGCCTCCGGTGTCAGCAGTCGTCGCAGCTGCAATTCGGCCTCGGCGTCGCGTGCACCTGCACAGTCGAAGACGTAGGTGCGGCGAATGGCTTCCGCGTTTGCTTGATGGGATTCCATGAGCTAGCACCAAACGCGTAAGGAAGCGATTTTTGGATCGCTTGGCAGTTCCAGAGCATTGCACTCGCCGCCGTCCAACATGAGCACAACGCGGCGGTTGTCGAGCCATTGCAACCGGACGCGCCTGGCGTTGACATGCTCGATTTGCTGGCGTCACCAGCTCCGGGACCACCTCGGTCGAAGCACGACGATCAGGGTAGCCGCCTGACAAACGTCAGCGTGCTGGTGAAGCTGATGTATTGACTTGTGCAAGTAGGACGAACACGGGACGATCGTGGCGCTACTTCGACTCGCCCAGCTCGGCGCGCCGATCGCCGTCAGCACGTCGCGAGCGCCTTGCTGGCGTCAGGTATCTAATGTAAGGGGCGCCCCCCATGAGCACCGCACCTGCGAGATGGACTGAGCCCGGCGCGCTTGCACAGCTTGTCGGTCCCACATTGGCATACGCCAAGGTGGCCAAGTCAGAAGCCACGCAAATGGCTTACAGACGCGATTGGCAAGCGTTCGAGGCATGGGGGCAAGCTCATGGCACGCAAACGATGCCCGCGACGCCCGAAACGCTGGCACTCTACCTCACGGACCTGGCCGACAATGGACGCAAGGTCGCCGGCATCAGCCGCGCGCTGGCGTCCATTTCACAGGCGCACAAGGCGGCCGGATATGCGTCACCGCGCTCGACGGCGTCGGTGCAAGCAGTCATGCGGGGCATCCGGCGCAAGCTCGGCGTGGCTCAGGTGCAAAAGGCACCGGTGTTGGTCGCCGATCTGCGGCGCATGGCATCGAGCTTGTCGTCGACGTTGAAGGGCACCCGCGATCGTGCGCTGCTGCTACTGGGTTTCGCCGGTGCTTTCCGCCGATCTGAGCTCGTCGGGCTCGACGTGACGGATCTTGCCTTCGACGACGAAGGCCTCACGGTAACGTTGCGGCGGTCCAAGACCGACCAAGAGGGCGCCGGCCGCAAGGTGGGCATACCCTACGGCGGTGACCAGGCGACCTGCCCGGTCGGGGCGGTCAAGGCGTGGCTCGCTGCAGCCGGCGCCAAGCTCGGCCCGGTGTTCGTCGGCGTCAACCGGCATGGCAAGCTCACGGGTCAACGGTTGGCGGGTGAGGATGTCGCGCGCATCGTCAAGGCTGTAGCAAATACCGTGGGGCTCGACAGCGCCACGTTCTCGGGGCACAGCTTGCGCGCCGGGCTCGTGACTTCGGCGGCCAAGGCTGGCAAGAGTGAGCGCGCAATCATGGCGCAGACCGGGCACCGTTCGGTGACGATGGTGCGGCGCTATATCCGAGACACGAATTTATTCACAGAAAACGCTGCCGCCGGAATCGGACTGTAGGGGTTTGTACGTGTACGTAGGTACCATAAAGACCACCTGGGGTCGATTTCAAGCTCACGAGAACCAACCATTATC
>Ga0182027_10006336_pt1 | contig 17761 bp, 15 predicted proteins | sample 712E1DmetaG_FD_121300 | JGI IMG/M metagenome (GOLD analysis project Ga0182027, IMG submission 121300) | Permafrost microbial communities from Stordalen Mire, Sweden - 712E1D metaG (Illumina Assembly) | ecosystem: Environmental > Terrestrial > Soil > Wetlands > Permafrost | place: Sweden... | reverse complement strand
GCGGTGTCGTCGATGTCGGGGTAGTTGTCGTTGGCGAACTCGAAGGCCCACCCGGCCGGTTGAAGGTTCGCACGCCGGACGGACCAGTCGCCTATGACCGGGATCTCTTCTGCAAGCAGGTACCGGCCTGCAGCGGCAAGCACGGGGTCGGTCGGCGCCATACCCCCCTCAGCGAGAGCCGTTACCGCCAGTGCAGTGTCCCAGACCGGCGACTGGCACGCCTCGATCCGCCTTCCGAGCTCATCTTCGATCGTGAAGCCGTCCAGGCCCTCGATGCCGGCCCTCATCACGGGATGACCCAGGGCGTAGCCCTGTAAATGAAGGGCGATCAACGAGTACACCCAAGGCGGTTGGATACCACCCCACGAACCGTCCGCCTCCTGACGTTGCACTATCCAGCGTTCGGCCCGCCGCAAAGCAGCCTGCCGGATGAACTTCACCGGCCGGCGTTCGTAAACCTTGAGAAGGCGGTCGAGTGCCTGGAATCGACCCGCCCAGGTGTTGACCGGTGCCGGGGCCGCATCAGGAAGGCCGCTTCGAAGCTCGTCTATGCCAAACTCCAACCGGTGAACCGGTCGGTGCGCGCTCACCACCGTGAGGGCGACCACCGTCTGGCGAGCCCAACAGCCGAAGTCGTAGATGTTCAACGGGACAAAGCTCGGTAAGAAGATCAGCTCGGGCGGGAGCATCGGCAGCTCAGCCCAAGGCCACAGGTCGAACAACGCCAGCCAGACACGGGTGAAGACCCTGGTGCGCTCGACGCCGCCGCAGTCCAGGATGAACTGCGCCGCGCTCTTCATATGCGCAGCGTCCGGCTGATCGCCTGCGAGCCGGAGCGCGACGTATGCCTCGACCGTGGTCGACAGGTCAGCGGGGCCGCCGAAGAAGTTCGCCCACGTACCGTCCTCTCGTTGACGCGACCTGATCCAGCGCGCCGCAGAGGCCGTCGCGTCGGGGGCGCGAATACCCAGGAACTCGCGCAGCAAAAGGTCCTCCGCGTCCATGGTCACATTCGTCTCGAGCTCGCCCTTCCACCAGCCCCGCGGGTCCTGAAGAGCGACGAGAGCGCCCATGGCTCTTGCGAGACAGTCCCCGGCATCGCGTTGGGACTGGTCATCCTGCTGCGAAGGCACCACTACGGCCGGCTCGCGACGCGTGATTACGCTCACCGGTCCCGTTCCGTCACGTATCTGGCAATCGCCGCTAACTCCGCACGGGGCCCTGGCGACAGGGGCACCCGCTCGAGGGCTGCAAGCGCGGCACGAAGCTGCAGCTCTCCGATGGCCAATGTCTCTTGGCGTGCGCCGCACTGCTCGAGCAACAGCGTCGCCTTGGCAACCTCGGCTTCGGTGAGCTCACGTTCGAGCATCGACTCGAAGCCTGAGGGCAGCGCTGCACCGCGAGCGAGGGCGATCGCTATGGGCAGGGACTTCTTGTGCTGTCGAAGGTCATTGCCGACCGGCTTGCCGGTGACACTCGGCTCGCCCCAGATCCCGAGCACGTCATCGACGGCCTGGAACGCAATTCCGAGGTGACGGCCGAAGTCGGACAGCGCTTCGATGGTTGGCTCGGGCGCACCGGCGAGGATCGCCCCGATGCCGGTCGCACACGAAAGCAGCGCCCCGGTCTTGCCGGCCTCCATGTGAAGGCACTCCTCCACCGACAAACAAGCACGAAGCTCGAGGGCCATGTCCTCGGCCTGACCAGCGATCATCTCCTGGGTGGCCTCGGCGAGTCGTCCTGCGGCACGCACCCTTTCCACGGTCGGCTCTTCGAGCAGGACTTGGAAGGCGAGAGTCGCAAGCGCGTCGCCGGCGATGATCGCATGACCGACTCCGTGTGCTGCCCACAGCGTGGGGCGGTGCCGCCGTTCGAGATCGCCGTCGATGATGTCGTCGTGGATCAGGGAGAAGTTGTGCACGAGCTCGATTGCGACCGCGCCGACGACGCCGGCACGACCGTCCGCTCCGGCAGCCGCGGCCGAGGCGAGCACCAGCCCCGCGCGCACGAACTTGCCGCCTCCCGCAAGGTGATCGCACACAGCGGGCCTCAATGTGGGACACAGGCGCAGCACAGCGGCGTCAATGGCCGGGGTCGCCACCGATCTCGCCTGAGCCAAAGACTCCGTCGCGGTCAGAGCACTGTCGCGCCTTGCCGGAGATGAGATGGCGGTCATGTCCCGGCCCCTTCCAGCTCTCGTTGACCCGGAACAGCTGCGTCCGACACCATTGCCAGCGCATGCGAAGCCGCCTTCTCGCCGCTTCGTACGGCTCCTTCCATCGTCGCCGGCCAGCCTGTGTCACACGATGCTCCGGCAAGGAACACACCGGGCACCTCGGTCACATTCGCAGGACGCAACGCCCTTGTGCCAGGAACGGCTCTGAAGGTGGCCGCTTTTTCACGCGTGACGATCGCGTCGACGAGCCGCGCCTTTTGCGCCGCGGGAAACAGGTCGCGCAGCGCATCCAGGAACGTGGTCACCAGCTCGGCCGAGCCCGTGGCGATGTAGCGATCCGCTGCAGAGAGCGAGATGACCAGGCACTGGCCCGACTTGACTCCGCTCGCGACGGTACGGTCGAAGACGAATTGGACCGGCGAGTCGACGCAGGCTGCCAACGGAAGGTCCGTGACCTTGCGGTCGAGGACCAAGTGGACGTTGACGATCGGAGAGGTCCCCAGGCGCTCGGCACCGGTTGCACCGGACAAAGGACCGATCGACGAGCAGATGCTTGCGGCCACCCGAAGGGGCGTGGCCACGATCACGGCGTCCACGACAACGTTGCGGACACCGGAGCTGACCGTGAAAGTCCCGACCGACGAACGGCTGATGGAGCTGATAGGGCTCGACAACGCCGTCTCGACGCCCGCGGCTTCCAGTGCTCGCCCCGCTATATCACCGTGAAGCTCGGCGAGCGGTACGCGTGACCATCCGATGTCACCGGCATCGGAACTGTCGAGGAGACCGACTCGGAAGACCTTTGTGGCAAGTCCCAGCGACGCCTGTGCAGCCGGGATGTTGAGGGTCGGCAACGCGATCAGGTTCCAGAGGTGCTCGACTGCCCGTTCGCTCTGGCCGTGTTTCGCGAGCCAATCGCCGAAGCAGATCTCATCGAGGGAGGGGTCGTCCGGATCGAGCCGCCTCAGGCCAAGCGCGGGGAGCACCAACCTCGTTCGCTCACGAAGCGAGAGATGGCGGTACTTGCCGAGCGAGCCGGCCATGTGCAGCGGGGCAGGCAGCGCGGACCTCTTAATGGACGCGCGGGTGCCGTCTGGAGCGAGTACTGGCACGTCGAGACGCGCCTGCAGGAACACCTGCTCCTTCGCGCCGATACGGTCGATGAACCCTCGGTACGCGGTGCAGCAGCGTAGGAACACGTGCTGACCGTTGTCGAAGCTGAGCCCGTTGTGACGGACCGAAGCCGTCAGGCCACCGAGAACCGGACGCCGTTCAAAGAGCACAACCTCGGCTCCGCTATCGGCGGCGGCAAGTGCGGCGGCCATCCCCGAAAGACCGCCCCCGATCACAGCGATACGAGTCGCGCTCATGGCTTGGCCCCAGCGAGGCTGCGCACCGCGACCAGTGCTTTCTCCCAGGTAGGCAGCGAGACCCGCCCCCGTGTCACCGCGATCGGCTCGGCCTTGATCCGGACGAGCAGGCGCCTGTAGATCCCCGACATGGCCGCGACGCAAGCTCGGCCCCGCCCGTCTAGCAACGGCAGGAGCTCGAGTCCTTCAGCAAACCAGCGGTCAGCGCGGCCGCATTCAAGAGCCACCAGGCGGGCGATCTCCGCCGGAGGACCGCCAAGGTCAGGGCTGCAGCCGACCGATTCTGCGTCCTCACGTGGAAGGTACACACGGCCCAGCGACCGATCCTCGACGATGTCGCGCAAGATGTTCGTCAGCTGGAGCGCAACACCGAGAGCGTCGGCCAAAGGAACAGCGCGTTCGGCATCGCGCGACCCGAAAACAGCGAGGGAAAGCCGGCCCACCGACCCCGCCACCCTGCGGCAGTAACCGACCAGGTCATCGATCGTCTCGTAGGTCGTGCCGATCACGTCCATCTCGCAGCCGTCGATGATCTCGCCGAAGCACGAGATGGGAAGCTGGTATCGAATGGCCGCGTCGGCGATGGCCACCAGCACGGGGTCGGTCGTCTCCGGATCTATCGGATCGATGCTCTTACGGATGCTCTGCAAACCGGTCAGCTTCTCCGCCGGAGGCGCCTGCCCGTCGCCGACATCGTCGATGCGCCGCGCCAGGGCGTACACCGCTGACAGAGCGCGACGCTCCGGGGTCCTGAGCAGTCTGATTCCGTACGCGAAGTTCTTCGCCTCCTGACGGGTGACGGCTTCGCAGAAGTCGTACGCGAGATCGATGTTCACGACCGGCGCCTCTTCACGCTCGATGACACGAGTAAAGACGCGGCACGAGTCGCGAATGCGAGCTTGCCGGGACTGCAGCGATGCCTGAGCACGTCGTTGCCAGCGCGCTCGATGGAGTCGAGCGCGGCCGAGCCGCCTGCCGCGAAACCCACGACAGCTGCCCGGGGACGAAAGCGGAGCGACGCGGCAAGCGGCGCCGCTGCGGCTAGCAGGCCCCGCGTCCTGGTGACTTCCATGGCGACTAGCCGCCGAAGCGCAGGAGACGCTTCGTTGGCGAGCAGTTCACCCTCGGTGCAGCCGAACTGCTCCATGTCGTCGGCCGGCATGTAGATACGGTCCTGCTTCGCGTCCTCTCCGATGTCTTGAAGATGCTCCACGACCTGCAGTCCGATGCAGACCTTGTCCGAAAACGCGATCCGCTCGGGCGTTGAAACCCCGAAGACCGCCAGCACGAGACGACCTACCGGGGCGGCGGACAACATGCAGTAGTCCACTAGGTCGCCGAAGCTCTGGTAGCGCTTCACGCGCTGGTCCATCCGATTGGCCTCGATGAGCGACCGGAACGGGTCCAGGTCCAAGTCGAGCCGCCGGATCACAGGCGTGAGCTGGCGGAGTACAAGGTGGCTTGCCTTGGCTGCCGCCGCACGTTCGAGCTCTGCCTCGAGCCAGTCCAACAGCTCGAGACGATCGCCTTCGGCTTGGTCGCCAAGGTCGTCGGTCAAGCGGGCGAAACCGTAGATGGCCATCAGGTCCGACCTGACGTCGCTCGGCAACAAATGAGAAGCGACCGGGAAGTTCTCTTTTCGCGCCTTGGTCACTAGTTGGTCGGGCGCGTCGAAGTCCCCCCGGGGCGGACGTCCCGATCCTTGGGTCGCGAGCCGGCCGGGCGCGTCGAAGTCACCCTCGAGGGAGCGCCCTGACTCAATAGACACGATCGGCCACTCCTTCGCGTAGTGCCGATGACTACCAGTTCCACCTTTGTTATACGTGTGCGGGCGCCTGCGTCAAGGGATACTCCTCTCGAAGTTCGCCTTGCCGAGCAGAGAAGTGACCACTAGCTGGGCGAATACGAGTCGTGACCTGCGGGTCGTGCGCATGAGGCCCCAGTCGAGCACGAAGTCACGAACTTCGGCTCGAACCCCTGGAGGCGAGCCTCGGGCGAGGATCAGGAAACTGAGGTTGGCGGCGCCGGGGTGGCTGACCCGAGAGTGGGCCGAAGCAGACCGACGAGCGCGGCATCGACGACTCTGGTCGCAACCGGTCTCGCTGCCTTGCCTCTGGTGCGCAACCTCGGCACCACACGGCTCGCGAGCCCTGCGGTTATGACACCGACAACCCCAACCAGATTGGGCTGGTGGCGGAGCTCTCCGGTCGCCACCTCGAGCAGGAGCGGTGCGAGAGGCCCGAGCAATAGCTGCAGCCTCTCGATCGCCTGATGCTCACTCATCGGTGCGGGCAATTCGTCCAGCTGCTCTCCGACGGCTTCAACCGTCGATCGGGCCGCCGCGAGGAAGATCGCCTCTTTCGAGTCGAAGTACCGGTAGAAGGTTCCCTTGGCGACGTCCGCCGCGCTGCAGATGTCCGCGACGTTGACTCCCGCGTAGCCGTGCTGGGCGAAGGCCTCGCGGGCAGTTGCGACAAGCCGGGCCGAGACGACTGCCGGGCCGGACCGCTCCAGATATGCGTCGATGGCCTCGTCCCAGGTCTCGGTGCTGAACCCGCCTTCGCGGCTGAATGCGAGCAGCTCAGGCAATGCTTCGCGAATGGTCTCGAGCGGCATGTTCCGACGCTCACGAAGAAGGCGGATGACATTGAGCGCCTCGACGTGGCCCTCGTCGTAGAGGAATCGGTTGGAGGCCAGTTCGGTCGCTTCGGGCAGCAGGCCCAGATGGCGGTAGTGGTGAATGGTCGGCACGGGCGTGCTCGTCTTCTCGGCAAGGACGGAGATCGTGAAACCGGCTTGCAGGCCAACAAGCGGGGTTTCCGAGCGCGCCGCCAGCTCCGGAGGCTCTGAGCCCCGTAACGCTCCTGGCTGACTCCAGCGGCTGCCTTCCACCGGCCCTCTTCTATCGTTTCGCGAGCTTGGCAATCAAGATTCTATTTCACGATCGTTAGCCGAAAGAAACGCGAGAGGCAAGAGAGACGCTCCACATCACACCTTGGAGCTCAAGATCGAGGCGGCCCAGTTCCGGGGGTAGTCGCTCGCCCCGCGGCCGACCGGCTACTCTTCCACCGGCTCAGGACGTCCAAAAAGATAACCTTGACCTGCCTGAACGCCAACCTCCCTCAGCGCCTTGAACTCCTCCTCGGTCTCGATACCTTCGGCAAGGCTCATGGCGCCCAAACGGTCCGCGAGCGATTTGAGGGCCGAAGCCATGGCCTCTTTTATCGGGTCGGAGGCGATCCCGTGGGTGACGTCGATGTCGATCTTGATGATGTCTGCGTGAACATCAAACAAGCTGCTGAAGCTCACAGTCCCAGATCCGGTGTCGTCGAGAGCGATTCTCACTCCGACGTCACGCAGGGCACCAACAGCGTCGCTGACCTCCTCGTAGTCACCGTCGACAGCGTTCTCGGTTATCTCGAGAACAACGCGAGTCGGGTCGACGCCTCCCAGGACGTCGCGGAGCTCGTCAGAGCCTGCGGTCGAGGGCGAGACGTTCACAGATATGAACGCGTCCGTCGGGAGGCGCTCGAGCTGAGCGAGCGCCGCACGGATGGCCGTCATCTCGATATCGAGCAAGAGCCCGACCTCGGCGGCTTCGGCGAACCACGTACGCGGCGTGATGCTCGAATCCCCGGGAAAGCGCGCCAAGGCCTCGTAGCCGATCACTTTCGTTGTTGCCAGGTCCACTATGGGCTGGAACACGACACGTAGCGAACCGTCGGCCGGAAGCTCCTCAAGGCGCCGGCGTGCTTCCACCAGCCGCGGGTCGCTCGGCGACCTGCTCGGTGGCTCTGTCGCGAGATGGTCTCTCGACTGTGCCGCGGCGCTCGACCCGGCGGGCTCGTCCGGCATCTCGAAGTACCCATGAGGATCGCCCACCACGCCCCCTTTCTCGACCGGTGTCAGGCTTCCTCTTGACTCCTCACATCTGCATCGTCGGGACGAGAAGACTTGAGGATTCCACCTACCGCCAGCTAGCAGAAGCAGACCCGTGAACTCAGCTACAGGCTAACTGCCATCGCCTCTTCCGGCCAGCCTTCCAGCCCGATTCGCGAGCCCTGCAAACATGCGCGATACGCTCCTTGCCCTCGGGTCTATCGAACACAGTTCAATGTGGAGGCCGGAGTGAACCTGCTGATTGTGACACTGGACCAATTCCGGGGCGACTGCCTCTCGGCAGGCGGCCATCAGGTCGTACGTACCCCGAACCTCGACCGCCTCACCGCTTGCGGTGTGCGGCTCGACCGCCACTACAGCCAGGCTGCGCCGTGCTCACCAGGCCGTGCTTGCCTGTACACGGGCACCTATCAAATGAACAATCGGGTGGTAGCCAACGGCACGCCTCTCGACGACCGTCTCGACAACCTGGCACGGATCGGCCGAAGGGCGGGGTTCGACCCGACACTGTTCGGTTACACCGACCAGGGCGTCGATCCGCGTACAGTCGCGTCGCCCGATGATCCGCGCCTTTCGAGCTACGAGGGCGTGCTGCCGGGATTTTCCGTGGGCCTCGATCTCACCGGCGAGAACAAGCCCTGGATCGAGTGGCTCCGGGACCTTGGCTACGACGTGCCGTCGCAAAGCAATGGAGCCCTGTCGACCGAGCCCGACCGGCCCGAGGAAGTCGGTGTGTCCGCCTTCCTCACGAACCGCTACCTGGAATGGCTCGAGAGACAAGACCGTCCGTGGTTCGCGCACCTGAGCTACCTGAGACCACACCCCCCCTATGCCGCGGCAGGCAACTGGGCCTCGGCCTTCAGTCCTGACGACGTCGACATGCCGATCGCCCCGTCGTCGACGCGTCACTGGTTCCACGAAGGCGCTCTGGCCTTGCCACAAGTCGCGGCTCCTAGCGACGAGGGCGCCATACGGCGAATGCGGGCTCAGTACTACGGGATGATCGGTGATGTCGACGCGCAGCTTGGCCGGGTCTTCGATGCTCTCGAACGACTAGGTCAATGGGAAGACACCCTCGTGCTGGTCACATCGGATCATGGGGAACAGCTCGGAGACCATGGCCTGATCGACAAGCTCGGATACTTCGAACAGAGCTATCGAGTGCTGGGCATAGTCCGCGTCCCCGGGCTTCGCCACGCACAAGGGACGGTCGTTCGAGCTTTCACGGAGAACGTCGACTTTCTCCCGACGATCTGCGAGGCGCTGAACATGGCGATCCCGGCACAGTGCGACGGGTTGCCGCTTACGCCCTTCCTCGAAGGAGGCCTGCCGCCGTGGTGGCGCTCGGCGGCGACCTGGGAGTTCGACTGGCGCTACCTGCGCCTCCCCGCCGGAGCTTTCGGCTGGCCGTGGGAACGGTATCTGGAGCGAGAGAACCTGGCCGTACAGCGATTCGACGACGCGGCCTACGTTCAGTTCGGTGACGGTTCGTGGCGCTGCTACGACCTCGGCGTCGATCCGAGCTGGCGTACAGAAGTAGAGGACACCTCGCGGATCCTCGGCTACGCACAGTCGATGCTCACCTGGCGTGCTGAGCACGCAAACCGGGAGGTCACGAGCTTCCTTCTCGAGGACGGCGGCATCGGCCGCTGGCCGGCGGGCTCGCTCTTGGCACGAACGGAATAACGCAGCTGTGAACCCCCTGTGGCACGTGCACCGAACCCCGGAACCGGATTGAATCTCAGCTCTTGAGTGGCCGAAAGAGTCAAGTTCGCGATCTCGGCGTCCGACAATTCTTGTGATGAAGTTCTACTCGATCCCTGGTTCGGCCGCGACGCCGCGCCTGCCGGGACGAATCGTGCCGATCCTGGCCCAAGGGCCTGTAGAACGACCGCGAATTGTCCGATGACAGTCGCGAACCGCGTCGTGCCGTTTGACCAACGCACTGAGCCGCGCAACTCGACTTGGACTGAGCGCGACAGCGAAGAGCAGTTGAAATCGCTCATCACCAATATCCCCGGCGCCGTTTACCGCCGCGAATGCGTCGAACCTTGGACGATGCGATTCATCAGCGACCACATCGAGGAACTCACGGGCTACCCGGCTAGCGAGTTCACGAGAGCAAGAGCCCGGTTCTTCGAATCGATCATCTGGCCCGAAGACCGTGAGCACGTGAGCGGCGTAGTCCGCGATGCGCTGCATCGCGGGGGCACGTTTTCTCTCGAGTACCGCTTGATGCACTCGAGCGGCGCGCTGCGTTGGGTTGCTGAGCACGGCCGCGGCGTTGCCGACGCTAACGGGCACCCACGTTGGATCGACGGCGTGATCCTCGACATTTCCTCCCCCGGATCGGCTGAACATCACCCCGGTCGGGCCGAGGCGCCCCGTCATCAGTCCGGCCACGACGTGCTGACCTGTCTCCCGGATCGAACCCTCATCCGCGACCGCCTTCAACAGATGCTGCTGCGGGCTCACAGAGGGCACCACCTGATCGCCGCCTACCTCCTAGACCTCGACAACTTCGCGTCGGTCAATAACACCCTCGGACGGCAAGCCGGAGACGAGTTGCTGAAGGCCGTGGCATCCCGCCTTGTCGGTGTGCTTCGGTCGAGCGACACCCTCGGGCGCCCGGGTGGCGACGAATTCGCAATCCTGACTGAGGGTCTGTCGCTGTCCGCGGGACCGGAATTGCTCGCCGAGAGGCTCATGGACGTCTTCAGCGAGCCCTTCCGAGTCGAAGGCTTCGACGAGATTCCCCTGTCGCTCTCGGCAAGTATCGGCATCGCGACCAACGACGGCGAGGAACCGAACGATCTCCTACGGGACGCGGCGATCGCCCTTTGTCAGGCCAAAGCGCGCGGCAGGAACTGTCATGTCCGGTTCGCGCCCTCGATGAAGACCACCGCCATGGAGCAGCTCGAGCTCGAGATGGACCTCCGGGAGGCGCTCCAAGAAAAGCAGTTCTTCCTTCTCTATCAACCGATATTCGAATTGGACAACGTAGGGGTGTGCGGCGTCGAGGTGCTCTTGCGCTGGCGTCACCCCGTCCGCGGAATGGTCGACCAAGAGGTCTTCGTCCCAGTGCTCGAGGAAACGGGAATGATCGTCCCGGTCGGGTCATGGGTGCTCAAGCAAGCCTGCCGGCGCGCCGCCGCATGGCATCGCCTCGGTCACCACCTGACGATTTCGATCAGCATCTCGACGCGCCAGCTCGAAGCTGAGAACTTCGTCGACCAAGTGCGGGAAACCCTTTCGGCTACGGCACTGGAACCCCGGTCGCTCATCATCGCCATTGCCGAGCCGAGCTTGATGAACGATACCGACACGATGGTTCGCCGGCTCCGCGAACTCAAGGAGCTGGGGGTGCTCGTCGCCGTCGACGACTTCGGTACGGGTTACTCGTCGCTCGCCCATCTTCGCCTGTTCCCCATCGACGCTCTCAAGATCGACAGCTCGTTCGTCGCCGCGATGGCGGACTCGCCCGAAGCGATCAGCTCCATCCACAGCCTTGTGCAGTTGGGCCACACGCTCGGGATCGAGACTCTTGCCGACGGCATCGAGCAGGGCTGGCAGCTTGCAAGCCTAAAGGACGAGCAGTGCAAGTTCGGCCAAGGCTCCCTCTTCTCACAACCGATCGCTCCCGAGGCACTCGAGGCCATACTCTCCGTCGACCAGTTGTTCGCCTGACCAACCGTTACGTCCCTATAGCCGTCCGGCGTCCACGATGCGGCGCAAGAACTGCTGAGTGCGGGCGTTGACAGGCGCGGTGAAGACTTGTTTCGGCGGCCCCTGTTCGAGGATTACGCCCTCGTCCAGGAAGCAGACCCGATCAGCGATGTCGCGGGCGAACCCCATCTCATGGGTGGCTATCAGCATGGTCATTCCAGCCGACGCCAGTTCCCTGATGACCCCCAGGACTTCGGCCACCAGCTCGGGATCCAATGCGCTCGTCACCTCGTCCAACAACATGATGCCCGGTTGCATGGCCAGTGCCCGCACGATCGCCACCCGTTGCTGTTGGCCACCTGAAAGACGGTCGGGATAGTCGTCCTGCTTCTCCGCCAAGCCGAAACGTGCGAGAAGCGCGCGGCCCAGCTCGTCGGCTTGCTCTCGAGGGGTGCCGAGCACTCGAGTGGGGCCGAGGGTGATGTTGCGGAGCACTGTCATGTGCGGAAACAAGTTGAACGACTGGAAGACGATGCCGATGTGGCGCCTCACCGCGTTCTCGTCGACGCCAGGTGCTGTCACATCTTGGCCCCACAGAAGGATCTGTCCTCGGTCGACCGGCTCCAACAGGTTTACACAGCGGAGAAGGGTGGACTTCCCCGATCCCGACGCCCCGATGAGACAGATGACTTCGTGAGCAGCCACGGACAGATCGATTCCGCGCAGGACCTCAAGGGCACCGAAAGACTTGTGAACCCCCATGATCCGAATGGCCTCGTTGCTCGACATGGCTGCCTCCACGGTGGACGCCGGCCCGTCCCGGTTAGCGCGCAGCTCAGGCTGGCTCATCGCACCGCCGTTCCGCCCGCCATGCGGCGGCTGACGTCGCGGGCGATGAGGTGGTCGGTGAAGCGGGCAAGCGGAATCGTCAGGCAAAGGAACAAGAGCGCGGCAACCGTGTAGGAGGAGTAGACGAAGAGCGTCGAGCTGTCTATTTGTGCCGCCCTGTTCGCCTCTATCACCGCCCCAAGGGTTGACACCAGAGCGGTGTCCTTCTGCAGGCTTATGAAATCGTTCAGCAGCGGCGGGATCACGGTGCGCACCGCTTGCGGAAGAACCACGTGACGAAGCGACTTCCACTGCGACAGCCCGAGCGAGCGAGCGGCGGCCACCTGGCTCTGGTGGACAGAGTTGATGCCGGCCCTATAGACCTCGGCCACGTAGGCCGAGTACGACAGTACGAGGGCAGCGATTCCGTAAACGAAGTCGGACTGGGTCGAGATGCCCTTCAGGTAGAGGGCGGGAACACCGAAGCCAATGCCGTAGATCACGATGATCAAGGGCACCCCCCGGAAGATGTCGGTGTAGATGACGGCCAGCATGCGGAAAGGGAAAAGGACCGGATTACGCAACTGGCGCAGCACCGCGATGACGAGGGCGAAAAAGAGGATCAGCACCTCGGCGATGAGGAACATCTCGATGTTCAAGATGAGCCCCTTACCGACCGAGTACAGCCCCTGGCGCGGATCTCCGAGGAAGGCCTCCTTCATCTGTTGGGGGTTGAAGAAGGTGTGCCGGACCGCGGCAGCACCGGGAGCGAAGACGAACAGGGCGACGACAGCCCCAATGAACACCACGGTGCTCGCCGTTGACACCGCTGCGGCGCTCTGCATTCCGAGCAGGTGCGAACGCCGGCTCCCACCTCCGAAGCTGCCGGGCGGCGGTGGACCCGAGGCGACCAGGGTCTGGTCGTCTACATAGACGCTTTCTCCACTCCCCCTCACGGCCAACCGGTCCGCCCCTTGTGGCCGCGGCTACGGCTTGATCGTGGGAACGGAGGTGTAGATGGAGAGGTACTCGCTCTGGAGCTTGGCCAGGGCCCCATCGGCCTTGAGCTTGTTGATCGCTTTGTCCACGCAGCCGACCAGCGGGTCGTTCTTGGCGAACAGCAAACCGTAGTGCTCTCCAGTGCTCGGGAACTGACCGACCAGGACCGAGTTCGGGATCTCCGAGGCGCTGATGTACTGCGCCGTCGGAGTGTCGGCCACCAGAGCTTGGATCCTGTTGTCCTGGAGTGCAGACTTCACGTCGTTCAGCGTGTTGAGCACCGAGGGCTGGTGTATCGGCTGCAGCTTGTCATTTATGAACGTCAGGCTCGTGGAGCCGATCGAGTCGCCATAGACGTAGCTACGGAGCTCCGCCGGCGTGTGGTGCTTCACGACGGGGCTGGTCTTGAGAGCCACGAGCGCCTGCTGCACGTCGTAATAGCTGACGCTGAACGACACGGCGGTGGCGCGCTGCGCGGTGTAGGAGATCTCGTTGATGTCGAAGTCAAAACTCTTCGGGCCCGGCGCGTAGGACGAACCGAAGGGTTCGACGGTCCACTTGACCTGCGACTTCTTGAAGCCGAGCTGTTTGGCCACTGCATAGGTCACAGCGCTCTCGTATCCCTTGCCGTTGGAGGGAGTGTTGCTCTCGAACCACGGAACATAAGCAGGGCTGTCGGTCGCAACCGTCAGAACACCGTGCTTGTACAACTCTGGCTGAATCGCGCCATAGCCGCATTTCGAGCTCGCCGCCGGTGTGCTCGATCCACACGCGGCGACACAGAGCCCGATCACGGCGAGCACTGCAAGCAAAAGGGTCTTACGCATCTCAGCTCACCCACTCTTCGCAGACGGTTTCCTGTTCATTCGTCAGGTCGCGAAGCGACCAAGGCAAAGCCCGTCGCACCACGCGCTGGCAAACCCGAACCAGTGGGTAACACGTGGCGATCAGCAATTTCCAGCCCCAGCCCCAGCCCCAGAGCCAGCCGCCAGCTGGAGAGCTCTCGGTCGCGATGGGCTCCACGCCACGAGCGTATCCCCAGCCCACCGAGGAGAACACTCCCAACGCGACATAAAACAGGTCGTACGCCTTCGACAATTGACTCCGGGGCCGGGGACGAATACGGTATCGACACTTCGTATCTGGCGCGACCGGGGGGTTAAGCGCTGGATACGACGGTGGAGGGGACGCCGGAGAGCGGCTCGCCGGCGTCGGCGTCCCCACCACCCACCTGAGTTCGACCGCGGAGTCCTCGGCCCTCCGATACCGGTACGAGACACGACAACCCAATGGCCCGAATTCTCCTGACCTCGCCACTGCCGGACGAAGCGCTCGAGCCGATCGCGGGCCATGACGTCTTGACCGTGCAGTCGCGCGCAACTCTCGGCCCGCTCGAGATTGCCGAGGCGGCGACCGACGTCGATGCCATCGTCTGCCAGCTCCTGAACCGGATCGACGCGACGGTGTTCGCCGCGGCCTCGCGACTTGCCGTCGTCGCAACGGTCTCGGTCGGCTTTGACAACATCGACCTCGAGAGCGCGACCCGAGCCGGCGTCGCGGTCTGCAACACGCCCGGGGTCCTGGACGAAACGACCGCCGACCTAGCCTTCGCCCTGATCCTGGCAGCGTCGAGGTTGCTCTCCGATTCCGAGCGCGACTTGAGGACCGGTGGTTGGACAGACTGGCAGTTCGATCGCTATCTCGGCCGGGACGTGCACGGGGCCATGCTCGGCCTCGTTGGCTACGGTCGCATCGCTCGAGCAGTCGCCCGGCGCGCGGAGGGCTTCTCGATGCATGTGCTGCATCACGCCAGGCGGCCAACGGGGCTGACGGGCTACGTCGCCGAGCTCGACGACCTGCTGCGGGTGGCCGATGTCGTGAGCCTGCACGTGCCTCTCACGCCCGACACGCACCGTCTGGTCGACGCGCGCAGGCTCGCGCTGATGAGACCGACCGCGGTTCTGGTCAACACTGCCCGTGGACCGGTGATCGACGAGGAGGCGCTCGGCGCAGCGCTCGAGTCAGGCCAACTCTTCGCCGCCGGCATCGACGTCTTCGAAGACGAGCCGGCCATCCACCCGCGGCTTCTCGCGGCCCCGCGAACTGTGCTGCTCCCCCACGTCGGCAGCGCCTCGTTCGCGACTCGCGTTGCGATGGCGCGACTGGCGACGTCCGCCGTCGCCGAGGTGCTGGCAGGCCGTCGGCCGCTCAACACAGTCAATCCCGAGGTATTCGACAAGTAGTTGCCCGCTTCGAAACGATGCCGGGCCGAATACGCCCGCCCGACCCAGGTCCATGCCGGCGATCACTCCTCGTGATCAGGTGAGGCGGAGCGAGCCGTGATCGTTGAGCTCGAACGCCCCCCAGGCCACTTCCTACACGTAGCCGTCCGGGTCGGTGAAGTACCCGGAGTAGCCACCCCACGAAGTGTCAGCGGCCGGCTTGACGACCTCGGCTCCCGCCGCGACCGCTACGGCCAACACCTCGTCCACCTCATGTCGTTCCCGCACGTTGTGAGCGAGTGTGATCCCTGAGAACTTCGAACGCGGCCCGGTCCAATCGGGTCCGACGTCCTCGGCCAGATCCGAATACGGGAAGAGCGCGAAGACGGCTCCAAGGGTCTTGAAGAAGACGATTCCGTCCTCGGGCTTGCCTGTGGTCGCAAGCCCGAGCCCGTCTTTGTAGAAGCGGTACGAACGGGCGAGGTCGCTGACGCCGAGGGTGACGATCGAGATACGCGGTTCCATTCCGACAGACTGCCAGCCCGTACGCGGCGTCGCCTACCGGAAGCTCTAGGCGAGCGCCGGCAAAAGGACCAGCAGGAAGAGCCCGATGACGACGAATCCAACGATGATTCCGGTGCGGGCGAGAGACTCGCCGGTCTGTGTTCCCCGGGATTGGCGAATCTGGGAGCGTGCGACAAAGCCGAAGATCACTCCGAAAATGGCTGGGATCCCGAGAACGAAGAACCCGGCGATTGAGCAGATGACAGACGCCGTGGCCAGACCGTTCGTCTTGGGTGCCGTCGGGAAACTCCAGTAGCCGGCGGCCGGCCAGTACATGGGGGGAACCACCACAGGCTGATCGGGGCTCCAGCGCTTTGGCCCTCCGTCGGTGGTTTCACCATCCTGCGCGACGTAGGGCGCACGGGGTGTCGCGCTTTCAACGCCGGGGGACAAGTCGTTGACGACGATGGTGTCGACGGCCTTGTCGTGCAGACACTGCTGATTCTCGTCCCAAAGGCACCAGAGCGGGTCGAGGACCCCGAATGGGAGAAAGCCGGACAGCCAGTAGAGCAAGGCTCGCCCCAGGGACCGCCCCCATCCAAGGGGGCCGCCGCCGCAACGAATCGGCCGGATATGCAACCAGGCCTTCCCGAGAGTCCGATCGAAGCCTGCGGTGGCAACCGTCTCGTAAGCGATCGAGACGACCGCGATTGCAAGACATGCTCCTATCACCCCCAGTTCGATCCAGACGAAACCGGGGACCCGCGACGAAGCGCGCCGGTTGTTGCTGAAGGTCGGGAAGAATGGACCTGCGCGAGGAACGATCACCGCGACCGCGATGGCAACGAACGCTGCCAAGACAGGCAGCAGCACGAGACCGTCGAGGAGCCTGGCGCCGAGGCGGCGTCCCTGACTTGCCAGCGCGCCAGGTCCGGAGGGGGGCCTGCCCAGTCGGGCACCCTTCCAGGATGCCATTGGCCACCAGGGATAAGCGGCGTACCCCGGCATCGGGGGCGGGAGGCGGTGTCCGGTCCATGCGGTGCCGTCGAAATAGCGCAAGCCGCCGAGTCCGTCGGGATCGGGGAACCAGCCGGCCGGCACTCCCGAATCGCTCATGGACCATCCTCTGATCAGGAACGGACACAGAGAGCCCGAATCGCCCGGTAGGAAGGTCCAGATCTCCGGTCTCGTCCCCAACGAAGGCTAACCCCGATGAAGGCCTCCGCGATGTGGACCTCTGCCGAGCAGGCGAGGCGAAGGAGTCTTGGCCATTTACTAGCTTTGGCCGGGTGCCAGAAGTGCTCGGAGCTCAGGAGGGTCCCACGTGCGCGAGCTAGGAACACGATCCGCAAAGGTCTCCTTGTGAGGGTCGCCGTCGCCCAGTTCGCATCCCAGCCGGACGCGGACTTGAACCGCACGCGGGCGGTCAGCCTGATGCGAAAGGCCGCGGAGGACCGAGCCGAGCTCGTCGTCCTGCCAGAAGCCTCGATGTACCCTCTCGACCGGCCCGCATGCGAGCTCGCCGGGGTGGCCGAATCGCTCGAGGGCCCTTTCGTGTCAGCCCTGGTGGAGGCGGCGGCCGAGCTCTCTCTGACAGCCGTCGCCGGACTGTTCGAGAAGGTGCCGGACGAGAAGCGGGTTCACAACACGGTAGTAGCGGTGTGCGGATCAGGACTCTTGGGCAGATACAGGAAGCTCCACCTTTACGACGCCCTGGGCTACAAAGAGTCCGATGCCCTCCTACCAGGTCGTATCGACGGCGACGAGATCTTGGTGCTGGCTTTGGACGAGCTCGTCGTGGGCGTCGCGACATGTTACGACCTGCGATTCCCAGAGCTGTTCCGTGTGCTGGCGGACAGGGGCGCCACGGTGTTCGCGGTGCCAGCCGCGTGGGTGGCCGGGCCGCTGAAGGTCGATCAGTGGATGACGATGTGCCGCGCACGTGCGATCGAGAACACGTCTTATCTGCTTGCTGCGGCACAGCCCCCTCCCGCTTACTGCGGTCGCAGTCTCGTGCTCGACCCTATGGGCGTCGAGCTCGCCGGTCTCGGTGACGACGCCGGCGTCGCGACCGCCGAGATCTCAGCTGAGCGCGT
>Ga0182027_10006335_pt1 | contig 17762 bp, 18 predicted proteins | sample 712E1DmetaG_FD_121300 | JGI IMG/M metagenome (GOLD analysis project Ga0182027, IMG submission 121300) | Permafrost microbial communities from Stordalen Mire, Sweden - 712E1D metaG (Illumina Assembly) | ecosystem: Environmental > Terrestrial > Soil > Wetlands > Permafrost | place: Sweden... | reverse complement strand
TGATGAACGCCTATCTGCTTTTGGGCAAGGATTGGCTCGAAACCTACAACTCCTGGAAGAAGCTGGGTTATCCAACTCCGCCCGTGATGATCACCGTGGCCAACCGCACGGAAACCGCCGCCCGCGTCAAAAACGCCTTTGATAAAAAGAAGGTGCTGATTGACGAACTGTGCAAGCCGGAATTGACGTTACATATTGATTCAAAAGTCCTCGGCCTGGCGGAAGCCAAAGACGATGAAGGCGAGCCGCAGGCCGATAACGGCGAGAGTGAAGACGCGGACGAGCCGAAGAAAAAGCTCACCAAGGCGGAACAGGGGGAGCTTTTAAGAAAAATGGTGGACACGGTGGGAAAGATTGGCGAGCCGGGTGAGCAAATCCAAAACGTGATTTCCGTCGGGATGCTCTCGGAAGGCTGGGATGCCAAGACAGTGACGCACATCATGGGATTGCGGGCGTTTTCGAGCCAGTTGCTTTGCGAGCAGGTCGTCGGGCGCGGCTTGCGGCGCACGAGTTACGAGGCGAAGAAGGTGCCGCACCCGATTACGGGCGAAGAAGTCGAATTGTTTGAGCCGGAATATGTGAACATTTTCGGCGTGCCGTTCACATTCCTGCCGCACGAGGGCGGGACGGACGGCCCGCTGCCGCCGGCACCGCCAAAGACACGAATTGAAGCATCGCGGGAAAAGGTAAGATTCCTGATTAGCTGGCCGAACATCATCCGCATTGACCACGTTTATCGCCCGAAGCTGGAATTGGATTTGAAGAAAGTCGAACCGCTCACGCTGAACGCGACGGACAAAATCGAAAATGCGGAAATGGCCGCAGTCGTGGCCGGCAAACCTAATCTGGCGGTGATGACGGAGATTGATTTGCAGGCGTTGGCGGAGCGGTTCAGATTGCAGAAGATTGTTTTTGAAGTCGCGCGGGACATTTACGACCAGATGAAACCGGCGTGGCGGGGCAACAAGGAAAATTTGCTCGCGCAGGTTGTCTGGCTGGTCGAGAAATTCATCACGTCGCCGATGCTCGAAATCAATCCGCCGTTGTTTTATCAGGACGAGATGCGGCGGCGCGTGATGCTCACCTTGAACATGACGCGGATTGTGCAACACGTTTTTGATCAAATCCGGCAATCCAACACCGAAAAACTTGAGCCGGTTTTTGACAGCAACAAACCCATCCGCGCGACGGCGGATATGCTGCCGTGGTTCACCGGCAAGCCGGTGGTGGCGGCCAACCGCTCGCATATCAATTTGTGCGTGGCGGATTCGGGTTGGGAAGCGCAAGCGGCCTACGAACTCGATCACAACGCGAGCGTCGCGGCTTGGGCCAAAAACGACCATTTGGGATTCGAGATCACCTACATTTTTGCGGGCATTTTTCACAAGTTCCGCCCTGACTTCCTGATTCGACTCACAACCGGCACGAACTTGGTTTTGGAAATCAAGGGGCAGAACACCCCGCAAGACCAAACGAAACGGCGTTATCTCGACGAATGGGTGAAGGCGGTGAATGAGCATGGCGGGTTTGGGAAGTGGAAAGCCGGGCTATGCCTGAATCCGTCAGACTTGCCGACGGAGATTCACAAGGCGGTAAGCGCCAAATGAAATTTGGGGATTTATATACAATGTTACCCTGACCTTTTGAAATGGAAGCTTCCTGATTCACAGAACGAACATTTTTTAATCGGGCAATCCATAGTATTTCCTCACTTCTTTTTCGGTTTCTTTGAGAAGTTTTTCGTCTGTTGGCAAGCCCCTATCGTTTAATTGCGCGGCCTTTCTTAATTCCTCAATTTTTTGAAATTCTTGCGCTAACATTTCATCCCTATCTGATATTTGAGACATATTGAGTAACCCTTCATAGCCTTGAAAAATCCTCGTCCATTCCTCTTGTTCGTCTTTAAGGCCCGAGATGATTGTATCCCAACGAAAATTAGGCAGCACGCTTGCTAATAAAAATGCGCATCCGCCCGCCAGAGAAGCCCCCAAAATTCGATAATCGCTGCTTCCAGTCATAACGGCGCCAATAATAGCAACCAAGCCAAGCAAGCTTTTGAGCCAATAATCAATGCGCTTGAATCTTCCTGCCTGTTTTGTGAAATAACGCATTTCCCAGTCAGCAAGGCAGACCATTTCTTTTAGCTTGGCAATAAACTGTTCTTGGTTCATGTTTGCTATCATATGAAAACTCCTTCAAATAAACCAGCTTCAACCCCTTCAGGAAGTGCGCCAGTGGTGCGCATGACGAGGACACAGCACTCTCCCACACGGCCCTTTGTTGCCACCAAGCAGCAATTAAGTGAAAATTTCAGCGGCCATACTCCTGAACAAAGATTCACCTCGGCATCAGCAACACAGCAAACGCAATCAAACGCCCCAATCATAGGCATCAACAGAGTTGCCGCTGGGGATTTCCTCGCCATAAAAGGCACGCAGCACACGCCAGAAAAAGCCTTTACCCCAAGCACGCCGACGCCGACGCCTCCTGCGCCTTCCGATCCGCCAAAAAAGCCGTAGTTTTTAGCCTTCATGCGGATGTTTGTTTTGGGTGTTTTCGTCACTTGACGCCCCTTTCTTTTGGGTGTCTGATTGCGGGCATGAGCAATGCGAAATTTGCCCTTCTGGTTGCCGAAACCCAAAGAAAAGACGCCACCCGTGCAACATCAGATTCTTGGAAGAATTTACGGCTGAATTGGCGCCATGCTTTACCGCCAGACGAAGAAAAATACCGCCTGACCGAAAATGTTTGGCTGATCCAGCTAGATAATGGATTGCCAGCTTTAGCTGGTCTGGTTCAGGGCATGAAGGATTACAGCGTTCCGATTCACGTCCTGTTTTTGGAGGACGCTCAAGGCTGGATAAAATATCCACCAGACGCCGAAGCCAAGCCCTCACAGGCCACCTCCTGAAACCATTTGTTTTCAATGGGTTTTTGGCGTGGTATTTTAGGGTGACTTTGCAAGTAAGTCCCGAAATTTGAACTGACGAAACACGCGAAGCAGTGGCTTGAGGAGTGTAATTTGGATGAGTTGGTGTGCGCTCTCTACAGCCTGACGCCGGACGAAATCAAAATTGTGGAAGGCATCAACACATGAAGCGCGACATGAATCTTATCCGGCTATTATTGCTGCAAACCGAGGGCGAAGAAGCCGAACACGCCATAGTGGTCGCCATAGCGGTAACAGAGGAATTGTTCCCGGTCTTTGCAAAATCGCTTGGCTATCACCTGCATGATGGGTTTCGCTTGTGTTCGGATTCGATTTGTCTGCTGCCTGCGCACATCAGAAAAATCATCGAACAAGCGCCGACGGCTAACACGCCGAAGGCCGAAATAGAATGAGAACCGCCGCAGCAAATGACGATGGGACGGCTGTGGTGGACTTGCGGGCTGATCGCGAAAGGCGTACCAAATTGATTGTCGAATCCAGGGCGCCGAAGAAGCTCATATCTGCCGGGCCTGGCACAGGTAAGACAACGACCTTCAAACGCGCTTTGGCGGTTTGCGGGGGGCGCGGGCTTGCATTGACGTTCATCAATAGCTTGGTTGCGGATTTGGAAGACAGGCTGGCGGATGTGGCGGATGTCTTTACATTCCACGGGTTCTGCAAATACCTGTTGCATCGAATCAATGTCACCGGGCTGACAAAGGGATTCGAGTACTATCCCCCTCTTTTCATCCTGCTCTCTGAAGACCTCAAAATTACGGGGCCAAGTCAATGCACGCCTGAAGAAATTGAGCACTTATTCCACAGGATGGACGATAGCGGGGGTGTGATTTCCACAACATTGAAATTGGGCAGCTACTATGATTCCGTCGGCCATTCTGATTCAGTATTTCGCGTTCAGCAGCATTTTCACAATTGCCATGCGGCCGTGCCAGCGTACCCGCTGATAGTTGTGGATGAGTACCAGGATTTCAACCGGCTCGAAGTTGAATTTATTCGGCTCCTCAGCGCCAAAAGCCCCGTGTTGATTGTTGGCGACGACGACCAAGCACTATATGCATTCAAGGATGCAGACCCCAGGTTCATCCGGGAATTGGCTGGCTCATCCGAGTTCGAGAAGTTCGAGTTGCCGTACTGTTCGCGCTGTACCGAGGTGATCGTCAACGCCGTAGAGGACGTTCTGCGGTGTGCCAAAGCTCGCGGCTGGCTGGCTGGGCGCATTCCAAAACCTTTCACATGGTTCCCGCCTGACAAACAGGAGGACAGCAAGCGACACCCCCACATTATCCATGCGGATTGCACTGTTGAGAGAAAGAACGCCCCACTCATGGGCCGATACGTTGCGGAACAAATCCGCCAGATACCGCAGAAAGACATTGAACAGGCCTACGAGGATGGAGAGCCGTCAGCCCTTGTGATTGGTCCGTCCCAGTTTGTCTCGCTTGTGCATCGGGAGGTCCAGAAAGAGTTCGGCGATGCGGAAATCAAGAAATCGGATAAACTTGTAGTAGATTGCGTTCACGGATACGGAATGCTTGCCCGAAATCCGGAGTCGAGACTCGGTTGGCGGATTATTCTGCATTGTTTCAGCCCGGACAAAATTCCGGAGGTAGTGAAAAATTATGTGGTGGCAGGTCGCGATTTCATTCCGTCACTGCCAGCCGATTTTCGGCGGAAGCACCTCTCAACGGTGGCGCTCATTGGCAGACTCGCGCAGAATGAAGACCTCTCCGCTCAAGATGAGAGGAAAGTTTTAGCAGCAACCGGCCATTCGATGCAGGAGATTCAAAAGTTATTGGGCGCGGCAGAAGAACCGGAGCACAGTCGTGACCCCAGCTCGCCGCATATTGTCTGCACGACCCTGCTTGGAGCAAAAGGTTTGGCTGCTCCCCATGTCTTCATGGTTGGCATGAACAACGGCCACCTTCCGCGAAAGGCTGCGGCAATCATGGATGATGAAATCCGCCAATTCATCGTTGGTCTTACAAGAACACGGAAGCAGTGTCATGTCGTGTCGTGCCGGCGTTTCGGAGCCGACACGACTGCTCCTTCTGTTTTCTTGAACTGGATTGCCAAAAGGTTGTTTCACCAATTCATAGACGCTGCACACTTCAAGTAGCCAGACAAAACCACGTATGAACCGACCAATCTTTCGCGACAAACGAACTGCCACACTTGAGGGCGAAGTGATCTTCTACGGAGACAAAGCGTCGGCCCTGAGCAAATTATGTGACTTTTGGTCGCCAAATCGGAATCGGATTTGCGCGCCGCCGTCGGTTCAGGAGCCTGGGTCGCCCGCACGTGGCCCGCGCCGGAGGATTTGCGCGCCCCCTGCGGAGCCGCGGCCAATGTTCCAGGAGGTATCTGCAATTCGCCCTGCCACACCGGAAGGACAGCAGGATGCTATTCCAGAAATCCTTCCGCCAACCGAACAAACCCAGCCGGCTGAGGACTGGCGCTTTGGCTTCGCTAATTCATTTCGTAAAGCAGTGGATTCGATTGATCGAAAGTTACAGGGGCGGATTCTGCAAGCCCTCGCTGACATCGCGGTGTCCCCCGTCACAAACCGCGGCGATACAATCAAGCCCTTGAGCGGTGACATGAACGGGTACTGGCGGTATCGGATTGGGGATTTCCGACTGGTTTACTATCCAGACGAAGCGACTCACACAGTAACGCTCTGCGACTTCGCCTCACGCGGGAGTGTTTACGATTGAAAACGGATCGTGAGATTCATCGTCAACACGAGAACACTCGCCAATGCAATACCTCTGTACCTTCCGGCCGCTCGCTGAGTCGGCACTCGGCCAGCAGGCGGCTGGTCAGTCTGGAATACCCCCGTTCATGGACGCATCCTGCCGTCGTGAACCAGATTTTGAGTCAGAGTTCCCGTCCATCACCACGCTTTGCCGAGGCAAATACTTTGCTCCCCGTCTGCGGGTGGGCGACACGGTCGTTTACATCACGCGTAAGGCGCGTTATTTCAACGCGGTCGAAGGGCACTGGCGGCTCGTGGCGATCTTGAAAGTGGTGGCTTCGTTCCAATCGCACATTGCTGCTGCGGAGTGGTATCGAGCCAAAGGATTGCCGCCCCCAAGCAACTGCATGGTGACAGGCAATCCGCCGAAGTCGCTGGAGCAGACAGACCGTTTCCACTACAACCTTCGCCACTGGGATGCCATTTACCGATTGCGGGCCAAATCCTGCGGCACGTTTCATGTTTGCGAACCGCTGTTTCGTAAATTGCGTCACCCGCCCGCGATTACTGAAGCGATGATGCAGGATATCTTCGGCAAAATTCCCGAAACGCGGAATCCGCCCGCCTTAACCAACGAGGCTTATGAGCAACTCCGGCACTTGGCTTTTGGCTGAAATCTCGGAGCGATGGGTTGAAAGGCTTCTATCGCGTTGACGGTGGAACGCAATCGGGGCGAGAATCATCCCGCACATCCAATCGCAAACCCTCGGATGGCATTTGCCGCAGCAGTTGTTCCACGTCCTCCGCCCATTGGAACAACTCCACCCATTGGTCCTCAGAGAGGTCCAGCTTGAATTGCTGTCCTTCGGGATATTCCTCGTAAATCGTGTGGACGGAATTTTCACTGGCTTCGCCTGGACTTGCCCCAGCACTGCCTGATTGAACGACAAACGATTTCTCAGAAATGGCGATTTCGCAAAATTGCACTGAATACGCGCCGGACCCGGAATCACAGCGCTCCGAAAGGCTATAGTGAACGTCCACCCCTGGTGTGATTTCAGGCAAACGTTCCAATGCGTAAAGTGCGCGCCTCAGCCCGACAATCTGTTGGGGCGTCGCGGTCGCAAGCGCCAGGAGTTTCCGGGTGATCCGGGCGACTATTTGATGCACGCCCTCAAACTCGTCTTGTTTTGCGGGCGTCGCGCCTTGAGGGGGTGACTTATCCATGATCATATTGATGGAATCCCAGCACGCCTCAACATACCGCAGTTTGTCTGGATCGTCCTCGAATTTGGCCCGGAGAAAGTTGAAGGCACCGACAGCCTGTATAGATGTTAAAAAGTGCCGATTTGCACAGAGGCGGATGAAGCTTGGCTCGGCCAGCAGAGCTGACACGGCAGTTGTCACCTCGCGGGAAGGTTCGGCCTCCAAGAATGCTGGCTCCACACCAACCTCCATCGCGCGCTTGAGCAGATTTCGGAACAGGCGCATGTGAATGAGGCTGGATTTCACGTATCCCTTTTCCCGCCAGTCGAGTATGTAGGCATTCGCAGCGTCAACGGCCTGCTCGGTCAGCAATTCGGGATGCTGCTGAAGGTAGCTACGCCGGTCCTGCAAGGTGTCGAAGCCACTCGCGAATTGTACGAAGGCCATCGTTAAGTTTTCAGCATGGCTGGAGGAGGGCTGGCTCATATTGTCCGTTCACCTACAGCGCAACGTGGACCACGGAACGAAAAGGGCGCGAACTCAACGCACCCTCATTCCAGGCACCGCGAAGCGCCCGTGTAGAAAATGCGCCAAGCCGCGCCCGATTGGGCGCGTGCTTGGGCTGGTTTCTACACTCGGAAAATTCGCGGTTTTGGAATGAGACCGTAGCCAAGCTACGCAAAATTGATTTTGTTCGGTTCTACATTTGTTTTGGACTGTCAGGAATGTTGTAGTGCGCCGGACGCGGCGCGGCAAGGTAATCTTGGCCGGACCGAGCGCGCTTTTTTTGCAATGCCAGGGACGACTGCACGGGGAAGGAAGCTTTTTGAGGTTCTACCGTTTTCATTGGATACCGCCGCGTTGATTCCCGGCCAGAATCAGCCCGTCCACGTCGCTTGCCAGAAAACCTGACGCTCGCAAACGTCCCGGCAATTTGCGCTTGGCCAAAACTCCGCTGGCAGCAAGTTTGTCCACCGTGCGGAGTGAACACGACAAACGGCGGGCAACTTCCGCGCGACGAACCAGACGCGGCTCGGCGGAAATCACCGGCTCGGATTTTTGTACCGCCGGTTCGCGCATGGCGGCAAGCAATCGCGCCCGATCCTGTGGCGTGAGTGTAGGGTCGGCCTTTAATCCCGACCGAACTATTTCAAGCGTTGTATTTAACATAATTCTGTTGCGGCGCGGGCCTCGTTTCCTCCGTTTCGCCCGGATTCTCCGGCCTCTTGCTTTCGTATTGCAAATCCTCGAACCTCATGCACCAGCGCAGGAAATTGAACCGCATCCCCGTCCCGCTCGGACCGTTCTTGTTTTTGCAACCTTCCATCTCGCATGTCAGCATGTGCTTTCCCATCGGGTCTGCGGCTAACAGTGCGCAACCCAGCACTCCCTGTTCCGCCTCTAGCGAATGGGGCGGCAGCCGGTCCACGCGTTGAATCTTTTTTTATCACTCATGTCCCGCCCTCCAGTTTCCTTTCGCACTCCCGCATGGCGGAGCGTATTTGTTCAAACTCCCGCGTCGCCGCTTCGTCCGGGTCGCCGCAATACGCTGCGGATGCCTCATTCGCCGGGTGCGACGCCGCCCGTTTTTTTAACATTTCCAACCGCTGCTTCACCGCCCACACTCCATTGCCGCCAACATTTTTCTTAGGCTCAACCCTGCCACGCGCCTTCGGCTTGTCCGCCAGCCATTCACCTTCAAACCGCCAGTAAATCTCCTTCTGCCAAAGTTTGGGCCAAAACTCCTCCTTGAACGTGCGCCACCCCCAGTAGGCGGTAGTCCAATCATCCGGGATCTTCGTCCCGTCCGGGACTCCCCTCTCAAAATTGCCGGAATAGCGCCTGGCGTGCTCCGTCACTTCGGCCACGCTGGGCATGGGTTCCTGCCGCTCAGAATTGAGATGCTCGCCAGCCGGGTTCTGATGTTGTTGTTGGGTATTAGTTCCTTTCAGTTCGGGTGACATTTGCGATTGTGTTTGTCGGGGTGACACCGTGTCATCCCCGTGACATGGTGTCAGGGGTGGAGGCTGATTCCCCAATGTTTCAAGGGGGGGTGACAATTTGTCAGGGTGGAGACATGGTGTCAGGGGGGACATGGTGTCAGGGTCTCCAGCCGCCATTTCTTCCTTCGTCGGCGGGTCATATTTGCCGTTGACGATGCAGTTCAGCATGTAGCAATTCGTCCCCTTGGGTCCCCAGTTGCGCTCCACCTGCAGGTGTTTTTTTTGCTCCAATTGCGGAATGAGCCGCGTGATCGTGCGCTGCGACATGCTGGTGTCGCGCGCCAGCCGTTCCACACCCGGCCAGCAGCGGCCCCGTGGGTTTGCGTAATTGGCCAGAATAATCAGCAGCAGTTTTTCCGCCGGATTGCAGTCATGTACCGTTGTCAGCACCGCAGTAATCGCTTGCAAGCTCATCTGACACCCCCTTTGCCCACATTCCCCGCTGTCAGCGACCAATCAGGGTATTTCAATCCATCCGGTCGCCAGACCCCCCCCCCGCCCCCTCCGCCCGCGCTCCAGCCCGGCCCGACCTCACCCAAGCCGATGCGTCTCGGCAGCTCTGGTGTCGGGCTTGTTGGTCGCTCGAATAATAGTTGCACAACACCTAATTTATTTAATTGGACGCCTACGGGTTTCATTCAATGTTCATGCGGGATTAGTTGGTGTTTCCGACTTTTGCTCCAAAGTTATATCCACCGGCTTCGCTTCGGACACACCACAAGACACAAGGGGTTGTGGTGTCGCAGCCCGTCTATCCGCCTCCGCCGGCGCGGACGGACTCGCCTCCGGCAGCACTTCCTGCCCCTTGCCGTCCACCTGCCGGGCCAGGTCCTCGGTCAGCATCCGGCGCAGTTCCGCCGCCGCCGCCACCCGATCCACGTCCCCTTTTAGGCATTCTTTTTCTGGCGCCAAACCCATTGCTTTGAGTTCGCGCGCGTGAGTCATCGCAATGCCAGCGCCTAGCACCAAGTGCTGGAACGGAGCGTCAGGGGCTTTGGCGGCGGCGAGGCCAAACCAGCCAGCAGCGAGAGTGACTAAATGGTCCGCGAACTCTTGGGAGAATCCGGCTACTTGTTCGCCAGACCGGCGCGCGAGCGCTAAAACCGTGCGATGGTTCACGTGGAGCTTGGTTTCGATGCGACTCACCGGCCACCCTGCTCCCAACAGCATCAGAATCGCCTCTCGCTTCCATTCAACCTTTTCAACCTGCTCTGCCGTGTAACGCTTGCGAAGTTCCGCGCCGGAAAAAGACAACGCCTCCTCTTCTTCGGCCGTCGGCTCAAACAAAACGGGTTGCATTGGCTTGCTCATAAATAAAAAAATCCGCCCGGTTTTTTAGTGTCGGCTCTGGCATAAACTTGCAAAAAAAATACGCGCCGGCTCGCCATCCTCGACAAAATCAATCAAGGACATCTGCTCTGGTTTTTGATCGTCGGTGTTCATGTTTGTAAAAAATCGCCCGGTAGGCCGCCTGATGCGACTTACCGGGCGCAACTACAGCAGAAATTCAGAAACAATTATTCCCCTTACTTTGTGGGCTGAGTGAGGGGGAAGAATTAACGATCCTGCGCCATCCCCCGAAGGGCTTGAGTGATAAGCTTTTTGATGCCGTCCCGGATATTACTTTCGCTGGTTTTGCCCCCTAGCCTTGCCGCTCCCATGCGTGTTCCTGTATGACGAGCGCGATGGGTCCCCAAAATACGCAACGGGGTTTTTTCGGGCTTGCCGTTCGTCAGCAACAAAATCAATGGCCAACCGACTTTATCCATCCACAATTTGGCCTTGGCCTTTGAAAGCGGTGGCAGTGCACAGGCAGCTTTGAATAGTTCTCTCATTTCCGGCGCGACTCGCTCGATTCCCTCGACGCCAGAAGCGTCGTTTTTGTGCCCTACTTCAACCGTTTTGCATTCATGAACAAAGAGCTGGATTTGGGCAGCCTGACGTCGTGGTGCGCTATCCCAAGACCAACGGCTTTGAGGACTGACATTTAGCTGACAATCTTTGCCGATTTCGAGGCGCTCCAATTCCTTACGAAAAGGTTCAAGAAATGCCGGTTTCGGCGAAAAAAAAGCCGGCCAAACTGGATTGCAGTGAGCAATCTGCAACAGTAAAGGGGAAGGATTACTGGCCAATATGCCGAGAAATTGGCCAGTACGGACTGCCAACCGGAAAACGCAATCTGTTGATTCGTCGCCGCCAGATTTCGCTCTACGGAAAAGTTCGTTCAACGCTATAAAACAGCTTTCCATGAGTTGCATGTCACTCAGCGATGACATTTCTGGTTTTGGCAGGCCTTCAGATTCATCGATTAGGGCGTTCAACTTCGCGCTAACAATCGACTTATAAGGCTTAGATGGTGGAACATTCATAAACAAGGTGTGCGCCGGGTAGCTGCCTCCGTCAATCAGCGATTCGCTGGTGGTGGCTTGCCCGACAGTGCGATGGTGAGCATCGCCTTTGCAGAGCTTCCTCGGCGGATGAGCCTAGGGCAAAGTGTCGTTTCAGTTTCTCCTGTTCGTGGCACGCTGTCCATCCGTGCCGGCGGCGCTAAGAAGCACCAGCAATGCGGCTTTCTTTTCCCGCCAATTTGCGGCAGTCATACTTTTGAGAGCGGCTTGCACGTCGCGCAGGATTTCGCCCTGCTGCTCGCGTTTTGTCGGCTCTGGCGTAGCTTCACCCATCACAGACGGCAACAAGGCAACGGCGCGGCCAGCGGCAAGCTCGCCAACGTGCGTGTAATGCCGCGTCATGGACGGGTTGCTATGGCCGACGATGCTTTCCACAACGGCCAACGGCGCATTGCTTTCGCGGCAGAGCGAAACGAACGTGTGGCGCAGACTGTGAAAGCCGACTTCTATCACGGCGCGTTTGCCGTCTTTACCCGTGCCAGGCTTGTGCAAGGTGATTCCGCAGGCTTTGAAATGCCTTTGAATCAGGTCCGTTACCATGTCAGTGCGGTGATTGTAGAGCGCGGCCATTTTCGGCAGGACATATTCGCCGCGCCGTTTCAATGGCGTTTCTGAAAGCATTTCGCGCAGAATCGGATGAATCGGGATGATCACGGGCTTTGGATTACGGCGCGCAGTTTTGTTTGGGATGCGCCGAATCATTCCGCGTGGCAAGTCCACTTCGCCCCACCGCAACGTGGCACAATCGCCAAGTCGCAAACCGGAGTAAATGCCGAGTGCCAGCAGTGTCCGCAATTCGCCCGTGGCGACTTTGCAGACTTTTCGCAGTTCATCAATCGTGAGTTCGCGGCGGCTGTTTGCAACCATGCGTTTGCGTTGAAGGTATCCACCGCGTTTTGGAGATTCCCACGGATTGCCGGTGAGCTTGGCCTTGTGTTTTACGACGCGGAAAACCAGTGTGAGCAAATTCAAATGCTTGTTGTAAGTGGACGGGCTGAATTTGCCGTGGTTCAAGCTGCTGGCGTATTCCTCGGCAATTTCCTTTGTCACGTCGCGCAATGCCAGAATGTCCGGGTGCTTTTCCTGCATCCAATCGGCGAAGGCTTGCCACTGAAATTCGTATTGGCGCAAGGTGGATTCGCCGCTGTCAGGGCGATTGGGTGAGGCAAGATAATCGCTCCATGCCTGCCTTATGGACGATGGCGGGTGCTGTTTATCTTCCCACTCGGCAAGCTCGGCCTTGCGGCCTTCCAGTTTTGCGGCGATGGATTGCAGTGCGGTTGCCTCGTCCGCAACTACAAAAGCAGCCATGATTTTCGTTTGGGCTTCCTCCGCATCGCGCTGATTAGTGATCGAGTTGCCGCTGTCGTCACGCAACGCTTTGGAGAAGACTTTGCCGTTGACCACCCAGCGGACGTAGAAGTATTTACCTCGCTTGAATATGTGTCCGGTTCGATGTTTTGCCATAGTGCGCTCGCTTTCTGTTATATGCTCTTACGCGCGCCTATTTAAGCAAATGGATGCTCACAAAGCAACCATAAAATAACCACTATTTACAAACGCCTTTATTCTGTTCATTAAAAGCAGACTGTAAATCTGCTGGCTATGCCTTCGATGGTTCGAATCCATCACCTACCACCAACCTTTATTTGCAATTGGAAAGTGTGTTTTATTTGAGGCCGAACTGGCTTAATTAAACTAACGCTAATGTCAGCTTCCCGAGTTTTATCTCTGAAAACTTAAGATACCGCCATCCTTGGGAAGCCGCAACGCTCGAACCAACTCGATGTTTTTCCGCCGGCTCACGCACTCGCAATCAGCTTTACGCATATGCGCCTTGAACAACCCATTCTGCGGTCCCACTAACGAGTCGAACTGGAACCCCGTCTCCAAAACCGGCCGCCACCCCGCGCAGTGACGCACCATCTCACCAACCACCATGCAAGCGCTCAAACACGCAACGAAAGGCGCCGAAGGTTCGAACCCTTCCGTTTGTGACTCAGCGGATAGAGCCGCTAAGACACCCTCGGACACAACTGAGCAAATGGGCTTGCCATGCCTGGAGCGAAGCCACTCCCTGCGGTCAGCCGGCGCACCATCGATGTCGGCTGTCCCGACTACGGCAGAAGGCTCGGCAATTCGCGCTGCGTGCAGTCCCGTGCTCCGGATCTGTATCTCCAATGCATCAATGGTCGTCTCCTCAAAATCACACCTCAGGCAACTAAAGTCCCCATCCCATGGATGCAAGGTGACCTCACATAGTGTTGGCCCAATCGCGCCGTCGATGATTTGGTCCGGCCAAAGCCCTTGAACTGCGCGCCGGGCAGGTATGTTATCCAACCCGTTCAGAACCAGCCGTGGAAACGGCAATGCCTTGCCACACTTCGCCGCGTAGTCCTCGACCGAACCTCGAAGCCAGCCTGTCGTCAGTCGCGACCGCAAAACCCCCGAAGCCCATTCCGCTTTGGCCATTCCTAGCTCCCTTGGCCCAATCGCAAAGCACGTTCCCCAGTTCTCCACCTGAAATACCTGCCGGTCCACAGCCACCAAATTTCCAATCACCGGAAGCACAGACAGCAGATACACAATCCCATTCCCAATGGCCCCGACTCCGAAGAGAGCCGCATCAATTGCAATCTCCCGTGGCAACTCTGGACCCGGGTCCTCCGATTCACGGTAATCGTAGAATGAGAAGCTCATTCCGGGGTTCAACTCGCCCCGCTCTGGACGCAGCGCAATCAGCCGCTTAAACACCTCTGCGACCCCAAGACAGGCTGCACCCAAGGCCCCAATAGGGTTAGTTTGAGAACAGTCCGACGGAATGCTCCGGCCCAGAGACGAAACCCTAGCCAGCCAACCGTTTGAGTTCACCACCGTCTGCGGCAAATCGGCCCGCCCAGCGGCGCCGATGCATAAGACAGCATCAAATCCCGCCGGCTCCGCGACGCCCGCAATCTCGATCGTCGGTTTCGTACGATAAGCAATTCGGTTCGCTTCTCGCGAAACTGCGTCCAGCAACGGCCCAGAAGGTACGCACACCGTTAGATGCTCCACCATCCGCAACAGCAGCCGAAAGCTGCTCAAAAAACACTCCCGCCCGTTCGGGGTGGCGAGAACCGCCGATTCACCGGTAAGCAATACCGTCTTCTGGGTAAACGTATGGCTGTCATCCGCCAGGCCCCCCAAGGCTTCAGCCGTCGCAATGATCCGGCTGCGCTCAATGCTATTCTCATTTTCAGTTTCCATAGTTTTCTCCGATCACCGAGGCGCTAGCCAACAGGCCTGACACCAATATCATCTTCCGTTTTACTTCCTTCCGGTGCAGCCGCACGTATCCCCTCCCCGGAAGGCACACATGCACACCGCAGTCCAAGAGCGTCGTCCCCGAGTCCTGCGCATAGTCTGGGCAGATGATGCTCAGGAAGAAAGGCACCGAGACTCCATAGGCGTGGTCGCTTGCCGACATGTCCACGCCGCAAAGGCTCGAGTGCGAATGAATCTGTCCCACCAGCGTCAGGCCAAGCGCTTCAGCCCGCTCATGAACCTCCCGCATTAACTCCGCACTCACCCGCACATTCAGCGGGCTCTTGTGAATCCCGTCGCCCCGGAGAAATATCAGATGTGAAACCTCAGCCTCCCCTTTGGCGCGCTTGCCGAGCCAAAAACACGTCCCTTCGTTGCCATCCCGGCCGTCAATCGCCATCTCAGCCATCGACTGTTCCAACACCGTCGCCGGCAAACACCAGCGGTTTATCTTTGGAAAGAAATTCATATTCAAAATCGCTTCGTGTAATGGTTGTCCAGCTCATCCTGCAATCTCCGGATTACCCACAGCACCCGGTTACCGGCGCTGTTCCATCTCAAGTTTGGATCGTTTCTCCATTCCGGATGCAGGTTGAAACCCTCGATGCAGTAATTCACACAAGCATCGAAGCTCTGCGGTCGAAACCCCGGCACCACCGGCCAAGCCGACGCTACGTCCAACCGACCCGTCGCCGGGTCTCGAAATTTGAGCGACGGAGGCTCCCCTGGATACACCCTCCATTGTAACCGGGCCTGAAAGACTTCAGTCGGGGCACTTGCCGGAGATAAACTCACGTAAATCTCCAGTGCCCCCACCGGTTCAATCTTCCAGCGCGTGGCGTCATCGGCCTGCAGAGCCTCCTGCAAGTCCTGCCGAAAATTCAGTTCAGACAGGTCGTCGCTCATGGGGTGTTATCCTTGGATTATTACCTCCTCCAGTTTAAGAGCCAGTTCCTGGTGGCCACCAGCTACTTGGCCGACGGTCTGGCTCAGGTTGCTAAGCTCCGTCTTGCCGTGGAACAGCTTGAACGTCTTGGTGCTGGTCTCCTGCAGCTTGAATGCATCCAAGGCTGCGGTTTTGACCTGACCAATGGTTGTGTTATCCACCACTTCGGCCTTGTAAGGCCGAACGGCAGCCGCATAGGACACGACCACGCGAACGGTCTCGTGTTCGTGTCCTCGATTTTCTCCTTTTTCAGGAGCCTCTAGTTGGTTTGGCGTCATAATTTTATTTTGGTTGCAACGGTGGTTAATCCACTCGCTACAATTAACAGCTTATCAGCGGATTGACGTATTGACAAGCGAAAAAAGAGTTTATTTTTTATTCTTTTATCCATAACGAGTTACGACTTCAATTCACGACGAAATGCGTCAAATGCAGCTAGGACCTTCTCTTTTGGAACTGTTTGATCCGTCAGATCAGATGGCAAAGTGCCAGCTTGGTAGTACAATAATTCGGGTTCGAGGTTGAGCGCCCTAGCGATCTGCTCAATAAGTTCGGGAGATGTTGGATTCCGTCGGTCATGCTCGATATCGTTTAAATATTGAGGCGTAATGGGCTGGCCGTCGGTCTTTTGGATTAATTCTGCCAAGTTCTTCTGGCTTAGCCCAAGACGTTTACGATTTTCTACAATGGTGTCACCCAAACTCATAAATACGCTATTAAGCTAATCCGTTTAGCAAAGCTTGTCAACACTTTTTATTAGGATTTTGGAACTCTTGTTTCGTGTGCTCACCACTCAAGTTTGCATTTGTCAGCGGGGATTCCCCTGGAAAGTGGGACATGCCCGAGGATCGGCCATTGTTTTGGGCCATCGTTGAGCAGAGGACCATTCCATCGCGTTCCTGGGAGCCAGGCAAAAACATTTACCTTTCCTTTCCTGATGTTCTCGTCGGTTTCGGTTGTTTTACAGACAATCTCGCCAAGCTTCCGCTTGTTGCCCACATAGAGAGCAGTAGTCATTACTTCCGTGACCCAGACGTTCTCAGGCAGTAGGCGCTCGACAAATTGCAATTCCCCACTAGAAACCTTATTTCCGTGTTCATCACACATTTCAGCGAGGGCTTTCATGTATTCAGCTTTTTCTCGAAAAACGGTTCGAAGGACGGGTGTGTGACTTCCCCCTTTCAGCAATTTGAACCATTTGTTGATAGCTGTAGGATTTGTATCCGCTAACAATTGCTGAAGCAGGAAGCTTGCTGTTTGCTCAGCGGCATAACCTCGAATCCTCTTGTCTTTGTTTGGATCGACACTCGGTTTTTCAGGAAGGATGCCAATTCCTACAGAGGCGAAAAGATTGGGATTGTATTTAGGGACAATAATATTCTTCACCGCCTCTGCGGGAATTGTAACGAACATTCCCCAGTTGTCGTCGTTGACAATGAAATGATCTGCCCAGGCTGAAGCCGAAATATAATTCGAGTTCGGCACAACACCATAGCCATGTCTCGCCTCAGCCCATCTATCAGAATTGAGTGTATGGCCCACCACAGCAACGACGTGCCCAAATGGGGATTGAGGCGGCACCTCGAACAATCCCTTTGAAAGCCCGAGAATTACTGGGCAGCCGGATTCGATGAGTGGGTAGATATACTCCTCGTAGTTGATGTCCAATCTGGAGCCAAAATCAGCAACATCAGGTTCATATCCGAGTTGACGAATTACACCCGCCATAACCTTTGAATTCATTCCCCTATTGGGCAGGTTGCGATGGGCAGAATGATCCACTTTCAAAATCTTATTGATGTCTTCGTTCGTAAGTTTAGGTCCCTTGTATCTTGGCCAGCTATTTATCGCCATTCGAAGGGCAGCGTGGGCGCAAGCATTTGTGAAACCATTCTGCTGACAAAAAAAAGTCCCGCGGAAGCTGAAGGGCTTGCTATCGTTGGCTTTTCCAATCGTCGTAACAAACTCCTTGCAGGAATGAACGTAGTAATTTGTAAGGCCCTCGACACTGCCATTTTCAAGCACAACCGCTGGTGGAGCAATTACCGCTTCCAAAATGTACCCGTGGACAATCCGCGGAGGCTTACTAGGGATGCTTAAAGCAGGATCGAGCTTAAGCAGCACCGCATACCCCAATATGTCATTTTGATCGAGGTCTTTCCAAGAACCATTCGCTGGCAATCGCCTGAAAAAGCTGAAACGGAAGGCTTGGGCATTTACTGCCGAACCAGCTCGGAGGGACATGGCCGCT
>Ga0182027_10006333_pt1 | contig 17767 bp, 11 predicted proteins | sample 712E1DmetaG_FD_121300 | JGI IMG/M metagenome (GOLD analysis project Ga0182027, IMG submission 121300) | Permafrost microbial communities from Stordalen Mire, Sweden - 712E1D metaG (Illumina Assembly) | ecosystem: Environmental > Terrestrial > Soil > Wetlands > Permafrost | place: Sweden... | reverse complement strand
CTTCGCACTCAACATCGTCCGGCAAGACGCTGACCGCAAAGTGGGCGTAGCCAACTCGCGCAAGCGGGCTGGATTCGATCGCAACTACCTCATCAAACTGCTGACAGGCGTAAGCGAATAAAATCAAAACCGGCCGTGTGACACGTAGCCGTCGTCGTAGCCGTCGTCGTCGTCGTTTTCGACCACCCTACGACTACGACGACGCCCTCATGCAGAGCCTTGGCTCGTTGCCCGAGGGCTCGCGGCTTCGCCGCTTGCGCCGGTCATTGGAGAACTCGATTGCCGTGGCGCGAGTCCGGCTCACCCTAGCCTTTTTCGGCGCGACCGGTATGATGGCCGCACCATGTTTCGCGCCGTGTCCCTTTGCCTGCTGATCTGCACCATGACCAGCCTCGCCGGGGCCGCAGATCAGCCCCGCCTGCGCATTGGCGATGCTCTGCCGGACCTCGTCGTCTCGCGCCTGGCAGGCGAGCCGCTGCACCTGTCCAGCCTGCGGGGCCAGAATGCGGTGATCACGATCTACTCGTCGTTCTGCGAGCCCTGTCACCGCACGCTGCCCACCGTGGTCAGGCTCGTCGCGGAGATCAATGAGCAGGCCAACGTCAAGGTCCAGTTGTACGTGATCGCGGTAGATGGCAACGTCGACGAGGACCTGGTCGCAAAATACGGCCCTGCGGTCACCTGGCTGCTCGACCACGATGGCTCGGCGCAAGCGGCATTCGATCCGCAGACCCTGCCCTGCACGTTCTTGGCGGATGGCACCGGCACGGTGCGCCACATCAATCGCGGCTACGGCCAAGGCTACGAAAAGCGCGTCGGCGACTGGCTGCGCGCTCTGGTGACTCATTAGTCCCTTCTCAGGGTGCCTTGCACACAGAGAATGACCGAGCTAATACCAGCAGACGCATGAGCTCCAATGTCCGTGAGCGACAGCGGCATCCTCTCGAGGAATGCCAATGGAATACAAACCGGAGACCGCCGTCACGTTGTCATTCAGACGGGCGAACGGGTTGAATTTGAAGGGCCCCATGGCTGGTCGGGACACAGTCACGATCGAGAGCGACGAGGATCTCTCGCAGCTGGTTTTCGAGCGCTTCGAGCTCTGCGTGCTCACAGGACCGAACGCGGGCCTGTGCAAGACTTTCGGCCAGCAAGAGGTGCAGGTCGGATCGGCTCACGGCAACGACTTAATGCTCACCGATCCTACCGTATCGCGATTTCATCTGCGCATCGAAAACCGCAGCGGCAAGCTCATGCTCATCGACATGGGCTCCACCAACGGCACCTACGTCAGGGGGCTGCGTGTGGAGGCGGCGCATTTGAGCACAGAAATACCTATTTTGGTGGGCGGAACGACCGTTCGATTTCGTCCTCTCGATGATCTGGCGACGGTCGCGATTCCTCAGGTGGACCACCTCGGACCGATCATCGGCAAATCGCCGAGAATGCGCCTCCTCTATGGCATCATTCAACGCGCAGCGGGCTCTGACATCCCCGTCATCGTGGAGGGCGAGACGGGCACCGGCAAAGACTTGGTGGCGCGCCAACTGCACGACATGAGTCCGCGCGCCAAATCACGCTTCGAGGTTCTCGACTGCACCACGGTTCCCGACGAGCTGCTCGAGAGCGAGCTGTTTGGACACGTACGCGGCGCGTTTACGGGGGCCGACCGCGACCGCCATGGCATCTTCGAGAGGGCCCATGGCGGTACTGTTTTCATCGACGAGATCGGCGAGGTCAAGCCGGAGCTCCAACCCAAGCTCCTGCGGGTTTTGGAGACACGCCAGGTCCGCCGCGTTGGCGGCGACAGCGCCATCAGCGTCAATGTGCGAGTCGTTGCCGCCACGCATCGGTCGCTCATCGGTATGGTCAACACCGGGCGATTTCGTGAGGATCTCTATTTTCGTCTGGCAGGTTGCCGAATCGATCTTCCCCCCTTGAGAGAACGGGTTGAAGATATTCCGCTGCTGGTGGCCCATTTCATAGAAACGTTGCGCCGGACCAACAAACAGGATCTGCCCGAGACTCTCGATCCAGATACGATGGACCAGCTCAAGGCCAAACCATGGCCCGGCAATGTCCGCCAGCTCAAGAATGCGGTTGCGCGTATGGCGGTGCTGGGACCTCAGGCTGGATTTCTCGAGGATGACGGACTGGCGCGCTCAGCTGCTCCTGCCGAAGCCAACGCCGCGAGTTTGCCACTCAGAACGGCCAAAGAGGATTTCGAGCGCAGCTATTTGGTGGATCTGCTTGCTCAGCACGATGGCGACCTAAAGGCCGCCGCCGCCGCCGCGCATTTGCATCCCAAGAGTCTGGCGCGCTTGTTGCGGCGGTACTCGATAGACCGAACCTGAGCCACGAGCGAGGGATTCTTACGCACGGCGATCGAGCTCTCCGTTCGGCTTCAGGCTACGGGCTGCGGGCTGCGGGCTACAGGAAAAGACCAGCAATTCCGCGGAGCCTTCCTGAAGTCCGTAGCCTGAAGCCGGTAGCCAATTGGGCATTGGCAGAGAGCTCGATCCGTGGATCCTTACGGTCCGGACAGCTCTTCGAGCACGTGTCTGACTCCCGGGCACAGATCCGGCGAGCTCAGGTCGAGATTCTTGCCCCCCTTGAGCGGAGCCGCAATCTGTTTGGCAAGTCGATCGTAGCCATAGTCGTAGTACAGCGAGGCAAGATTGGCCGCCGCGGGAAGATAGCCCTGGTTGCTCGCAGCTTCGAATGCCGTGGCTGCCTCCTGGGCCTGGCCCAATTGCCAAAACGCGAGTCCAGTCAGGTTCTGCGCGACGACGTTGCGGGGGTCGATCTCCGAGGCTTTGGCAAAAACCAGACTCGCCAGATGGTAGTCGCCTGAGCTGAGTGCTCGCCGTCCCAGCGCCAGTATCGTTTCCAGGTTCTCGGGCGATCGCACCAGTTTCTGACGCAGTTGAATGATCTCGCGCTTGCCGGCTTCGTCCTCGGCGCCGGCGACACGCTTGTGGCGGGCACGTGCGACCGGCACCTCCTTGTCCGGCTTGACGCATCGTGCCGCAAACGGCGTTAGCAACTTGAGCTGCTCCGCCTTCTGCGCGCAGGCGAGCTGGGTCTCCTTGCCTTTTTGCTCATATTCCTGACTGCGCTGGCCGATGAGCTGCTCAAACTGCTTGCGGTCGGAGGCGTTGAGGTTTTCCGGAATAGGGGCGCTGTTGATGAACGTTGCAAGGTCGCGGTACATCTTGACCACTTCTGCCAAAGAGGCAATCGCCCACTGCGGCCTGCCCAAATTTATTGCCGCGACGTATTGCTGCTCGACGGCTTGGGCTAGGTTGAGCTTGCGAGCCAGGACGGAGTCGGTGGAGCCCGCGCCGGCAAAGGAGATCTTGTCGAAGTCTTTCTGCCGCTGGGATCCCAGCTCAAAAAAGGCCCGTGCCTGAAGGTCCTTGTCCAAATCGCTTCGGGCCGTCAGGTGCACGGCTTTTGCGAGCTCAGGGGCTGCCCACTCGACTGGCCCGAGGGTCAGGTCCGCCAGAGCCATGTACACGTGCGGCACGAGCCATCGGTCGTCCTCGGCGATCGCCTTCTCGGCAGCCCCCATAACGGCCTGCCAATTGCCGTTCTCAGCCTCCATGGCCAACAGGTCAGAAACCGCTTTCACCTTGTCTGCGCCTGTGGTGATGCTGCCGAGGTTGGACAGAGCCTTGGCTGCCAAATCGTCTTGTCCCAGCATGTGGCGAATTCGCGCGGCGCTCGCCAACATTTGCACTGCAGAATTGTCACGTGGAAACCGTTTGTAATACTCCTCGAAGAGAACCGCGGCGCGATCAAAGTCGGCCGCGCGCACCGCAAAACTGGCCATCGTGCCCAAAACGTCGAGCAGGCGGGTCGAGCTCGGATGGGCTCCCATGAGACGGCCGCCAAAATCAAAAACGCCGGCGACATTGGCGTCATTTTTGTATTTGACGAAGGCAGCATAAAGGTATTCCTCACCCTCCTGGGTGCCCTTGTGCTTTCCCCACTCGGTCAGGATCGTTTCGGAGAAATCAGCCGCCGACCCGCTCAGCACGGTGAGCTCGACCTTGCGCTGGCGCGCGTTGGCTGCGAGCCGCGCTGCCTCGTTTTTGAAATTGACGTCGGAAATCCTGGTGTTTTTGGCAAAGCTATCGGCAAGATTGGCCAGAGCTTGGTAATCGTCCAGCTTGTGCAGGCTATCGAGCGCCAGGTTGCCGGCCGTCGGTGCGTCCTTGTGGCTCGGATATTGGCCGACGAAAGCCGTAAACAGCTCGGCAGCGACGCGATACTCGCCCTGCTGATAGTTCATCTTCGCAATGTTGAATTTGACATTGGCGGTCTTCTCCCCTTCCGGCCAGCGTTTGACGTAGTACGCGCCAACCTGCTTGATGCCTTCGCGAGATTTGAGCAGATCGAGGGCATTCAAAAGGCCGCCTGCAGCCGGATGTTTTTCGCGATATTCCGCGTCGAGATCGAGGGCGCGGTGAAAAGCCAGCAGCGAGCTGTATAGCGCGTCGCGAGCTTCGTTGCCGTCGCCGAGCGTTTTCGCGATCTCTTCATACTGTAAGGCGGCGGGCAAGAATTGCTCGGCTTGAAACAACGCCTCGGCCCGGTTGGTCTGGATTGCTTTCTTCTCGGGCGAATCGACAAAGACCGACAAATACCGGCGATAGGCCTCGGCGGCAACTGCGGCGGATTCCTTGTCGTGCTGCTGCTGGGCCTCCATGTGCAGTCTCGTAGCCAAGTCCCGGGCGACGAGCTCGAAGTCCGTCCTGAGCTGCCGCTGGTCGTGCTCTGCGTATTTGGGGTGGTTCTGGTAGCGGGCCAACGTATCGACGATCGCGGCAACGTCGCTGGCCGCTCGGCTGTAGCGCTGCGGGTCGTGGGTGGGCATGTTGCGAACCGACTCGTAGATGCGTTGCACAAACTCGATGTTCTGTTCTGCATCTGCCGACAGTGGCACGATCTCGCGGTAGAGCATGGCCGCGCTCACGTAGTCGGTTTTGATATAATAGCGATTGGCGAGCTTCTTGAGAGTCGCGACATAGATGGTCTTTGAATCGGCGAGGCGACGAAAGTACGCAGGGGCCTCTGCCGCCTTCTTGACCTCGGAAAACGGCCATACCGCGGCCATCAATGCCTCGCGCTTGACATCGAGGCTGTGCGCATCGCCGATCGCTCCGTGCTTTTTTTTGTGCCCGCTTGCTGCCGCCGCTTCAAAATAGTCGAGCGCGTCTTTGAAGCGCAGTTGGTTGATGCGAATCCAGCCCAGCTTGTAGCGCGCCATGTCGTGCACATGGCTCTCCGGCAAGGCCAGAATTCCGGCATAATGTTCTTCGGATTGGTCGAGCTCTCCCTTGTCAAAGTGGTAGTCGCCCAGAGTCAACCGGGCCTCGATGGCCCAATCGGAACGTGGGTATTTCTCGATCAGCGCCTTGTATTGCGCCACCATTGTGTCCCATTCTCCCAGCTCGCGATACTCGTGAGCACGAAAGAAGCGCACCTGGTCGTTGTGCGGATATTCGGGGAAGTCGTTGACGAGTCGATCGTAGGTTTCGATGGCCAACTTCTTGGTGATTTGCACCTCGAGAGCTTTATCACCGGCGAGCGTCCGCTCGCCCGCCGGCTGCGACTCGATCAGGCGCGCGAAGATGTAACGCGATTTCTCGACGAAGAGCTCGGCGAGACGAAAATGCAGATCGGGAAGATAAGTTGCGTCCGGGCTGCGCAGGATGAGCGCTTTGGTCACCTGGATGGAGTGCTCGACCTTGCTGATGTCGGCGGAGAGCTTGGCAATGATCTCCCGATTTTTTTCTATCCCATCGGTTCCGTCAAAACCGGCACCCGAGATCATCCCGGCGGCGATCAGGCCCGCGGAACACCGCACCAGCAAGGCAAACGAGCGGCTCATGGCTCTATGTCCGTTTCGAGGCAGCGGTTGTTGACAAAATAGCTGTAGGAGTGCAGCTCGTCGTTCCAGAACTCCGTGTCAAACTCGTAATAGGCTTTGGCCGAGTCGTAAGGCACGGTCAGGGGCTCCTGGACCGTCTGCGTCGCACGGTTCGATTTGACCCGCCTGAAGATGTCCAGGCCGGCTTCGTAGTCGAGCAGGCTCATCTGCTCTTCGGTCTCGAGCAAGGTCTCGGCCACGGAGTCTGCGGCCTTGGCGAAGCTGTCGTCCCACAGTCGCTGTTGTTCGCGGAGCTCGAGGTCGTAAAGGCGGCGCAGATTCTTGTCGAGCGCCACGTCCTCCCAAACGCTCGCGTACGATTGAATGAGCTTGCGCTCGCTTTGCAGGCTCGCGATGACCTGCGCGATGGCGCCGAGAGGGCCCTGTTCGCGAACACCCTCCACCAGCAGCGGGATCTTGTCCGTGGGTGTGCGCCGGTGCAGCGCCACGATTGCCGGACCCTGGGCGACACGAAAGTTGCGAACAACGCCTTTGACATCGAGAAAATGGCACAGGTCCTTGAGAATCAGACCGCGCAGAATGAACGCATCCGGAAGCAGAAACTTGGCGTAGCTGGGAGCATACAGCGCATGCAACAAGCCCATCGCGCGGCGATGGTCGTGGAGGCGAAACGCAGTCCATGCCTTTTCCAGCATGAGCTGCGCCTGTTCGTAACTGAAATCGATTTGCTTGACTTGCCCATAGGTATCCCAGGCTTCCTGATATTGTCCGCGATCGAAGTGCAGCCGTGCCTGCGCCAAGAGCGCGTCGTTCTTGGTCTGGGGGTCGGACGCCGCGCTGGCCACGATCTGGTCGAGCAGCTTGAGCCCGGTGTCATCTCGCGAGTTTTTGATGGCATAGACGGCACGCACGTATTGGGCCCGCATGGCGTAGGCGCTCGACGCGTGGATGGCATCGAAGTGGCGCTCCGCCCAGTCGAGGTAGCCGTTGCGGTAGTCGAACAGACCCTGGACGTAGTTGACCCAGTCGAACAATACGGGAGGCAAGCTGCCGAACTCGGAGTCGTATAAAAGGTCCTTATAGATTAGGGCCTCATCGAAGGGCATGTAGCGGCTCATTGCTTCCAGGCGAGCCAGAGACAGAGGAAAGATCTCCGGCTGGGATCGTGTCTTGGCCACCTGATAGTAGTAGTTGGCGGCGGCGTGCCATAAGCCCAGGTGCGACAGGGACTCCGCCAACAGAAACTGCGCCGACTCATACTTGTCGACAGCGATGGTGCCGGCGCGTATGTACCGCCAAAACCCCGCGGCGGCCGCGGGAAAATTCCGGGCGTGATAGGCTTTGACTGCGCCTTCGAATATGGCCGGATCGACCTCCTTTTGCGGGGGCGTCGGCGCGGGACCCGCGGGCTCGTCGCCGCGCGCCTCGAGGCTGACGAGCAGCAGAGCGAGCGCGCACAACAGCCCAACCGGGGTCTTGGTTCGACGCCACATGTCCTAGTCTCCAGACCCGTCCGGTCTGTCGTAATAATTGAGTGCTGCAGACAGCATGAACAGCAGCACGTGGTCAGGCGCCGCCTTCACGAAGACCAGATAGTCGCGCACGTCGAGACGAATCGACACGGTTTGCCTGAGCCAGAAGCGCAGCCCGATGCCTAGGGCGCCGGCAGGATAGTTAGAGTCACCTTTGTTGGTCCAGCCGAGGCCCAGAGAGAAAAAAGTCTCGGCGTAAAGGGTGTTGGAGTTGAACACCGCAAGCTTGCCGAACAGTGGCTTGATGATCAGGCTGGTCGCTGTCATCACTTTGATTTGCGCGGCAGAGTCTCCCACGGGCGTCAGGCCGTATTTGGCGCTGAGCTGCGATTTCAAACCGGTAGAGAAATTCGCTGAATAGCCGGCACCGGCGATTTCCCAACCCCAGAAATCGGAGAAATGGTAGGTGTAGCCGGCAAATGCGACGACTCCCACGTAATAGGCGTCCAGGGGCAGCACGCCGATGCCGAGCTGGAACTCGTGCCCGAGGCGGTACGGCCGTGGCTGAATTGAAAACACCCGAGGTGCGTCTTCGAGCTCATCGCTTTGAGCGCGCGCTGACGGCACCGACGACGTGAGCGCCACGCCACAGATCCATGCAAGGCAAAGCCCCCTTGTCGTACTCATGGCTCCGTACCCAGGTTGAAGGCCACGTAAGCACAAAACCTCAATGCGTTTTTCGCGCTGTGTGGCGCGACATACAGGAGATCACCGGCGTCGAGACGGAATGATGTCAGCTGTGTCAGATGAAGACGTAGACCGACACCGCCATCCAGACCGACGGCGAACCGATCGTTCGGACCAGTCTGGTTGACAACCGCAGGCCCTAACAGCAGGTACGCCTCGAGATGCACGACGCGGGTGTTGAATAGGGCCTGCTTGCCGTAAATGGGCTTGACGACGATGTGGGTCGCGGCAAACCACGTGATTTGCGGGAACGACGGAGGTTGGCCCGGTGTCAAAATGGCATGGGCGAGAACCTGCTGCTTGATGTGGCTGCTGAAATCGAACGAGTAAGTAAAATTAGCCACTTCCCAGGCAAAGCTAGGCGAGAAATTCCACGTATAACCGGCGCCTACGGTCAAGCCTTTGAAATAGGGGTCCGCGGGCAAGGCCCCAACCCCGAGGGTCACCTCGTGCCGCAGCTCGAATTTGCGGTTCTGTATCAACGACACTTTCTCGGCTCGTTGCGCCAGCTCCTTCTCAAACGATTCCTGCGACCACGTCGCATCGTCGCTGTCTGCGTGCACGACTGGCGCACCGACTGTGAGCGTCGTCAGGACGAGAAACACGGTTTGCATCGCTTTTTCCACTGGGTCGTCACAATGCTACTGGGCGTATTCGCGAGGTCGCAAATTTCCGGCAGAAAATTTCTGTGGCGAAGTCGCGCAACCGACTGCGTATCCAGGTACGAAGCCGCCGGCCCCCGCACGGACACCAAACTTTGGATCTCTTGACCCGGGCTGGACGCAACGGCATGAAGCATGCGACATTGAACATCCACAACACGCCAAGCGGGGGGGGGAAATATGCACAATCAGGAGCCAGACATGTGTTTTCGGACAAAATCAGTGCTCGCCGAACTGTCCCGTTTGGCATCGAGAGCGCCCGTGGCGCTGCTTGCCGGCGCGACTTTTTTGACGCTCGGTTGTGGAAGCAACAACGCCCGGCCGGTTCCCGGTACATGTTTGGACGGGTGGTGCTGGGAGAATCCGGTGCCGCAAGGCAACGTCCTAACCGCGGTGTGGAACAGCGCATCGAACAATGCTTGGGCCGTCGGTGCCTCGGGCACGATTCTGCATTGGGACGGCAACGCGTGGTCTGCGGCTTCGAGCGGCACCACGCAAACTCTGACCAGCGTATGGGGCAGCGCGGCCAATGACGTCTGGGCCGTGGGCGCCAACGGTACGGCATTGCATTGGACCGGCAGCGCCTGGTCGGTCGCTACGAGCGGGACCCGGAGCATCCTGACTGGCCTGTGGGGAATCTCGGCCAATGACGTGTGGGCTGTAGGTGGATACGGCACGATCATTCATTGGAACGGAAATGTCTGGTCGAACGTGGCCACCGGGAACAATTCGTTTTCGGCCATTTGGGGCAGCGCGGCCAATGACGTCTGGGCCGTGGGTGCCGGGGGTACGATCTTGCACTGGGACGGCAGCGCCTGGTCTGTGTCCATAAGTGGCACGACCACTAGCCTCAACGGCGTTTGGGCCGGCTCCACGACCGATGCCTGGATTGTGGGCGATGGGGGCACGGCTCTGCATTGGGACGGCAGCGCCTGGTCTGCCACCTCGAGCGGTGCGGCAAACAATCTGACCGCCGTGTGGGGCAGCGCGACGTCCGACGTCTGGGCCGTGGGCGGCGGTGGAAACCTCGTCCATTGGAACGGAGCCTCGTGGTCTAGCGCGACGAGCGGAACTACGAGCTATCTCACCGGCGTGCGTGGCTACGCCGCCAACGACGTCTGGGCCGTGGGTTACGTCGGTACGATGCTGCGCTGGTCTGGAAACGGCTGGTCGAGCTCGGCTGCCGTGGCCACGCAGACCCTGCGTGGCCTCTGGAGCAGCTCACCGGACGAGGCATGGGCCGTGGGCGACGGCGGTACGATCTTGCGCGCAACGGGCAATAACTGGTCGAGCGTGACGAGTGGGACTACGCAGGCCCTTACCGGTATCTGGGGCAGCGCCGCCAACGATGTGTGGGCCGTGGGCGGCGCAGGCACGGTTCTGCATTGGACCGGCAGCGCCTGGTCGAGCGTCGCCACCGGAAGCCCCGAGGATCTCAGCGGTGTCTGGGGCAGCGCCGCCAACGATATTTGGGCTGTGGGCGGCGCAGGCACGGTTCTGCATTGGACCGGCAGCGCCTGGTCGAGCGTAAATGGCGTGCCCTATGCGATCGACCTCGGCGGCGTCTGGGGCAGCGCCGCCAACGATGTCTGGATCGTGGGCGACCTAGGCATGATTTATCACTGGGATGGCGGCACCTTGTCTCGAGTCACGAGTGGCATCGAGAATTTCCCTCCTGGTACGGCAGATCTCGACGGCGTGTCGGGAAGCTCGGCGAGCGATGCCTGGGCGGTAGCCGCAGGCGGCCTCATCCTGCACTGGGACGGCCATGCGTGGTCGAGAGTTGCGAGCGGAACTCTGGCCGCCCTAAACGCGGTATGGGCTGGTGCAGCCAATGATGTTTGGGCCATCGGGTATGCCGGGGTCATTCTCCACTGGGACGGCAACATTTGGGCGAGTGTGGCGAGCCACACGGCGAATAACCTATTTGCTGTCTGGGGCAGCTCGTCACAGGACGTCCGGACCCTCGGGTCTGCCGGCACTATTCTGCATTGGACTAGCGGAGCGTGGTCGAGCGACGCCGCGAGAAGCACAAACAACCTCGCCGCGGTCTGGGGCAGCGCGGCCAACGATGCGTGGGCTGTGGGCGACCTAGGCACGATCTTGCACTGGACCGGCAGCACATGGTCGAGCGTAGTGAGCAGCACCAATGGCCCGCTGACGGGCGTGTGGGGCAGTGCCGCCAACGATGTCTGGGCCGTCGGCTCGTCCGGCGTCATGCTGCATTGGACCGGCAGCGCCTGGGCCACTGTGTCCAGCGGGACGATGAACAACCTCAGCGGCGTGTGGGGCAGCGCAGCCAACGACGTATGGGCCGTTGGTGGCTCCGGCACGATTCTCCGCTGGACCGGCAGTGCGTGGTCCACCGCTTCGAGTGGCACGCAGAGCTATCTGACCGGTGTCTGGGGCAGCGCAGCCAATGACGCATGGGCGGTGGGCTTGTCGGGAACGATTCTGCATTGGACCGGCAGCGCGTGGTCGAGCTCTCCGAGCGGAGTTGCGGAGAACCTCGCGGCTGTTTGGGGCAGCGCAGCCAACGACGTGTGGGCCGTCGGCTCGGGCGGGACAATTCTCCACTGGACCGGCGCTGCTTGGGCCACCGTACCAAGCCAGACCACGGGCAACCTGCTTGCCGTGTGGGGCAGCGCGACCGGCGACGTTTGGGCGGCCGGCAACGGCGGCACGATGGTGCATTGGACGGGTGCTGCCTGGTCCACGGTCCCGAGTGGCACATCGAGCTACGTCGCCGGTATTTGGGGCAGCTCGTCGAGCGGAGCGTGGGCGGTTTGCGGCTTCGGCACGATTCTGCAGTGGACCGGAAGCAACTGGTCGACGGTGACTGCCGGCAATACGGTGGACCTCAACAGCGTCTGGGGCAGCTCGCCGGATGACGTCTGGGCCGTGGGCAACACGGGTGCGATTCTGCAGTGGAACGGCAATGTGTGGTCGAACGCGATGAGTAAAACCACTGCCGATCTCCGTGGCGTCTGGGGCAGCGCGGCCGACAACGTTTGGGCAGTGGGCGGCTCCGGCACAGTTCTGCATTGGACAGGCGGCGGCCTTTGGCAAAGCACACCCAGCGGGACCACGGCAGATCTCAACAGCGTCTGGGGCCTTTCCCAGAGCGACGTCTGGATTGCCGGAGACGGTGGCACTCTCTTGCGCCTGACGCCCTCGAGCGGTGGTATCTGGGCCATCGTGCCCACCGGTACTAGCGACAACCTGTCCGGAGTGTGGGGCTCAGCCGAGAACGACGTCTGGGCGTCGGGAGACGCCGGCACGATGCTGCATTGGGATGGCAGCACATGGTACCCAGTGACCACCGGGACTGCCAACCAGCTCGCCGGCGTCTGGGGGACGGCGGCAAACAATGTATGGGTTACGGGCAATTCGGGCACAATTCTGCACTGGGAGGGCAGCTCTTGGGCACCCTTATCGAGTGGGGTGACCTTCGACCTCACCGGTGTCTGGGGAGATTCCCCGAAAGACGTCTGGATCGTCGGACTTGGAGGCACTCTATTGAATTCCGCGGCAAGCGTGTCGAGCGGAACCCAACGCTCATTGAACGCCATTTGGGGCAGCCCGGGATCCGACATTTGGGCCGTCGGCCATGCCGGCACGATTCTCCGATGTCGTAGATGAGATTACGGGAGCCGATCTGCTCCATGTGGGAGCCGATCGGCGCCAAAAATTCTTGACGCGCGGACAAGACCGCGTCGATCTGGATGATTTTGACCGTCTTGGTTGGCACGAGATGTGCTTGTCCTCGGTACGCACACCGCCCCGAAGGGCGAAGGAGAAACACATGCGGCTCCGCAAATTAGACGTGCTCTTGCCGGCAGGACTGGTGGCGATCGGACTGCTCTTGGGCGCAGCGATGGTTGCGAGTTGTGGAACCGGTGAGGTCTCTGGGCTCGAAAACTTCACGCAAGGCCCAAATGGCTCTAATTCGACCAATCCGAATAGTCCGGGCAGCACAAACAGTCCTGGTAGCACCACCAATCCCGGCAGCACCGGCAGTGGATGTGTCTCGGACGCGGTTGCGGCCCCGACCGGCCAGAACTGCACGTGCCAATTCACGTCTTGCGACGCCTCGACCATCTCGTGCACCTGCTCGACGGCATGCTATGCTTCATCTGCGAACTGCTTGATCACTGCCCCTGCTGCCGGCGGAACAGGCGCGACTGGCAATTCGCTGTTGGGCACGTGCAGTAGCCTTTCCTGCTCACCTGCGAGCGACACCGCGCAAACCGCCGCGTGCAACGGGACCAACTGCAAGCCGCCGCCTAACAATGTGTCAGTTTCGCCTGTGACCGTGACTGCGCCGGTCGCTCCGCCCAACGCGCAGTGCGGAACCACCAGTCCAGGCGAGTCGGGAATCTTCGCGGCAGCTACTCCGTCGGTCGGTCCAAGCGACAATATCAAGCTTTGGGTCAGTGATGAAAATCCGCCGTGCACCGGGTGGGACTTGAAAGTCAACGCCGCCGGAGTAGCCACAGGGTATTCCGACACTGCATATGACGGCCAACCGTTTATCGCGTTATACCTCACCGGCGGCGCGTCGACCGGGACCATCGCGTACTACCCGGACAAGGTCTGGGGCGACTACAACAATAATCTGGGCGTGGAGGCGTACGTTTCCACGCAGGGTTCCAATAGCTGCAAACCGTCTTCGAATGATCCCTCTTCGCTCACCTGCACGAGCTCAGACTGTTCTATCCCAACGTTGAGCATCGCGAACGGCGGAACGAACCCCAACTACGAGACACCTCCGTCCAGCGATCAGATCGCCTGGCCGCCGCAATCCGGCTTTTACATCGCCGAATATTTCTGGAGCGTCAGCGCCCTGAATTTGCCCTGTGGCTCGTACGCGGCCAATTTCACGTTTTGGGACGGGGACCGCGACCGCGCCTACGGGTGCACGGTGATCAGCCTGGCTTGTCCTCCCTCGGCCCCGTCAGGCGCCGTGGGCACCCATGCATGCATCACTCCGCTCGTAACCCCGGCTCCCATCGTGAGCACGATCACGGTCACCTGTGGCGGCGTCTCTGTCCCGCAGAATCCAACCAATGGGTGGACATTCGACACCACAACCGAGTGCTTCACTTTCAACGGCACCTCTGCTAGCGTTGGCGGTTCGAATTGCAATGTCACGTATCTGTAAAGGTGGCGGCCTCAGGGTCGCCTCGCTTCTCATCGTTGGATTGGCCGCGGCATGCAGCGACTTGCCGCTGACACTTGCCGACCCAGCGACCCCGGCGACGGGCGACTATTGTACCAATGACGCGGACATCTACAACGTTCCGATTCGCATTTTGTTCGTCGTCGACTGCTCTGAAAGCATGGCGGGCGGCGCGAACGGCGTGCCGCCGGGCAACGACACCACGGGTCAGCGCGCGGCGGCCGTGGCCGGCCTGATCAGTCATTTCTCCAGCAACACCAATGTCACGTTCGGCCTCGTCACCTTCGACTCGGCTGCGTTCAACCTCACCGGCGGATTTACCGCGGATCCGGCCATTTTGAACCCTGCGATCGCCCAAATCAGCGTCGGGACCGGTGCCCAGGGATTCACGAATTATCTGGGAGCGCTCGCTGTGGCCCAGTCAATGGTCACCGCCGACGTCGCTGCGGTCGCTGCGGCCATGGCAAAATTAGATCCGAATGATCCGTCCATTCGCTACATGCGCCCCGCGTATTTTGTCGTCTTTTTGAGCGACGGCGTGCCGCGAATCGCCGATCCGATACAAGGCTTAATCATAGAGGAAACCGGCTCGATCTTGTATGAAGTCACAAATCTCGTCGCCGCAGGCACCGGCACCTACGCTGCCGGTCTCAAGTTGGATACCGCCTTTCTCTGGAACTTTGCCCAAAATCCAAACGATCCGCAGATATCTCCCGCTGAGGCCCTGCTCCAACAGATGGCGTCGACCGGAGGCGGATCCTACTTCAGTTTTGCGACCGGACAACCCATCGACTTTTCAATATTCGATTTCACGGTCATTCGCAGCTACGGCATTCATCAATTCTACGTATACAATCGCAACGTCATCATGACACCGAAAGGACCGGAGGTTGACAGCGATGGAGACGGACTTTCGGATGACGATGAAATCAACAAGTACGGCACCGATCCTACCAACCCTGATACGGACGGGGACGGCTGCGAAGACGGCTTCGAGGTCACCCATGGCTTCGATCCGCGCGCGCCGGATTGTCCATGCTCCACCACCCAACGCAACGACACGGACAATGACGGACTGATCGACTGCGAGGAAGTGCTCGTTGCCAGCGATATCAACAAATTCGACTCTGATGGTGACGGCCTGACCGACTGGCTCGAGGTGCGCTACGGCACCAACCCCATTGATGCTACCGACTGGGACCAGGACCCGGATGCCGACGGCGTGATGTCGATGACGGAGATTTTCACGGGCATGAGCCCGATTCGTGCTGAGACTCAGGCGATACGCGACATGTACGCCTACCGATACACCAAGACCATCAATACTCCGCCGGGAGCGCCCCAGACCTGCTATACTTTTGACGTCAGCAACGTCGGTCTCGGACCTACCTTGGCGACTGCTAGTCGTGCGGCTTTGATCAACGAGGTGGTCATCGAAGCCATCGAATCCCCCAAAGACGATCCGGAAAAAGAGTTCATGCTGCGCCGCCTGGTAGTGCCGGTGACCTATGGCAAACCCCTGAGCCAGAGCATTTCCACGAGCTCGACGATTTTTGACACGGTCAGCAGGTATCAGCTTCCATAACAGCCAAACTCGATTGCGCCGCTAGGTGACTGGTGTCCTTCGCAAGCTTTGATGCCGCGAGCGTCTTCGCTGCACCACAATTTCCTGTTCCCTATTCCCTATTATTCAGCAGCGCTACCTCCCACTCAGCAATTTTGCGCCAGGCGCTTGACAGATCTGAGCGGACCGCCAGGGGGCCGGATTTCACCAACATGCCGCCGGCGGAGCGACGGGAGCGTTTGTGCCGCGCGGTCGACATGCTTCCTGAGGACGTAGGCTGCTCCATCCCGCGTGAGCTGTCCGCCGCGGGCGTTCCTGAAAACAAGTCCGTCCTCAGAGCACCCCCCGCGCTGAAGGTGCTGACGAAGTGCCGCCGCTGTTTCTCCCCAAATGGGGCAGATTCGGTCTTTGCCACCCTTTGGTCCACCTCTTTTGCGCCGCCGTCGCCATCGGTTTCCTCACCAACTTCAATGCAGCACGCCTTCAAGGCGCTCGTTCGCCAAGCGATCGCCTTGAGCAGCGTTGGCAAGGCGAAAGCTGCGAAAAAATCGCAGGCCTGAGAGATGATTCAAAACGCGTCGCGGGTCAACGCGCGACCAGTGCGAGCACGTGGTTTTGCACCAGCAGCTCAGCTTCACGCGGGTCGGCGAGAAAGGGGCGGACATCGCTGATGACGCGCGACCAGTCGGCGTCAACCAGACGCGCGTGCAGGGCACCTCGCCATGAGTCTGTGGTCAGGGGCTCGTTTTTCCATCCCGTCTGCTGCAGCCCGTTGTTGAGGTAAATGAGATTAGGCTCCGGCCAGTCCGCGGCGCCCAGGTACCAGACGAGATCGTAGACATCGCGGCCTTTGAGATAGGGACGCTGCAGAAGCGCGTTCACCTTGCCTGCCAAGAGCGATGCACGATCGTGGTGCTGAAGGTGAAGTAGCGTGTGGCGGCGGACGACTGTCGTTTCAATACCGGCGTTGGCGGGGGGACGGGTGTCAACCTCGATCTTGACTGAAAGGTTTTCGGTCGTCCGTGGCGACAGTCCGAGGTCGTGTAACAGGCCAGGAAAGCTGACAAAGGCGCTGTGCACAATTCGCTGGTCGCTGAGCTTGACGTCCGTGCGATAACCTTGGGCCGCAAGATCGCGCGCAATCAACCGCAAGAAGCGGCGGAGGTCATAGTCGTGGTTGGCCTCGAGCGAAAAGTCCAAATCTTCGCTATAGCGGGGCAGAAGATACAAGAAGCGCAGGGCAGTGCCGCCATGGAATACGAGTGGCACCATGGCGCCGGCCTCTTGAAGCGCGGTGAGAATACGCGCCTGAAGATATTCACGCGTGAGGTTGCGTCTCTGCAAAGCGTCGCCTGATCCCGCCACGAGTTGACGCAATGCCTCTTTCATAGCGATTGGTACTCCTCGGTTTCTTGTCGCGCCAAGAGAGAAACATGCCGGGCTGCGCGTTCCAGTTTGGGGCTGTTGCTCTGCCGGGCGAGGGCGAGTAACTCGCCGACATCGAGTTGATTGAGATTCTGGAAGCGCAGCTCCCCGAGGAATCCAGGATCGTCAGCGCGCGGCTCCAGGTGAACGAGGTCGAGAATCGCTTTTGCCGGGGTGGCAATGAAGGCGCGCTGACCGGCAGCAATTTCGATACTCGAGTACCCGTATGCGAGCCGCGGGTGAATGTGGCGGGTGCTGAACTGGCCGAAAGGCGTGCTCCAAACCGACGGCCGGCCTGGGCTCACACTCGTGATCGCGGGTACGTGCTCGGGAATTAGATCATAGAAGGCTAGGGCAGACTGGCAGCTAACGTAGGAGCCCATCTGCAGGGCGTTGGCGATGACGAAAGGGTGCGGTGCGGTCTTTTGAAACGGCGTGGCAAGCACGTATAGGCCCCGGCGCAATTGAATCAGTTTGCCCGTCTTGCACCATCGCACCAATTGGCGGTGGACGTCGTGCTTGTCGATTTTTCCAGCGAGCAGCAGGCCGGCAGAAATAACCGGCTCGGTTGCGCAGATCGACAAGAGCGATGCAAAAGTCATAACATTAAGTTGCCATTAATGGATACTTAACGCAATGAAAATTCAACAATGCAGTTTCCGCCGGAACGGCAGATGTCCATTCACTCGACAAGGCAGGGGCTCCGCTCCATCGATCTAGTCGATCGTAAATACTGAGTTTTCAGTTCAAAAGTACGCACCCAAATTCCCCGCAAAATATTTTTGCTTGAGTCTTATCGCATAATATGGTAATAGT
>Ga0182027_10006332_pt1 | contig 17771 bp, 13 predicted proteins | sample 712E1DmetaG_FD_121300 | JGI IMG/M metagenome (GOLD analysis project Ga0182027, IMG submission 121300) | Permafrost microbial communities from Stordalen Mire, Sweden - 712E1D metaG (Illumina Assembly) | ecosystem: Environmental > Terrestrial > Soil > Wetlands > Permafrost | place: Sweden... | reverse complement strand
GGGGCGACGGCGATCACGCGCGGGTCCACTATGGCGGTGCTCCAAGTGGTCCAGCCGCGCTTGGAGCCGCCGGCCACCACGAAGTTCTTCACCGTGACCGCGCCGCTCGACAGGCTTCCGAGAAAGGCCGTGACGGTGTCCATGGCGCGCACGGCGGCCTTGGTCATGGGGAGGCGCGCGGGCCAGTAGTCGTCCCCGCCGTTCAGAAACTTGTTCCAGGTGTAAGCGATGATGGCATCCTCGGTGCGGGGCGTGGACTCGCCGGCGAAGAGCAGCGGCTCGTTGGGCACCTGGCCGAGATCGGCGAACACCGAACCGGCGCCGGCTGCCTCGGCCAGGGTGGCCGGGTCGGGCGCGGGCGGTGAACTGCTGTTGGATCCGCCGTCGATGAAAAGCAGCGCGGTGGTGGTGGCCACCTGGTCGGGTTTGTAGATGGTCAGCCAGTGGTGCCACACGGGCCTGTCCACCTCGGCGGCGGTGCGCCAGGTCTGCGACACCATGTCGAGCTGGTAGGCGGTCAAGCCGGGGTATTTCAGGGTGTTGACCAGGGCGTAAGAGTAGGAGGCGTCGGGCGCGGCGACGTAACGGTCGAGCGCGGTGTAGTCGCTGGCTTGCGCCAGAGGCCCCAGGACGAAGCAGAAAAGCGGCAAGTGGCGGAGTCGCATGGGAAAAGCTCGCCTCAAATATAGCAGGCAGGCGAGGGGCGCCGGCACGCGGGCGGCGGCGGGGCGGCAACCGCGCGGTACCGCCGCCGGCCGGCAAAGCGCCCGCGGTAGGGCGTGGTAGAATTACCCTTACGGCTGGCGTATGGCGTCTCGCGGCTGGCCGTATTCGCGTTGCGGCGATGAATCGCAGATCGGCTCCCTAGCGTGCCACGTGCGCGTCGGTGTGGCCTGAAAAGGACAGTCCGCGTCACCGGAGAGAATCGTGTTTCGCACTCGAAGAGATTTCCTTGTCGCCTCGACCGGGGCAATGGCCCTACTGCCGCCTTTTGGTCATGCAACTGCAAGGTGGGAGGACCGGAATCCGTGGGAATGGACGCCAGAGGATATACAGACCGTCCTGAATCACTCGGCATGGGTCCGGGAGGTGAGCCTCGAAATCAACCCTCCCGTTGAGACGCCCGGCCACCCGAAGCCGAAGAGTTCCCGGCCGAACCATGGCGTGGCGACCGAGTTCAGGGCCGTGGTCCGCTGGGAATCCGGGCTTCCCGTCCGCCTGGCGCGCAAGACCGCTTCTCTGCCGGATAAGGGCGTGGGGCAGTATATGTTGAGCGTGAGCCGGCTGCCGCTGGAGTTCATCGAGCAATCCTCCGGCAACGGAACGATTCATCGCGACCAGGGAGCGGGGCTGGACAAGACGGCGCTGGCCGAGCGGGTCGCCAAGAGCAGTTCGCTGCAGCGCAGCGGGAAGGACGCCATACCCGCGAACCACGCGGAATGGGTGGAATCCGATTTTTCGCCCAGAGTCGTCATTTTTTTTCCGCTGAGCGAGAAACCCATTCAGCCCGAGGATCGGGAGGTGGACTTGGTCAGCCAGATCGGCGCTCTGGTGGTCCGGGCCAGGTTCTCCCTTAAGGAAATGGTCTACCGCGACAGGTTGGAGCTTTAGCGTGAAACTGCGTTGCGGCAAGCAGGCCGGAGGATTTGTAAAGTTTTGTTGCGTGGCGTACTCGCCGCGTTCGGCGGGCCGTCCACCGGCTTCGAGCGGGAAGAGTTTCGTGGGGTTCGCCGTCCGGGTGGCATTGCCGCCCTCCGGGTGCGTAAGCTCGCAAACAGGGGGTCAAAGCTAGGTGTTGTTCAGAATTATCGCGGCTGTATTGGTGTTGTTTAGCGGCTTCGCCGCACTCGCGCAGGACACGGCGACGCTCACCGTCACGGCCGTGGATCCCAGCTCCGCGGTCGTGCCCGGAGCCAAGGTGACTCTCACCGATTTGGGCCGCGGCGCCGTCAGGCAGGCGGAAACGAAGGACACGGGCTTCGTGATCTTCGACTTCCTGCAACCCGGCACGTATTCCCTGGAAGCCGTCAAGGCGGGCTTCGACACCTACCGCGTCGACCGCCTGACGTTGCAGGTCCGCGACCGCCAGACCTTTCGCGTGGAGTTCCGGGTCACGGCGGCGGCGGGAACCAAAGTGGAAGTGATGGCGGCGGCCGAGGCCCCTTCGAGCGACGTCGGGCAAGCCGTCTCCCTGGACCAGACGTTTCTCCAGAACCTTCCCGCCAACGGGCGGAACGCCGAATCGCTGATCCTCATGAGCCCCGGCATAACCACCGCGGCGGGCGGCCGGAGCGACGGAGGGTTCAACGCCAACGGGCTGCGCTCCAACACCAACTACTTCACGCTGGATGGAGTGAGCCTGAATCAGCCCACGTCCACCGACACGGGCTTCGGCGGCTTCCGGGGCGGAGGCGGCGGGGGACCGGGCGCGGGCGCGGGTTCGACCGAGATGATCTCCATTGACGCCATGCAGGAAATGAAGGTGCAGGCGTCGGCCTTCGCGCCCGAATTCGGCCGCTCCCCCGGGGCGCAAATCGTGATGACCAGCCGCGGCGGCGCCAACGGCATTCATGGCTCGCTGTTCTACTACAAGCGCAGCGACAGTTTCGACGCCAACGACTGGTTCGCCAATGCCGGCGGCTACCCCAGGGGCAGGGAACGGGAGGACCGTCCCGGCGGGACGTTGGGCGCGCCCATCGTGAAGAACCACACCTTCTTCTTCGTCTCCTACGAGAAGCTCAAGCTGCAGGCGCCCGAGTCGGTCATCTCCGACGTGCCCGACGTGCCCACCCGGTTGTCCGCTCCACCGAATCTCCAGCCCTTTCTGAGGGCGTTTCCCATCCCCACCGGCGTGGACCTGGGAAGCGGTTCGGCCGAGTATCGCGCGGTTCTCTCCAATCCCTCCAATAGCAACTTCACCACCGTCCGCGTCGATCAGATTCTCAATCCGAAGACCAACCTGTTCCTGCGCTTCAGCTTGACGCCATCCAGTTCCAACCAGCGCGGTTCCCAGGAGTCCACCCCCAACGTCATCACCGAGCGGAGTTCTCACGCCGAGCTCTTCACCGCCGGAATGACTAATATCCTCTCCGGCGGCGCGCTCAACGATCTGCGGCTGAATTACTCCAGAACCTCTACCAGCGGGTTTTCCGAGATGGATAACTACGGCGGCGCCGTGCCGCTGACGAATTCGCTGGTATTCCCCAAGGGCGTCACCGGCGATACCGGTTCCTTCAACCTGAGCATTCTGGGATACGCGGGCTACTCCTACGGGGGTCACACGAGCAACGATCAGGGGCAGGTGAACGTCGTCGACAGCCTGACCAGGGTGTCCGGCAACCACAGTTTTAAGGCCGGCGCGGACTACCGCGAGCTGCTGCAAACCAATTACCGGGTTCCCTACAGCGTCGGCGCCTCCTTCGATGGCCTGGTTTACAGCGACTACGCTTTTCTAAGAGGCGTGGCGCTGAATGGCCAGATCAGCTCCAATGTGGGAACCGTGTACCCCACCTACACCAACTTTTCGCTCTACGGCCAGGACACCTGGAGAGCCACGGACCGCACCACCATAACCTACGGACTCCGCTGGGACGTGAATCCCGCCCCGACCACGCGTCAGGGGCCGAAACCCTTCGCCCTGTCGGACTCCAACATAGCCGGAGTTACCCAGAACGAGCCCATTTATCCCACGCGCTGGTTGGACGTGGCCCCGCGCTTCGGGATTGCCTATCTTTCCGACGACACACCCGGACACGAGATGATGCTGCGCCTGGGAGTCGGGCTGTTCTACGACCTCGGTTACGGCGCCATCGACGCCGCCTTCGGCTCGGCGCCATACTCCAACGTGGAAACCGTCTCGGGCGTGAGCTTCCCGTTCACGGCGGTCGAACTGGTTCCTCCCGTTCTGCCGCCGATCCGCCCGTATGGACAAGTTACCACCGGCGATTCGGCTTTGAAGGCTCCCGTGGTTCTCCAGTGGAACGGCACTTGGGAAAAGAGCTTCGGCTCGGGGAACATTGTGAGCGTCGGCATCGTCGGCACCCGGGGCTACCGGTTGATGCGCATGGCGACCGAGCCCTCGTTCACCGCCGCCTACGATATCCTGCGGCTGCTGAGCAACGGATCGTCGTCGGACTACAATAGCGGGCAGGTTCAGTTTCGCAAGCGGCTCAGCGCCAGCTTCCAGACGCAGCTCAGCTATACCTGGGCCCGGAGCGTCGACAGCTCGTCCACCGACGCCGGATTCGGCGGCGGTTTCGCCAGCCTGTATGGAGCCGGCGAACACGGTCCCAGCGATTACGACGTTCGCAACAACCTGAGTTTCTCGGGCTCCTGGCGGCTGCCCGCCCCGCGCGGCCTGGCTTTCTATCCTCTGCGGCACTGGTACCTGGACTTTGTCGCCGCCGCCCGCAGCGGCCTTCCTTTCGATATCCAGGGCGTCAGCGCGGCCACCAGCGGAAGCGCCGGCGCCGGCCTGTTCGCGGAAGTGCGGCCCAATCTCACCGGCTTGCCGATCTGGACCGACGATCCCAAGGTCCCCGGAGGCAAACGCCTGAATATCGCGGCCTTCAGCGTGCCCACCGGTTATGCGCAAGGGAACCTGGGAAGGAACGCGCTGCGCGGATTCGGGTTCGCCCAGTTGGACCTTTCGCTCCGGCGCATGATTCCCATCACCGACCGCTACCAGATCGGTATCGCCGCCCAGGGGTACAACATCCTCAACCACCCGAACTTCGCCAATGTGTCTCCTCTCGAAGGAGCTAATATGTCCAGTCCGAATTTCGGGATCGTCACGCAGATGATGAATCAGGCGTTCGGCGGCGGCGTGAACCCGCTCTTCCGCTCCGGCGGATCCAGGTCCATGGAGCTTTCGTTGCGTTTGCAGTTCTGAACCGGGGAAGATTATCGATGACCTTCAGCGTTGTTTCGAGATTCGCTCTTTGCGCCTGCCTCCTGGCCGGGTTCTCCCTACTAGCCCAGGACGACGATTCCAGCCCGGCGGTCAAGCGCCCCTCCATCGGCGTACGCGCGGAGTATTATGGATCGCGCTTCTTTACCACCGCGGCCGCCACCGAGCACACCACCACGCCCATCGCGGATTACAATTTCAGCGGCTGGGCGGGAACCGGCAAGTTCGCCATCGCGCCCACCGTGGAATACCGGTTGAAGAACCGGCTCTCCCTGGGAGCGGAGATGCAATTCCATTACGCGCAGTATTCGCAGACCACCCAGATCCGCACCGGCGTGGTGAATCCCAACTCGAGCGTCGACGACCGCAAAGTGACCACCTTCGTCGATTCCACCAAGGCCGACTATTGGGACGTGCCGCTGCTGGCCCATTACTACGGCCTCCGCAAGAAGGGACTCCTCACCAAGTCCTATCTCTCGGCCGGCCTGGAACTCCGCCACGTGGGCCGGGTTCGCACCGGCAACGAGATTACCAACGCGGACGGCACCACGGCTTACAACGAGAACCCGGACTCGCCCCGGCATACGAACGATTTCGGAGCGGTGCTGGGCGTGGGCCTGCGTTTCGTCGACGATTTCAAGGTTAAGGTGGCTCCCGAAATCCGTTTTGTCCGTTGGAGGGGATCCACGTTCGAAGGACCGGCCTTCCGTTCGCAGGTGAATGAGCTTCAGGCCGGCTTGGGCATCTCGTTTTAGGGGTGTAAGGGTACACGGAATATGCGATCCAAGTTTCTGGCGATTTCGCTCGCGGTTGGGTTGGCGGTCTCCATCGGCCGGACTCAGTCGGTTGTGAGCACGCTTCTCGGCGTCGCGCCGGACGACGTGCAGGCCCTCTCGGCGCTTTTGAACACGCCCACCGCGGTCGTGGCCGACACGCACGGCAATGTGTTCGTCGCGCTGAAAGGCTCTCACCAGGTGGTCCGGATCGACTCCAGTCAGACAGTGTGGCTGGTGGCCGGCAACGGGGCGCTGGGTTCGAGCGGCGACGGCGGCCCGGCCAAATCGGCCGCCATGTCCTCGCCCTCGTCTCTCGCCGTGGATGCGGCCGGCAACCTGTACATCGCCGATCCGGCGCTCAATCGCGTGCGGGTTGTCGGGACCAACGGCGTGATCAACAACTTCGCCGGCACCGGCCAGACCGGGAGCGGCGGCGATAACGGCCCGGCCACCGCGGCCACGCTCACCTCCCCGTCCGCGATCGCTTTCGACCCGAGCGGCGACCTGTTGATCGCCGACACCGGCAATAACATCGTCCGCATGGTGACGCCGGGCGGAACCATCTCCACCATCGCCGGCAATCGGGGCAAGGGCAACGGAGGAAACGGCGGACTGGCCACCCACGCCTCGCTCAACACACCGTCCGGCGTGATCGCGGACAACTCCGGAAATGTCTACATTGCCGACACGGGGAACGCCTGGATCCGCGTGGTGACGCCCGACGGGAACATCAACCGCTTTGCGGGCTACGACCCCTCCACGGCGTCGCCGTTCGGTGGAGGAGATCCCACCATCGCCCTCAATGCCACGCTGATCAGCCCCACCAGCATGGCGCTGGATTCCTCGGGCAACCTGTATTTTGTCGAGTACGGCGCTCCCCGCGTGGAGCGGATCACGACCGACGGTCACATTGCCTCCTATGCCGGGACGGGCACCGGGGGCAGTTCGGGTGACGGCGGGCTGGCGGATTCCGCCAACCTCAACGTGTTGGGGATTTGCACCGATTCCAAGAACGATCTCTACCTCGCCGACGGCGTCAATAACCGCGTGCGGTTTGTCACCCCGGGGAGTTCCCCCATCATCAATACGGCCGCCGGCAACGGCATCGCTTCCTATACTCCGCGCGGAGTAGCGATCCATCAGGGCGTGCTCTATTTCGCCGACAGCGGCGCCAACCGGATTTGGGCGTACAATGCGTCGACCGGACAGATCTCCGTGATTGCCGGCACCAGTCAGGCCGGTTTTTCGGGCGATACCGGAGCGGCTACCTCCGCGCTCCTAAGAGCCCCTCTCGGCATCGCTTTCGATGGCTCCGGCAACCTCTACATCGCCGACACCGGGAACAACCGGGTGCGCGAAGTATACGCATCCAACGGGACCATCAATACCATCGCGGGGAACGGCACCGCCAGCACTACCGGGGACGGCGGTCTGGGGGTCAACGCCACCATCAACCAGCCCGCCGCGGTCGCGGTCGACGCTTCCGGAAACGTCTACATCGCCGAGCGGTCGGGCGACGTGGTGCGCGAGGTGACCACCAACGGACTCATCAATACCGTGGCCGGCACCGGAATCGCCGGCTCTCCAACCTCCGAGACCGGCGTCGCCCTGCAACAGAGTTTGAATCTGCCCCAGGGCTTGATGCTGGACGCGGGCGGCGGTCTCCTGATCGCCGACTCCGGCAATAACCGCATTCGCCGCCTGACCAAGGACGGCGCCATCACCACCGTGGCCGGCAGCTCCAACCTCGGTGGCAACACCGGCGATGGCGGCGCGGCGACCGCGGCCACCTTGCGGGGCCCTTCCGCCGTCACCGTCGATTCCACAGGCAACCTCTACATCGCGGACACCAACAACAACACCATCCGGCGCGTGGACACCAACGGCGTGATCTCGACCGTCGCCGGGAACGGAACCGCGGGTTACAACGGCGATGGGAGTCCGGCTACCGCCTTCGAACTGAGCGGGCCAACCGCGCTGGTCCCCGGTTCCAGTTGCAACCTGTTTATCGCTGACACCGCGAACCAGAGAATCCGCCAGTTGTGGCCTGCCGTCAATTTCACCGTAGCGTCGAATCCTCCGGGCTTACAGGTGGCCATCGACGGCCAAACGGCCACCGCGCCGGCCGTGGTGGGACTGCTGCCGGGAACCAGCCACCAGCTCGGCGCTCCCAGCCCGCAAGCCGGGTCCGCCGGCGTGCAGTACCTGTATTCCGGGACGCAGCAGATCAGCGTTGCCTGCGGACAGGCGAACCAGACCGTGACGCTGAACTTCCAGACGCAGTACGCGTTGACCATAGCCACCGATCACGGCGGCACGGTCGCGCCCTCCGCGGCCGGGTGGCAGAACGCCGCCGCCGGCGTGACGCTGACGGCCGCGCCGCAGTCGGGATACGTTTTCTCCGGTTGGGAAGGCGATTGCTCGGGCGCCGGCTCATGCCAGCTCGTGATGACCGGTCCCAAGAGCGTGAAAGCCGACTTCGCGCCCGCCGCGGTCCAGAACCCGGCCGTTGCGAGCGGTGGCGTGGTGGGCGCCGGCGGGAGTATTCCCGCGGTGAAGGCACTTTCCCCGAACGGGCTCGCGACCGTTTGGGGGACCGGTTTCGCGCCCGCGGGAACCTCTAATGCCCAGTGGGCGGCCAACCTGGTAAACGGAAACGTCTCCACCGAGATGGACGGCGTGTGCGTTCTGGTGGGGTCCACCCGGGCGCCGATCACCTATCTGTCGCCGGGCCAGATCAACTTCCAGACGCCGCAGGGGATTCAGCCGGGAACGGTCTCCGTTAGCGTCGCGACCGCCTGCGGCGCCCCCAGCCAGGTTCAGAGCGCCGCGCAAACCGTGCCCTCGCAAACCGCGTCTCCGGAATTCTTCTACTTCACAACGACTGCCTCCGGCCAGAACCCCATCGCCGCCGAGAACGCCGTCACTGGTGTGTATGTGGGAGCGTCCGGGTTGATCCCCGGCGCCACCTTCGTTCCCGCCAAGCCCGGCGACATAGTCGCCCTGTACGCCACCGGCCTGGGGCTCACCAATCCCGCCTTCGCGGCGGGCGTATTGCCAAACACCGCGGCTTGGGCCGCCGGCACTTTCCAGATCGCCGTCGGCGGGGTCACGCTGCCCGGTTCCGCCGTGCTGTACGCCGGCGTGGCGCCCGGCACTCCCGGCGAGTACCAGATCAACATTCAGTTGCCCGCCTCTACTCCCAACGGGAATTTGCCCGTGGTGATGACGGTCAATGGAATCGCGTCGCCCGCGGGCGCGTACATCACGGTGCACAACTGAGCGCGGGCGGCGATGATCGCGGGCGCGGAGCCACACGCTTGATCCACTGCTCCGCCGTTCCCCGCTTGTCGTCGAACCGCCAATACAAAGAGCGGTAGCCCCTCAGCGATAGGCTTCCTTGCGGTTGCGGACGCGGAGGATATCGAGGCAGTCGCCGTAATCGTGAAAGCGGACGCGCCAGTCTCCGACGCGGAGACGAAACTCCGGTGGATGAATACCTCGGAGTGCCTGCACGTTGCCGGCGCCGGTGGCGGCGAAGCGGTTGATGGCCCCGGCGATGCGCAGGGCAACCGCGCGGTCCAGGCCGGCCAGATCGGCTCGGGCCTGGGTAGAGACCACGATGCGCTTGGTCACGAGGGGTCCCGGTAGTTCCGCACTTCCTCCATGGTGAATCCGAGTTCGGCGACCACCTGCTCGAAGGGAATACCTGGGTTGTGCTCGAGCCACTCGTGGGCTTCGGCCGCGGCGCGATCCTCTTCTTCGGTGACCGGTTCGTCGTCGATGGGCGCGTTGGCAAGAGCGCGGGAAACCGGATCGAGCATGGCTTCCAGCAGTCCGCGGACGGCGGAGACTTGCGCATCTGGCAAGCGATCAAGGTAGGAATGCGCCTGCCGGCGTTCCTGCTGAGAGTTGGAATCCATCGGCTACTTCCTTTCTGAGCCGCTGGAGGGTGACTGCCAGCGGCGGGCTTCGTGCTTGAGGATCGTGCCTTCGAGCAAACTGCGGTTGCTTTCGTTCTTGGCTTCCCACCTGTAGCCCCAGTAAGCGCCGTTGCCGCGCTTGGGACTGGAGCGCTCGGTCTTCCTGGCTTCGTAGCCCATCAGCGGTATGCCTCCCTACAGAGCGGCTCCTTACCCATCTCGTCCCAATCGTCCATGTTCAAGCCAAACTCCGCCAGCACTTCCTCATGCGGGATCGGCTGGTTGTGTTTGAGCCATTCATCGGCGTCGGCGACGGCCTTGCGCTCGGCGGGACTCAGGGTGTCGCGGTCTTCCTCAAGAGAGACCATGGTTTCGAGCAGATGAACCACTGCCGCGAGCGGGCCGGGGCCGAGTTGATCGAGCAGGCGATGGGCGTGGTTTACGTCAGCGGCCATGGTGTTCTCCCAGGCTACGACTCCAGTATATTCGCAGCGGCGGTGTTCCGGATACGGAGGTGACCGGAAACGCTCCGCCGCGCCACCCCCGCGCCGCCTATGCGATCCTGTACGAAAGGAGGGCCACCGCATGAAACAGTGGAGAACCGCCGTGTTCGGGACCGGCTTCATGGGGCGCGTGCACCTGGAAGCCCTTCGCCGCCTGGGTTCGGTCGAGGTCTACGCCATCGTCCATCCGCAAGTGGAGAAGGCGCGGCGCCTTGCCGAGCAATTCCCGGCCGAGCGCGTGGAGGCGGACTATCGCAAGATTCTCGCAGACCCCGCCGTCGACGCGGTCCACATCTGCACCCCCAACGCCCTGCACTTTCCCATGGCCATGGATGCGCTCGAAGCCGGCAAGCACGTCCTCTGCGAAAAGCCGCTGACCACATCGACGGCCGACGCCCGCGCCCTGGTGGCCGCCGCGGCCCGCTCCGCACGCCGCAATTGCCTGTGCCACAACCTGCGCTACTACCCCATGGTGCAGCAGATGCGCGCCTTGCGCGAGGCCGGCGAGTTGGGCGAGATCCTGGTGGTGCAGGGCGGCTACTCCCAGGATTGGCTGCTCTACGACACTGACTGGAACTGGCGCGTGGATTCCGCCATCGGCGGCCCGCTGCGCGCCATGGCGGACATCGGCACTCACTGGTTCGATATGGCCGAGCACGTCGCTGGCCTCCGCGTGTCCGCCTTGTGCGCCGACCTGCAGACCTTCCACACGGCTCGCCAGCGCCCGCGGGGCTCCGTCGAAACCTTCGCCGGCAAAACGTCCCAGACCGGCGGCTGCGAGACCGTCCCCGTCTCGACCGACGATTTCGGCTCGGTGATTTTCCGCATGGGCGAGCGCGCCCGCGGCGCTATGACCGCCAGCCAGGTTTCGGCCGGATGCAAGAACCGCCTCGGCATTGAGGTCTTCGGCTCCAAAAGCTCCGTCGCCTGGAACCAGGAGCGGCCCGACGAGCTGTGGATGGGGAACCGCGATGCCCCCAACCGGGTCCTCATTAAGGACCCGTCCCTGCTGCTGCCCTCGGCCCGGCCGTACGCCGACCTCCCCGGCGGCCACAGCGAAGGATACGACGACACGTTCAAGCAGGTCTTCCGCCGCTTCTACGCATCGTTCGAGAAGCCCGCGCAGGCGCCAGAATATCCCCAGTTCCGCGACGGCCTGCGGCAGACGATCCTTCTCGATGCCGTTCTGGAGAGCCACCGGACGCGCGCCTGGGCCGGCGTCGCGCCGCCGGATATCGACTGATTTGGAAACGAGGTAATCCGCATGCGAGTCGGAGTCTTCACGCCGCTGCTTTCCCAGTTGCCCCTGGACGAGGTTCTCAAGAAGCTCAAGACCAAGGGAATCGACACGGTCGAGCTGGCCACCGGCAACTATCCCGGCGACGCCCACTGCCCCGTCGCCATGCTCGACGACGCCGCCGCGCTCGACGCATTCCGCCGCAAACTGGCCGACCACGGCTTCTCCATCAGCGCGCTGAGCTGCCACGGCAATCCCCTGCATCCCGATGCGGAACACGCGCGGCGCGATGCTGAGGTGAACCGCAAGACCATCGAACTGGCGGCCCGGCTGGGTGTCCCGGTGGTGGTCGATTTCTCCGGCTGTCCCGGCGATTCGCCCGCCGCCAAGTACCCTAACTGGGTGACCTGCCCCTGGCCTCCCGACTTTCTGGAAATCCTCAAGTGGCAGTGGGACGAAGTGGTGGCGCCGTACTGGACCCAGCGCGCCGCCTTCGCCGCCGCGCACGGCGTCCGCATCGCCATCGAGATGCACCCCGGTTTCGTGGTTTACAGCCCCGAAACGCTGCTGCGCCTGCGCTCCATCGCCGGCCCCGCGCTGGGCTGCAATCTCGACCCCAGCCACATGTTCTGGCAGGGCATCGACCCCATCGCCGCCATCCCCCTGCTGGGCGATTCCATCTTCCACGTCCACGCCAAGGACACGCAGATCTACCCGCGCAACCTGCCGCTCACCGGCGTGCTCGACACCAAGCCCTACACCGATGAGCGCCGCCGCGCGTGGATTTTCCGCGCCTGCGGCTACGGCCACGGCGCGGAGTGGTGGAGCGAATTCATCTCCACGCTTCGTATGTACGGCTACGATTACGTGCTCTCCATCGAGCACGAAGACAGCCTCATGTCGCCCGAAGAGGGCCTTACCAAGGCCGCCGATTTCCTGAACGCCATCGTGCTTCGCGAGCCGCCCGCCGCGCCCTGGTGGGTGTAAGTGCCGGGAATTGTGATTCCTTCCGGCAACAATTGTGCCGTTTCCGGAGTCATTAGTACATGCAGACTTACTCCGTCACGGGCATGTGCGGCCGCCTTGCCGCACTGTGCACCTGCGTCACAGCCTTGGCGTTCGCCGCCGACCCCGCACTGACGATTTACAATCAGAACTTCGCCGTCGTCCGCGAGACCTTACCGCTGGATTTGAAGGCCGGCAACAACACCGTACGATTCTCCGGCGCAACCGCGCAAGTGGAGCCGGATTCGGTCATCCTGCGCGACCCGGCGGGCAAGCGGGCCGTGCAGGTGCTGGAGCAGAACTATCGCAACGATCCCGTGTCGCAAGACCGGCTGCTCGACCTTTACGAGGGCAAGACCATCGAGTTCTCGGTGCCAGTCGGGGATGGAACCAATCGCCTGGTCCGCGGCAGGATCGTGCGCAGCGGCTACGTGCCGCATTCCCAGGCCAACCAGATGGGTATGGCCCCGGGCGGCGCCGGGCAGCCCATCATCGAGGGGGACGGCAAACTCCAGTTCAGCCTGCCGGGGCAGCCGATTTTCCCGGCCCTCGGCGACGACACCATCCTCAAGCCAGCGCTCGACTGGATTCTCCACTCCGCTCAGCCCGCCAGGTTCGACGCCGAGTTGAGCTATATTTCCGGCGGTATGAGCTGGTCGAGCGATTACAACATCGTCGCACCGGAGACCGGGGATACCTTGGACCTGGTGGGCTGGGTGACACTGGACAACCAGAGCGGCAAGCAGTTCGATCGTGCCCACATCAAGCTGATGGCGGGCGATGTGAACAAAGTGCAGCCGCAGTACCCGGTGATAGCTAAACGGGCGTTCATTGGAGGCGGACTATCGGATGCGGCCTCACCCCAGGTGACGGAGAGGGCCTTCGAAGACTACCACCTCTACAGCCTTCCGCAGCCGGCCACGCTTCACGACCGCGAGACCAAGCAGGTGGAATTCCTGCGCGCCTCCGGCATCCAGTCCAAACGGCTGTATATCTACGATGGCGCGCGCTTCGACCAGAACTATGCCAACTATCAGGACCTGCGCCAGATTCAGAACTACGGCGCCCAATCCAACCCGCATGTGTGGATCATGCGCGAGTTCGCCAACAGCGAAGCCAACCACCTGGGAATCCCGTTGCCCAAGGGGCGCGTGCGGTTCTATCGCCGCGATCAGGACGGCCAGGTGGAGTTCACCGGGGAAAACGAGATCGATCACACGCCTAAGGATGAGACCGTGCGCGTGTACACGGGGAACGCCTTCGACATCACGGGCGAGCGGCGGCAGACGAAGTACGACTTGCGCTACTTGTCGCCGGGCGGCTGGCTGGACGAATCCGTCGAGATCAAGCTCCGCAATCACAAGAAAGAGGCAACCACGGTTCGCGTGGTGGAGCACCTCTACCGGTGGCTTGGGTGGACGATCACCCGGGAATCGGCCCCGCATCGCCAGGTGGACAGCCGCACGGTGGAATACGAGGTGACCCTGCAACCCGACGAAGAGCGTACGCTCACCTACACCGCGCACTACGCCTGGTGAGGGCGCCTCGGTCGCGGGGGTATAATCACTGGTGACCACGACCGGGACCGAGCCCTGGCCCCGGCCTTCGTCGACAGGAGAAATCGCCGTGAGAACACTCGCCGTCTGGTTGGGCGCATGCTGCCTCGTCGTGGGCGCCGCCCTTGCCCAACCGCCCGCCCAAAGAACCTACCAGTATCCGTTTCAGGACCCCATGCTCTCCATCGAGGAGAGGGTTGACAACATCATCTCCTTGCTGACCCGTGAAGAGAAGATCGACCTCCTGGGCGCCAACTACTGGCTGGGCAGGACTACGCCGTCCGTCACCCGCCTGGGGATCTACGGCTACAATCAGGCGGAAGGCCTGCATGGGTTGTCGCGAGGCAAGTCGCCCAATGGCATCCCCACCACGACCTTCATTCAGTCCATCGGGCTCGGCGAAACCTGGGATCCGGCGCTGCTCGAGAAGGCCGCCGGCATCGAGGGCTACGAGGCGCGCTGGCTCAACCAGACCGAAAAGTACAAGCGCGGCACATCCGCGTCCCTGGTCATCCGCGCGCCCAATGCGGACCTCGGCCGCGACATCCGCTGGGGCCGGAACGAAGAGTGCTATGGCGAGGACGCGTTCCTCAACGGCACGCTGACCGCCGCGTTTGTCAGGGGACTCGAGGGCAATAATCAACGGTACATACAAACCGCCGCGCTGTTGAAGCACTTCCTGGCCAACAGCAACGAGAACGGCCGCATGCGGACTTCTTCCGATTTCGACGAACGGCTCCTGCGCGAGTATTACTCCGTGCCCTTCCGCATGGGCGTCGAGGCGGGGGCGCGATCCTACATGGCCGCCTACAACGCCATGAACGGCATCCCCATGACCGCCCAGCCGATCCTGAAGGACATCACCATCAAGGAGTGGGGCGTGGACGGCATCATCGTCACCGACGCGGGCGCGCTCGATGGCATGGTGCGGGGTCATAAGTACTTTCCGGACCTGCCCACGGCCGCGGCCGGCGCGGTCAAGGTGGGCATCAACCAGTTTCTCGACGGCATTTATAAGGACTCCATCACGCAGGCCCTCGACAAGAACCTGATTACCATGGCCGAGATCGAGCAGGTTATGAGAGGCAGCTTCCGGGTGATGATCCGGCTCGGATTGCTCGATCCTCCCGAAATGGTGCCTTACACAAAGATCAAGGACGGTCCGGAGCCCTGGACCACCGACGAGAACAAGCTGGTGGCCCGCCAGACCACCCAAGAGGCGGTGGTGCTTCTGAAGAACCGCGGCAACCTGCTGCCTTTGGATAAGTCGAAGCTGAAGTCCATCGCGGTTGTCGGACAGCGCTCCAATGATGTTGCCTGGGACTGGTATAGCGGCGCGTTTCCCTACGCGATTACTCCGCTCGAAGGAATCAAGAACAAGGTCGGCCCCGACGTCAAGGTGAACTTCGCCCTCAACAACGACAACAATGCGGCCGTCGAAGCGGCCAAGGCCTCCGATGTCGCTATCGTCGTCATCGGCAACCACCCCACGTGCGATGCCGGCTGGGCCAAGTGCGAACCCCTCAGCGACGGCAAGGAAAGCATCGACCGCCGGTCCATCGACCTGCAACCGGTGCAGGAGCAGTTGATCGAGGATGTCTTCAAGGCCAATCCGCGAACCATCGTCGTGCTCAAGGCCAGCTTTCCGTTCGCCATCAACTGGGTCCAGCAGAACGTGCCCGCCATCGTTCACATGGCCCACAACAGCCAGGAGGAAGGCAACGCGCTGGCCGACGTTCTCTTCGGCGACTACAACCCCGCCGGCCGGCTGGTGCAGACCTGGGTCAAGTCCATGGACGATCTTCCGCCTATGATGGATTACAACATCCGCCACGGCCGGACATACATGTACTTCAAGGGGGAGCCGCTATACCCGTTCGGTTATGGGCTGAGTTACACCACATTCGCTTATTCGAATCTCCGCACCGATGCGCCGCGCCTGGCCAAAGACGGCATGGTTACCGTCAGCGCGGACGTGCGCAACGCGGGACAGCGGGACGGCCAGGAGGTGGTCCAGTTGTACGCGAGTCACCTGGGCTCCAAGGTGGAGCGGCCCATAAAGGAACTCAAGGGATTTCAGCGCGTCGCCCTGAAGGCGGGCGAGACGAAGACCATCCAGTTCCTGCTCCGCGCCAAAGACCTGGCTTACTGGGATGCGCCGAAGAAACAATGGGTGGTCGAGGACGACAAAGTCAATTTGATGGTGGGCGCTTCTTCGGCCGATGTCAGGCTGCAACAGACCATCGGCGTCGGGACGGTGCAAAAGTAACTCGAGGTTGCCGTGTGGGGCGGACCCCCTGGTCCGCGGCCGACGCCCCCGTCGGCCTTTTGCACCCTTCAAGAAGCTGCTGCCGCCATTCCGGATGCGGGACGAGGGCGTCCCGCGCGGACCAGGGGGTCCGCCCCACAGTACATTTGGCAGGTCACGTGCTGGCACAACCGCATGAACCAGCAAGCCAATGAGCAGTTTCGAACGTACGCTATCGCTCCAACCGCGGAGCAGGGCGGACAGGCGGATTCAGGGGGGCAGTCCGGAGACACTCAGGGATTGCCGAATCTCGCCGAGGCAGGCTCGGAGAGCGTTGCAGAACTCCTCGAGGAGGGGCAAGCCTTCGAGGCCGAAGCAATCGGAGGTGTAGAAAATGCACCCGACCCGGACGTCGCCGAAGTTCACACGAAACAGGTCCCCGAGGACGATGTGCCTTCGGAATACCTGGGCATAGACTAGTGCCTTGACCGCGAGAAACTGTTTCTTTGCCACGGGCCGCTCGCTCACGCTCGCGGTTCCGGACAGAACCGCGAGCGTGACCGAGCGGCCCGGTAATGGCGCCAAATTACACGGTCGAAGACCTGGCCCGGGTTTCTCAGTGCCGGGGCATCCGGTCGTCGCGGAAATTCGCGAAAACGCAGGGACTGACGACCCCGTCCCAGGGCGGCACAGTAGCTCGCGAAAACACCGTGCCGTATCTCGCCGCGTGGACGGAGCCGTCTGTCCCCCAGTGTTTTCGCCTCGCCCGGGGACTTCCGCGTATCTCGTGTGAGACGTGGCGACCAGGGAGCGGGCGCCTGCCCCGGCTCAGGCACCCATCTGTTTTTGAACGGCCTCGATACCAAGCGCCGGGTAATCCGTATATCCCTTTTCCCCTCCGCCGTAAAAGGTAGACTCATCCGGCTCGTTGAGCGGCGATGTCAACCGGAACCGCTCGGGAAGGTCGGGATTGGCGAGGAACAACCGCCCGAACGCCACCGCATCGGCTTCGCGGTCCGCCAGGGCTCGCGTCGCCGTATTGCGGTCGAAGCCGTTGGCCACGATCATCGGCCCATGGAACTCCCGCCGCAGCGCCGCCAGGTCCACCTGTGCTGCGCCGTGCCGCATGTCGTCTTCCGTGGACACGATCACGTGCGCGTAGGCGAGGCGGAAGCGATTCAACTCGCGCAGCACGTAGCTGAAGGTTGCCAGCGGGTTCGAATCGTGCATGTCGTTGAAGACGCCGCCGGGCGAGAAGCGAATGCCCACGCGGCCGCCGCCCCACACTTGTGCGACGGCTTCGGCGACTTCCAGCGTCAGCCGGGCGCGGTTGGCCACCGAGCCGCCGTATTCGTCGGTGCGCCGGTTGGTGCCATCGCGGAGGAACTGATCCAGCAGATACCCGTTGGCATTGTGAATTTCCACGCCGTCGAAGCCGGCGAGTTTGGCGCGTTCGGCGCCGGCGGAGTACTGCGACACCACGCCCGGCAACTCCCCCGTCTCCAGGGCGCGCGGCGTGACGTATGGCTGCATGCCGGTCTCCGTGAGCGCCTGGCCGGACCGCGGAGCGATGGCGCTGGGCGCGACCGGTAACCCGCCGCCCGGCTGGAAGCT
>Ga0182027_10006331_pt1 | contig 17771 bp, 15 predicted proteins | sample 712E1DmetaG_FD_121300 | JGI IMG/M metagenome (GOLD analysis project Ga0182027, IMG submission 121300) | Permafrost microbial communities from Stordalen Mire, Sweden - 712E1D metaG (Illumina Assembly) | ecosystem: Environmental > Terrestrial > Soil > Wetlands > Permafrost | place: Sweden... | reverse complement strand
TTCTTGAAATCTTCAGAAAAATACCGACACTGACGGATTTTTTTTTCAATGTTAAATAAACTATTTTCCATGTTTTGTCAACCTGTTTTAAGGTCAACTTATTTCAGGCATCGACAGTAATAAGTGAACAGTGATCTGTATTTTTTATCGGGTATTTAGACTATAGGTATTTAGGCTGTACTAAGAAAAGTATAATGTTTAAAAGCGCTAACAGTCTACAGCCTGAATGCCTAAAAGCCTTTCTTTTATAATTGAATCGCCTAAACTCCTTTAACCTGCAGGAAACACACAGGGCAAGCCCTGAAAGGGCTAAATATGGGTAGCCAGGGGCGGCAGCCCCTGGAAAAAGAATCCAAAATATCACGCGCATCACGTCAAAACATTTATCAAGAGCATAGTTAATTTGATGTGCAATTATGTTGGATTTGATATTGTCATCTGTATAAAGTTTTCTCCCTTTAAGGGGAAATGTCCGAAGGAAAAAGTGAGTCAAGATACAGTTAACAGTGATTAATGGTCAGCAATCTCTTTATAGTTGACTTCAAATGGGAATTTTAAGAGCGATCTTTATTTCTTTACGGGGCTTTGCCCCGGACCCCAAATTCTTTCTTTGTCTTGTCCCGAAATTCTTTTTGTTTTCATCAAAAATAGAATTTCGAGGATCCACGAATTTATAATCAAATTAAAAATTTGAACAAATTCGGGAATTCAAAGAAAGAATTGAAAGAAAAATCAAGATTAGCCTAAATCGCAGAAAAAATCCCTATGATAGATATCAAACCCTCTATAAATCTTACTATTTCATAACAATGACCGGGCTCCGCTGGCTAATCAAGCCAACGCACATTACCTCCATTAAATAACGTTTTTGGTCTTGTTTTTCTTGAAGTAAGAAATGTCAGAAGGTTAATTACAGTGATTTTAATTTAAAATCTGTAAATAGCTAAGTGCAAAAAACTGAATTATCCATTTCCTCCTCACAGGGGGAAATGTCCGAAGGACAATTACAGTCAACAGTTAACAGCGATCAGTCAACACATAACAGTATACAGATCACATTTCACAGATCACAGTTCACAGGTTTCATCTCAAAATGAATACCCGGAAAGCTGATCAACTAATCTGTCAAGGAAATCCTGCAATGGCTTTTTGGCCATCATTTGCAACATGGGATTCAGATCGGCTTCCAATGTAAACTTTATAGCAGTTTCATTATCTGTCAGTTTATTAAGCTCTGCCAAAAAAGCAAGACTATACTTATTATCGTCAATGCCGCTTAGTTTTATACGTGTGAAAGGTTCTTTTTCAATAATTTTCACTCCCATCGCGCCTATAAAATCGATAGAAAACCGGCAACTATTTTCATCCGACTGCCAGTCCCTTATTTTATCTTTAGGAACGAGGTGTTTGAAATTATTAAAATCAGTAAGGAAATTATAGATGCGTTCGTCTGAAAATGGTATGCGGCCGGTTTTGCTTTCGAGTTTCATTGGGTTTAAGCTTACTTGAATTGTTTAAACATTGCAAAATAATAGTTAGAATTTAGTAGTCAGTAGTTAGTAGAGAAAACTGATTGATAAACACTTCTAACTTCTGACTCCTGACTTCCGACTTCTGACTTCAGACTTGCTGACCCCATTTATCCGGAGCGATTCTCCATGCCTTTAAAGTATCTATTTCTTGTTCAGTTACATAGCCGGTTTCCAATGCCTGGGCGATGAGAACTTCATAGTTGGTTAGTGTGTTGAGGTTACATTTTGCTTCTAAAAAGTTATCAACAGCCTGGGAAAATCCGTAGGTAAAAATTGCAATCATGCCGGATACTTCACAGCCTGAATTTCGCAAGCATTCTACGGCCTTAAGACTACTGCCTCCCGTGGAAATCAGGTCTTCAACTACCACATACTTCTGACCAGGCTCATAATAGCCTTCTATCAGATTTTCCAACCCATGACCCTTTGACGATGAACGGATGTAAATAAAAGGTAAATTTAGGGCATCGGCAACCAATACTCCATGGGCTATGGCTCCCGTTGCAACGCCTGCGATACCATGGACTTCAGGGTATTTTTCTTTTATTAAACTGACAAAATAATCGCGTATCAGACAACGTGTTTCAGGGTAGGAGAGTGTCTTTCTATTATCACAATAGATTGGTGACTTCCATCCCGAAGCCCAGGTAAAAGGCTTTGCAGGATTTAATTTTATTGCATTAATTTGCAATAAATGTCGAGCAATAAGTATTTCATATTCTTTCATAGCCGCAAATGTATAAAGTTTTTTTCAACGACAGAAAGCTATTTTTGACTGACAATTTCGCAAAACATTTTCAGGTCAGGCATGGTTTGTTTTATAAATACCGCGATTTGGATGATCTTAAAGAATTGATCCATTTCTATAATCAACTGAGTAAAATTGATTCTCTTTATATTTTTCATACCGATATAGAAGAGCTGCGGGATGCTTTCAGAGAGTGTTTTATCCCTATTTATGCAGCAGGAGGTTTGGTAAGAAACAGTAAGAATGAATACCTGCTTATTTTCCGGAGGGGTAAGTGGGACTTGCCAAAAGGAAAGTTGGAATCGGATGAATCTTTTATGGAAGCTGCCATTCGTGAAGTAGAGGAAGAATGTGGAATTTCTGGCCTGACTATTTCGCGTCCTCTCCTGTCGACCTATCACACTTACCCATACCAGGACGGTTTGGCTTTAAAAAAGACCAGTTGGTTTGAGATGATGTACAAAGGTTCTGATACGCCTGTTCCTCAAAGAGAAGAAGATATCGAAGAAACACGCTGGGTTACCGAAGAGGAATTGGAGTCGTATCTGCCAAAAAGCTACGGCACCATTGCCGATGTATTTATATATTTGGGGATTTAGGAAAGATTATTATTTCTGGCAGGATTGAATTTTCTTATTTTCTTTTAACAGTTTTATAGGAGATATATCGCATTTAAAACGATATTCATTTTGCCTTTTCAAACTGAGGTTTGAATTGCGTTGATGACGAAAATAAATCATTGTGCTTAAATCCATAAAAAATAATAATTTCATGAATTAAATGGTTCCATTTTTTAATTAAAATTACCCTTTTGATAATAAATAACTTGTAAAAAGTATTTTTGCAGAGAAATTTTAAAAATGTGTTGTAAAAAACTGAAAGTCATTTAAAATGAATCTCATAAACCTTAAGAAAAATTTACCTGTCTTCATTAGCTTTATATTAACTGTTGTGCTTATTGTAGCGGTTTATTTCCAACTCAATGAATTGCAAATGAGCATGTTCATTAACTCAGACACATTATACCTTCCGGCATTATTTCGGGATCTGTTCGTAGATAAAGCAAAAGATATACAATGGTATTTACCAGCGGCTACCTGTTTTTTCCCAGACCTGATGCTGTTTTTTTCTGTGCATTTTTTTACATCGAACTTTATAACAGCGATGTTTTTCACGGGAATGTTGATGAATATCTTACTTATTCTGGCATTTTACCTATTGTTGAGGGAATCAATAAAAAATATATCGCCTCTGTATTTAAGTATCGGGATCAACCTGTTATTACTGTTTCATTTTGCTACTCTTTATACCGGTGATTACAGTCTCACTTTCTACTTAACTATCATCAATTATCATATAGGGGCTTATATAGGTTCTTTATTCTGTCTGTATTTTGCAATGCGATACCTAAATACCAATAATTTAATGAATCTGGGTATTATGGTGTTGCTATATATACTTACATTCTCAAGTGATTTTCTTACTCTATTTCACCTGACAATTCCTCTTCTTTCATTATGCATCTTGTTCTTTAAAAGAACTCACAGAACTCAGGCATTTTCGATCCTGATTGCAAATATTGCTGGTTTTGGCCTTGGCTTCTTTGTATATCATTTATTGTTAAAGAGTAGTTCAATAAAAATGCTTAAAATATCCTATCTGACTTTTAACTTTAACAAGGTAGCTGAATCATATTCTTTAATGTTTAAACATCAGTTTCTTTTTTTGAAAGCAATGGATATACGTTCGGTGATAGCTCTTATTTGTATAATCTCATTTATAACTACATCAATTATTCTTTTTACAAAATTGGTAAAGTATTTTAAATCACAGGAAATCGAAAAAAGTGAATTTCTTGAGTTTACTTACCTGTTATTTGTTGTAGTACAGGCTATTGCTATTTATAATGGTCCCCCGCTTAACGGAGTTTACCTGGATTATAGTATCCTCAGGTATAATATTTACGTTTTCTTTCTTTTAGTTTTGAATAGCGGATATCTCTTGTATAAATTATCCCTGATAAAAAAACTCACAAAAAAAGTTTATGTCTTTTCGGTTCTGATTACAATTATGATATCTCTTATGGGGTTGAGAGCTATGATCATAACCAATTTCAGGGAAGGCAGCAAACAATTGTTTGGTTATTATCCCAGATATGTTAAAAATCTTGACGAAATGTGTTTCCGACATAATTTAAAATATGGACTGTCTGCATATTGGGAAGCCCTTTATTTAAATATGATGTCAAAAAAGGATGTCAGAGTTTATCAAGCTTACGGTGATTTGAATCCATATCCTCACATAACCAATTTAAACTGGTATTTTGGTACAATAGATGGAAAGACCCCTGCGCCTGTATTTAAATTCTTTATTCCGGATAATTTGGTTGATTCATTGGTTTATAAACGTTTTGAAGGCCATATTCTGGATACTTTGAAAGAAGGGGAAACAACAATAGTTCGCACAGATCCCTTTACGATAAATCGCTACACACTAAATTTGAATTTTCTGACAGATAAAAAAAATAAAAAACTTTAAGGTAGTACAATGATAAATCGGGTTCTACAATAAAACACAAGTAAATTGGTATGGAATTATCTGTAATTACACCTGTGTATGGCTGCAAGGAATGTTTATATGAACTTTACTTTCGGGTTAGCGAATCGATAAAGCCAATTACTGCTGATTTTGAAATTATTTTTATAGACGATGCCAGTCCTGATAATTCCTGGGAGTTTTTAACCCAACTTTGTCAAAAGGATAAACATGTCAAAGCAATTCGGTTTTCCAGGAATTTTGGTCAGCATTATGCTATCACAGCCGGACTTGAACATGCAACGGGCAATTGGATAATTGTTATGGATTGTGACCTGCAGGATAGGCCGGAAGAGATTCCCAGACTGTATAATAAGGCACTTGAAGGCAATGATATCGTTTTGGCGCAGCGAAAAGTAAGGCAGGATAATATTTTTAGACGGTTATTTTCAATTTCCTTTTACAAACTCCTTGGATTTTTAACAGATACCAAACAGGACCATACCATTGCTAATTTTGGAATATACAAACACCAGGTGATCGACTCAGTGTTAAAGATGAAAGATTCGATCCGTTATTTTCCTGCCATGATTCAATGGGTTGGTTTCAAATCCGTAGTATTGGAAGTCGATCATTCAGAAAGATTTACCGGAAAGACATCCTATAATCTTAAACAACTTTTAAAACTAGGTACTAACGTTGTATTATCTTTCTCGGAAAAACCACTCATCTTAGTTGCCAGATTTGGTCTGCTCGTTTCTGGTCTGAGTTTCATTGCGGGTATCATATTTCTGATAAAATACTTCTCGGGTGAGATTGAAGTATTGGGTTTTACCAGTTTGATCCTTTCAATATGGTTTTTATCAGGCATTATAATTTTTATTCTTGGAATAATTGGGTTATACCTGGGCAAAACATTTGACAGGGTAAAAGAAAGACCTGTTTATATTATCAAGGAGAAACAAAATTTATAAGTGATCCATGATAGAATTTAAACATCTTGATTGGGATTCTTCTTTTTTCGGCTTTCCGGTTGCATCGGTCTTATTTACTGAAGAATTAAACATAGATAAAGTAATAAGTGTGTTGGATGAAAAAGGATATCGGCTGATATATTTATTTGTTCCGGAAAAGTATAAACATCTGGAAAACACTTTTGTAAAACAATATGGCGGAATTCTTGCGGATCGTAAAATTACTTACCGTCGGGATTTACCAGAGATTCAGAATTATTCACCTGCCGAAAATATCAGGATTAATGAATATTCCATTGTTAATGAAGATCTAATTAAACTGGCTTTAATTGCGGGTAGCTTTTCGCGTTTTAAAACGGATACGAACTTCCGTGAAGAATATTTCATAAATTTATATAGGGAGTGGATAGTGAATTCCATTGCCGGAAAAATGGCCGATTATGTTGTTACATATCGCTCTTCTAATCATCCTGAGGGTTTGGTTACTCTTTCGATTGATGGTGAATTGGGCAGAATAGGCCTTATTAGTGTTTCTGCTGACGTACAAAGTAAGGGAGTTGGTTCTCAGTTAATAAATGAAGTTTTTGCAATCTGTCTAAAGCATGGCGCAAGATTCATTGAAGTTGTCACTCAGGAAGATAATTATAAGGCATGCCGTTTTTACATAAAAAATGGCTTTGTTAAAAACAGAATGGAATATGTTTATCACTTTTGGTTAAAAAAATGATCCCTTTTAATAAACCCCATCCCACTGGTAAGGAAACCATTTATATACATGATGCTGTATATGAAGAAGGGCATATTTCCGGAAATGGGAAATATACAAAGCTTTGTCAGAATTATTTCGAGCAACATTTCGGTTACAAGAAATGTCTGTTAACCACAAGTTGTACCGATGCGCTTGAAATGACAGCGCTTCTAATGGATATCAAACCCGGAGATGAGGTAATAGTTCCGTCTTTTACTTTTGTTTCAACAGCACTTGCATTTGTACGGCAGGGTGCTAAGATTATTTTTTGTGACAGCAGGCCCGATCATCCTGGCATGGACGAGGATAAGATTGAAGATCTGATCTCAGCCCGGACGAAAGCAATCGTGGTTGTACACTATGCAGGCATGGCATGTGATATGGACAAGGTAATGGTGATTGCAGACAAAAATAAGCTTTACGTTATCGAAGATGCAGCACAAGCCATTGATTCATATTATAAAGGCAAAGTGTTAGGAAGTATCGGGCACATGGGATGTTTTAGTTTTCACGAGACCAAGAATATTAATTGTGGTGAAGGCGGCATGCTTGTTATTAATGATGACCGGTTTATTGAACGCGCTGAAATAATATGGGAAAAAGGTACTAACCGCGCAGCCTTTTTCCGCGGACAAATTGATAAATATGGCTGGGTAGATATAGGATCATCATTTCTTACATCCGATATTAATGCAGCATACTTGTATGCACAACTTGAAGAATTGGAAAAGATCCAGGAAAAAAGATGCCGGATCCGGAATTCTTATATTGAAAGACTTAGTTGTCTTGAAAAAGATGATCGGGTAAGCCTTCCGGTTTTGCCAAATTATGCTACAAACAACGGACATATGTTTTTTCTGGTTTGCAAATCGATTGAAATCAGGTCGAAACTAATTGAACACTTGAAGTCCAAAGGCATACTGGCAGTATTTCACTATCAGAGTCTTCACAAAAGCAAGTTCTATTCAAAATTCAATAAACAGATTCTGCCTTATTCAGATTTATATTCCGATTGCCTTGTACGTTTACCCCTTTATTTTGATTTGAGCGAGACTGAAATCAATTTAATATGCAGGGAGGTGAAGGTTTTCTTTGATAGAACAGAACATTGATTTTTTGTTGTTTTTCTCCTGAAAACCTATTATTCTTTCTCGGCAATAATAGTAAATCCTGATGCAATATTCTCGGCAAATGGATGGTGAATAAGCAATACATCAAGAAATTTTAAAGGGAAAGTTACTCCCATGATAGCCAGGTGCAGGAATCGGTATAACGGTTTAATTCCGAAAGACAATAAAATAGCAAGCCATTCCTGAAATATCCATAAGAAGCCTGATGTTGGGCCAGATCCGCATTTCGTTTCTAATATTTTAAAATCTTTAAACAAGAACTTCATTCCGCTTATCGTATATCTTTGATAGTCGTGGGGTGAAGCATGATAGCCTTGTATAAAGGGTATATAGATATATATTTTCCCTTTAGGTTTAAGTATCCTGTAGATTTCTTCCACAATTTGTTGAGGAATTGTCACATGTTCAAGTACCGCTATACTAATAATTAAGTCTGCACTTTCATTCTTAAAAGGAAGATTGGAAATATCACAAATCAAATCAACATTTGAATAATCATACAAGTCGGCATTTATTATTTTTTTCGAAATGCTGGAATTTCCACTCCCAAGATTGATCGCAATCTTATTATCTGAAACCAGTTCTTTTTTAAGGAAATGCTTTAATTGCAGTGGGATATAAACAGGACTAACAACCGTAATAAGAAAATTATAGAAGCCGGAGAATTGTTTTAAATAGTACTTAATTTTATCGAATTTATCGGGGATGGTATTATTGACACTCGTGAAATAATACTTATTATCAATGACAGGATATATCTTGTTACAAAACGTGCATACCAGATTCTTATCAAAAGACAACTCCTTTTTACAGTTTGGACAGACAAAAATTTCTTTATCTATATGCATATTAATATGGGTTCATGTTGATTTTTTTCATTTATAAATGTGTTACAAGTATTGGCAGCTTAATTAAGTAATGAAAAACTCAACAACTGATGATATATAACCTTATGTATTCTAAAATTATTCAAACACAAACATGGGATAAATTTAGATTGGATAAATGAACTGAACTAAAATCGTCTTGAATAACATGAATCGGATAAAGTTTAAAACATTTTCAAATATAGAAAAAGTTTAAATTACAAGGCTGTTTATAATAGGATCTAAAAATACTACATGTCTTTTAATAGGAATCATACTGGTTTTGCTTTTAAGCATGATTTGTTGCAAATATTTTTGTTTTTAGTAATATAAAATGAGGGTATTATGGCATATTTTAAATGGATGGCTTTCAAAAATATGGAAACAAGATTTTATAATAGACTCGGTACCATCTGAGAATACATAGATCGTTATTGAAAAATTAACGAGTACCTTCAGGAGAATGATTTTATATATCTTTGAAAGGATAATTCATTAGGAAAATTGTCATGAAAGATTTCTTTTCAAAGGTGCTGGATGGGTTCAACAGAATAAATCCCAATTACAAGTTTGGACTTTTATTATTGATCCTGGCAGTTTTATATCAATATCCTGCCATCAGTCTTAAAAGGCCACAATCGGTGCATCATTGGCGACAATCCGATTGTGCTTCATTTGCCTTAAATTACTACCAGTCGGGGATGCATTTTTTTCATCCCCAGACCCACAATCTTATGTCCGACAATTATACGACATCATACACTGCAACCAGCGAAATTCCGATCTTATATTATTTTGTTGCAATTCTTTATAAAATATTCGGTTACCACGATTTCATTTACCGTATTGTAAATACCCTCATTTTTCTTTCTGGCTTATACTTTCTATTCAAAACATTTTATTATCTGTTGGACAATTTTTTTTGGTCTTCGATGATTACCCTCTTCTTTTTTACTTCACCAATTCTGGTTTATTATGGTAATAATTTTCTGACAGACTCGTCAGCCTTTGCTTTTGTATTAATTGCCTGGTACTTCTTTTTTAAATTCTATCAGACGAATTCACAGAGAGTTTTCTATGTATCTATGTTGTTTTTTCTCTTGGCAGGCTCTTTTAAAATATTTGCTCTAATCAGTTTTGCTGCATTAGGGATAATCTTTTTTGCAGAAATTGTAGGTATTTCAAAGTTTAGGGCCAACGGTAAATTATTTAGCAGGCCTAAAACTCAAATTATTCCTTTTGTCATTATCATATTAATCATTGGTGGCTGGGCTGAATATGCACATTATTATAATACTCTTCATCAGTCGGAATATTTTTCAACCTCAACCCGCCAGTTTTCATTGTGGAATTTGGATATTGATACCATTCATAAGGTCATTGAACACGTGAGAATATTATGGCTCAATCAATTTTTCCATGTTTCTTCTCTTTACATGCTGGCTGGAATATTCCTTTTCTCTTTTTTATTTATAAAAAAGAACGATAAATTTATTTCAGCAATTACCTTGTTACTATTCTTTGGAACCATTATATATGTTATTTTGTTTTTTGCAATATTTGACTATCATGATTGCTATACCATCAATTTATTTATTTTTTTAATTTTCGTTTTTATTGCATTTATTGGGTTACTAAAAAACCATTTTTTAAAAATCTTTAACTCCCCATATATTAAGATTGTTTTCTTTTTGTTCCTGATATTCAATGTTGTCCATGCCCAGAAACAAATGCATGATCGATACAATAGCTGGTGGACTGAATATCCTGAGTATAAAGATTATCATACAATTACACCTTACCTTCGATCAATTGGCATTAAACCTTTGGATACTGTTGTGTGCTTGCCTGATGACAGTCATTTTACACTCTACTTAATGAATCAGCGAGGCTGGACCGAATGTATGGGGAATGATAGAGATAGTGCCGGCATTGCGCTTAGTGTCAGCAGAGGGGCTAAATATTTAATAGTTAATGGCGATGAAATAATAAAAAGGCCTTATATACAAAGTTTTCTTAATCATCCGATCGGACAATACGGTTTGGTGCGGATATATAAATTTGACGAGCCCTTCAGAAATCAAAATCCAATAAGTCAATAATATAAATGTACTTTAAGGCTAAATTGGACTTTTATCCTATGGCAACTATATACTTTAATACTTGGCTACAATTTCTCAATCAACAGATCATCAAAATAAGCAGGTACTTCCTTGTCATTGTTTTTACATGAAATCGTAATATCCTGATTATTCAAAATATCTGTAACCAACAGATCAAATTCTATTTTATTCCAATTGCTAATTGTTTCTGCCGTAGTTGTGATAAATTTAAAATACAAAGTAGTTTCCTTTGCTGAAATTTCTATTCCGGCATTTCTATTTCCAGTATTATAGACCCAAACGCTGATTCTATAATGATCTCCCTTTTGAATTTCACTAAGAATAGAAGTCATTCCGATTGGATTCTCTTTTGTAAGTTTTGAAGAATATTCACCGGATCTGTGCTTTTCAGCTGATTGGGTGCGGGCATTTCCAAATTTCAGGTTACTTTCAGAAATAAAACAAACCTTTGAGCTGTCTGTTTTTTCTGCATTGCATGAATACTGAATATTCTTATTACTGAATAATGTGTCGTACCGGATTTCATAAATATTTTCACCGGTTATATCATTAAAAAATACTTTATTCATTTTTGTATCAAGCTGCCTGTTAATGCCGTGAAATTTTGAATTAAATGACTCCTCCTGGACACGGTACCCCGTATATAAGATAACGGTCTGGTACTTTTTCAATAACTCAATATACGAAAACGAATTAATCCAACTATTAAATATATTATTCCAGGTATGATAAAAATATATATTTGGGTATAACTTAATTAGTTCTGGAGAATAAAAAACGGACATTTTTGGTCCACTCCAGGATTTCCCAAAAAACAATCCATATTCCTTATAGGAAGATCCATACTCATTTGAGATTATTAAGGTAGGTTTATTTTTAAAATCCTTGTCAATTCTATTTAATGTACTAAAATATGGCTTACTTCTTCCGTGGTCAAATAAATATTCAGTATAAATTTTAATTGTATCGTTAAAAGAAATTAAAATCAGAAAAATTATAAAAAGTGGAATTACAATTATTTTTTTACGAATAAACCGAAATTGTCTTGAATAAATTGAAATCAATAAATACAAACCAAACGATAATAGTAAGAAAGCTGGTGTAAGATAAAAATAATTAAATTGTTTGGAAACCAGCGCGATCATTAATATTATCACAAGTGACACTCCAACCAGGCATTTATATTTTAGATCCTTTTTTTTCTTAATTTTCAGGAAATTAAAATTATACAATATACAACCCAGGATTATTGATACATAGATGATGGAAAGTAAAATATCTGAATGTAAAATAATATTTAGATTTGAAATATAAGTTCTTGGTGAGATAAATGTTTCTGCCCCTGATCCATAGGGTCCGTTGTGCGTTATCAAATTTGTGACCCAATCGCGGTAAAAAACCCAACGATTAAATATGGGAAATGCAAAAAGTGAAAATGAGGCAAGTGTAAATAAAAAATAAAGTGCTTTTTTCTTTAGTCCTGGAAGAATTATAAATGGAATCAGGAATAGAGGAGAAAAAGTAATTTTAATTGCCATACCGTAACCAATAATTATTGAGAAGATTATCAGGTATTTATCAATTAATTTATCACTACGATTTTCATTTCGCGTATATAAAATGATAGTTAAGATCAATACAATTACAGTGGTAACAAACATTTGTTCCACCATAATTCTGTTTAAATTTAAAAGGATAGAATGGGAAATGAAAGGGGTTAATTGAAAGAAAACTGACAGTGCTAAATTGTTTGTTTTTTTAAAAATTATATATGCCATTACAAATAATGCAATTGCGTCGAGCAATAATATTGTATATAAAATTGCACTGATATAAAACTCGGGGTTACTAAACAGATCTGCATCAAACGATAAATTGTTATTATGAAACAGATGCACTACCCTTATCACTATTGCACATAGAATTTGAAGAGGTGTTCCAGGATGATCTACATGAAAAGGGAAGTTGAGATTGGCCAGATTTAATCCATTGAATAGATAGCTATACTCCGGGTCAATGGAACATAAAAAAGAATAGCCTAAACCTTTTCTCAGTAATATTCCAATTACAATCAATGTAATGGGCAAAATAGAAAAAATAATAATATTTAATTTTTTTTTAATTACCATCTTACCAATTATAAATAAACTATTTTTTTAAAAATGACCTTGGTTTAATTTTATTTTTTTTCCAAAACAACCAATAACCTGGTAGCAAAAACGAGTGGAAGCAAATCGAACAACTTGTCTAATGATCTAAAAAATGGCAGAAACCTGTCAGGATATAATTGATGTTTACTGTAACCTCCGGTAAGCACATAGGATATAGCACTGAGTTTTTTAACTTTTACAATTTTCCAATCCTTCAATAATGCTTTGTATTTTGAAGAAGTAAATATCCTTGAAGCATTTCCTTGCGCAGCATAATACTCATTTTTAGAAGGGTACGATGTATCCTTTGCATTCCAGACAATTTTCTTAGTAATTCCAACCGGCTCATGATGGAACAGCCCGTAAATCAGCAAACCAAACAGACTCATTGCCGGCTCAAACAGTACAATCCTTCCATCTTTTTTAAGCACCCTGTTAAGCTCCTCCAATGCCGTTCCCGGGTATTTTAGATGATGCCATACATCAAATAAAATTATATTTGAAAGGCTTTCATTTTCAAAACTTAACTGATAAGCATTTTCGACCTGGTCAATCCATGGATTTGGAAAAATATCGGTAGTGATCACGTCCGGAATGACCATTTTCATATTACCGATGCCACTGCCCAATTCAACGATTTTTCCTTCGATCCCGGTACTAATATTTGCAGCAATTAATTCATAAAATCCCTGGTAAATTTTTTGAAGTATGGGCTTTTTATGCCAGCTATCTAGATTATCATGGATCTCAATATTATGCTGCTGCTCCGGTATATTCTTAGTGGTCATTTAAATAAATTTTATCTTTTTTGCAGCAAAAAAACTCATCCTTATTAGAAGCCAACCATGTTTAAATCTGCTGATCTGTGTCGAACCGTATTCTCTGTCGCGATACCTCACAATTACCTCAACTATTTTCAGGTTCAATTTGGCTGCTCCGAATAGCAAATCGAAATCACCAAAAGGATCAAACTCACCAAAGTATTTTCTATTCTTTTTTATTAATTCATAATCTTTTTTAAAAAGGACTTTTGTCCCACACAAAGTATCTTTCAATCGTTGACCCAATAAATAGGAGAAAAGCCATCCGAAGAACTTATTGGCTAGAAAATTAAGAAAGCGCATGGCATCCTTTTCCATTGGGTAGACCAGTCGGCAGCCGTTGATAAATTCTCCATGGTTATTGGCCAAAGCATAATAGAACTTGTTTAAGTCTTCCGGAGGTGTTGTAAGATCAGCATCCAGGATCATTAATATGTCGCCTGAAGCTTTGTCGAAAGCTTCCCGAACGGCATTGCCTTTCCCGTGACCGGTCTGTTTCATCACCTGAATATCTTTTTGCGGATACTTCTTCTGAATACGGAGCATCTCTTCAAATGTATTGTCTTTTGAATTTCCTTCAATGAAAATAAATTCCTGATGGGTACCAAATTCAGGTGTCCGCAAAATCGCATTTTCAATATTGCCCTTTTCATTTCTGGCAGGGACAATAATACTAATGGAATGCTCAACGGGTTTTGAGTCCCTTGGCCTGGCGGTGATAAAACTTACAAGGTCGAGACTTTTAATAATGGGAAGATTTGCGCAAAACCCATTGAAAATTGAATTCAGGACAGGTATATATTTGGGCAAAAGAATCTTGTTGGATACTTTTATTATTTCAAAATTTTCAAGTTCCAACAAGTTATTGATATCCTTTATGGTAAGCCAGTTTTGAAGCGGTTGTTTTGCTTTAAGCCGCAATGTTTCACCAAGCCTGAGTACTGGTTCCCAAATATAGTTATAGGTTGAAATAATTATTTTTGTATGTGGTGAAGTCAGATTCCGGAGATTATTCAGCACCTTTTGAATATCCCATAAAGAAGTCAATAAATCGGAAATAATTATGTAATCAAAGGATTCTTCTGATAAAAAATCGGATGCATTTGCATTGATAAAATTCAAATGTGGATATTTAGCTCGGGCAATGGATAAGAAATTTTCGGAAAAATCAATACCGACACCAATTGAAGGTTTGACAGCATTCAACAAATCTCCGGTTCCACAGCCAACTTCCAAGACCCGTGAACCATCCGGAATCATAAAGGTATATTGCTTCTCAATGATTTTGTGATAGAAACGGTTTCGCCTTTTCCAGTGGTCTCTTTTAACAGCCAGATTATCAAAGTATTCGTGTAAAACGAGTTCTCCAGTCATATTTACAATTCAAATGAAAAATAAAGCGCTGAAAGTAAGAATTTTTTATTGATTTCTTTACTATTCCAAATTTTGGAAAGAATGCAAAGTAATGAATGGAACCATAAAAATCTTACGGTTGAAATAAGGGTGAAATATTTTCTTTGCGAGCTTTGCATAAAAATCTTAGCGTCCTTTGCGGTTAATATATTTAGTTACTTCAATTATTAATACAATTGAACCTATTTATGCATTATTAATAATCTAAATGAAAATTACTATTTTGATTATTCAAATTCATCTATCTCGAAATCGGCGCTGCATAAGCTTTCACGTCTTCTCCTGTGATAGTTTTATCGCATAGTATGATGAGTCGTTCAAGTACGTTCCGGAACTCACGAACATTACCCGTCCAGTTTATATTCTTTAACTCCTGAATAGCATCATTTGCGAAAGTCTTTTTAGGCTGTCCGTATTCCCCACAGATTAACTCATTGAAATATTCGGCAAGCAACGGAATATCTTCCAGTCTCTCGTTCAATGAGGGTACTCGAATCAGGATTACACTCAGTCTGTGATAAAGATCTTCACGAAAATTTTTGGCATCAATTTCAGTCCTCATATCCTTATTGGTTGCAGCAATCACCCTGACATTTACATCAATATCCTTATCACTTCCTACTCTGGTTATTTTATTTTCCTGCAATGCCCTTAATACTTTTGCCTGGGCGGAAAGGCTCATATCGCCAATTTCATCCAGGAAGATAGTACCGCAGTCGGCTTGTTCAAACTTCCCTTTACGCTGTTTAATGGCTGAAGTGAACGCTCCCTTCTCATGGCCAAAAAGTTCACTTTCGATCAATTCGGAAGGTATTGCTGCACAATTCACTTCAACGAAGGGACCCAGTGCCCGATTACTTTTTTCATGCAGCCACCGCGCTGCGATTTCTTTGCCCGTACCGTTGGCCCCTGTTATCAGGACACGTGCCTCAGTTGGGGCAACCCTCTCGATCATTTCCTTAACTTTTATAATAGCTTCCGATTCACCGATGATATCATATTGCCGGTTTATCTTTTTCTTCAGTCTTTTGGTTTCTACTATTAAATCCTTCTTTTCCAGCGCATTTTTTATGGTAACCAATAACCTGTTCAGATCCAGCGGCTTTTCAATAAAATCATAGGCTCCTTTTTTTATGGACTCGACCGCGGTATCAATATTTCCATGACCGGAGATCATGATAACCGGCGATTCAGGATTTATTTGCACAATTTGTGACAATACATCAATACCGTCCATTTCAGGCATTTTTATATCACATAATATCACATCAAAATGATTTTGCTGTACGAATTCCAATCCTTTCGGCCCGTCTTCTGCCAGGTCGACCTGGTGATTTTCATATTCAAGGATATCTTTCAACGTATTACGGATGCTTTTTTCGTCGTCGATGACTAATATATGGGCCATAGTTTATTGGTTGATTTAGTGATTTAAAAGTTGGTATACAGCGCCTTCCTTCAGTGAAAAGTTCGACTGGATAATGGTTTTTATTTCGAGTTTCCGGGTTATAAATTTAACGAATAGACAAGCCAGCACAATCATTTCTATACGCATAGATTCCAGCCCTTTCATCCTATATCTTTCTGCTGTAGTAGATTTGATGAGTTTCTCATACAACGTATTAAAATCATCTTCTGATATAGGTATGGATTGTGGTATCAATGCGCTCTGGGTTTTAGCATCATCATCGGATGAATGAATCATTGCGACAAAAGTCTCAAATGAACCCGAAGCGCCGATAAGTGTTGTTATTTTTTCTTTTTTAACCAACAGGATCAAATCTTTAAGCTGATGATAAAAATATTCTTCAATGGCGATTATTTCATCAGGTTTAATAGGGTCTGACGGCTTAAACTTTTCAATCAGTCGAGCAATACCAATTGGATAACTTTTCTTCCAGAAAATTTCCTGGTTGTTGGCAATAATAAATTCATTGCTGCCACCACCGATATCGAGGATAAGATATTTCTCATGGGTCATCGTCAACGTTTGGATCACCCCGTAGTAAATAAGTTCTGCTTCACGATCGCCAGAGATTATTTCAACATCAATACCCGTAATTTTTTTAATAGTATCTATAAAGTCTTTACTGTTTCGGGCCGTTCGTAATGCCGATGTTCCGAATGCATATATCTTTTCTGCTTTATAGATCTGAATAGTAGTATAGTGCTCTTCGATCGCTTTTATTCCCCTGTCAAATGCTATTTGAAGAATCTCCCTATTATTGATTCCACCTTCACCAAGTTTCACCGGCAATTTTTCATTGTACAGGATACGAAAGCTTTCGCCTCCTGCTGATTCTGCAATAATGAGGTTGAATGTATTTGTACCGATATCTAAGACGGCAACACGCATAATTATTTTTTAAATCAGATGTTTAACATCCTGTAAAAATACAATTCCCGGATTGAATTCTTAACGGATAATATGAAAAGTAAATCTGGCGGAAACAAATTATGTACCAAAATAGTCTATGCATTCAACCTCTATTTTGTGAATTTAATTGGTTTTATTAAATGTAATGACCCAAATAATTATTCATGAACCTTTAGCCTATTGTTACTAATGCGAATTAAGAGTTAAAAAAAAGATAAACCGCAAAGACCGCAAAGTAGGCGCAAAGAACGCTAAGAAAAGTTTTAATTGATATAATCTCCTATTAAAAATTACTGACTCAATGATGAAATGGTTTATGCAAGAGTATTATGAGTTCTGCAATTCTATTCACTC